>Ga0255351_1000901_pt1 | contig 12798 bp, 7 predicted proteins | sample HBST25r2metaG_FD_186024 | JGI IMG/M metagenome (GOLD analysis project Ga0255351, IMG submission 186024) | Peat soil microbial communities from Stordalen Mire, Sweden - H.B.S.T-25.r2 | ecosystem: Environmental > Terrestrial > Soil > Wetlands > Peat | place: Sweden: Norrbotten County, Stordalen... | reverse complement strand
GCGCGCTTCCTGTAAAGCTTGCTGGATGGAGGCGGTGCGGTTGTGGAACATCCCGGGCAGCGACTTGCGCGCGGCCCAGAAGATTACGGTCGCGATAATGGCGAAATTGATGCAGGTCAGGAGCAGGTGCGCGCTATGCACACTCCAGCCGATCTTGCGGGCGACCCATTGAATCGGAGCTGCGTGCTTCAAATTTGCGTTCTCTTCCTGGTCTTCTCCGGCGGCCTCGCGGGTTTCCTTGACAAGCTCGCCGCCGATACTCTGGTGGGCGGGAGCGGCCTCGTTCTTGGGCTGCGAGGATTCCTGCTGGGCCGAAGTGGAAGCAGTCTGTGCTTGCGCGTGGGCGGAGGCTGGCGCGGGAATGGCCGTGAGCACAGCGATTCCGAGGAGTGCGATCCACGCAAGCCTTCCCGGCAGGCGCTTTGTGCGCGTTCTCGTCTTCATTGGCCACCGACCTGGCTGGGGGAGGCCATGGGGCGCAACACTGTGCGCACGATTTCGGTCGCCAGCCGGGATGCGCCGGATTCGAGCCCCGCCATCGCCTGCTGTTTATCGCCTTCCAGCGCGGCGCGGGCCTGCTTGACCTGTTCCTGAGCTCGGGTGCGGGCTTGTTGGACGGCTTGGGCGCGAGACTGGCTGGCTTGCTGGCGCCGGGCTTCCTGGCTCTTGAAGATTTTCTGGCGGGCTTCGCGGAGGCGTTGCTCGTAATCGGCAGTGCGGGCTTCGGCCGCGGCGATGTCGGCGCGCGCTTTTTCCATCGCTCCCTGGGTGCGGCTGCGGCGTTCGGCAAGAACCGCGACAAGCGGCCGATGGACGAGGAACGTATAAAGGATGTATAGCGTCCCCAAAAGGATGACGGTGGGCACGGCTCCGAGCAGTAATTCGCCTAGTTGACGGAGGATCTGGTCCATTTTCCGTTGATCGAACTGATGATCGCTTCCTTAGTTGATTCGCGGGCTGCTACGGTAGAAGAAGAGCCGCTTCCAAAACCCATAAAACTAACACCGCGGAGAGGCACTGTCAATGACGGCAACGCATTTCTGACGGGATTTTTTGCTTGGAAACTCGGGTGGGCGCGAGGTTGATCCTTGACAATCGAAATGCAGGGACTAGGATGAAAGTATTACCTCCGATCCCAGTCCGGATCGAATGGGCCGATATCCAAGGAAGAGTCACCGCTTCTTGGCTGGCGGCCCATTTTAGTTTTGCGCTTGCGCTGCGTGCTTCTATGCCACGAGCATGGGCTGAACCAAAGCGGTAATCTTCTCGATGATCCGGTGCATGCTCATGGTCGGATCCACGGCCGCATCCACTTCGTGATGATGCGTGCCGGCGTGCAGGACCAGAACCCTGGTTCCAGCGTGCGCCTTCTTCACCATGTAGGGCAGGTGATGGCGATCGTCCTTGGAAAGCGTGGAACCGAGGATGACCAGGTCGAAGGCTTGGGCGCGCAGGGCTTCCAAAACGACTTGGCGGTTGAGGGCGGTGGTCACTTGATATCCGGCTTTGCCGATCTCGGCGGCTTGGGCGGAAAGCGTAGCTTGGTCGGACTCGCCGTAGAGAATCTTGATCGTTTGTTGGCGAGCAGATTGGTAGGCGGACTTCTGTGCGGTTGCGGGCAAGGAACCCTCCTGAAACTCAATCGGAGCATAGCAATTGGCGGACTAGCTTCCGAGGTCACGGAAGATCAGGGACCGCGGGACGAGCTTTGGTGCACGGGGATTGCCTGGGCAATTATGGCGGCGGAAAGCAGGGCGGTGATTTTCTTTCAGCACAACATGTTCTTGGAAAGCAGGGCCAGCGGTCTGTTAGTCGCCCGAAGCCTTTTGGGCCTTGCTGCGCGGGTTACCGGGGGCGTGATCGAGGCTCCCCGCCGCGCCCCGCAACGCGACCACAACATCTTCGGGCGATAGAGGTTTGCTGAAATAGTAGCCTTGAATTTCGTCGCAATGACGGGCCCGCAGGAACGACATTTGCTCTTCGGTCTCGACGCCTTCCGCAATCACCTTGAGGTTCAGGCTTTTTGCCATGCTGATGATGGCGGTGGTGATCGCAGCGTCATCGAGATTCACGGCAACATCGCGAACAAACGAACGGTCGATCTTGAGCTTGCTCACGGGAAAATGTTTCAAATAGCTGAGACTGGAATAGCCGGTGCCAAAGTCGTCAATCGCCAACTTCAATCCCATCGCCTTTAACGCCTGCAGAACCGAGAAGGTGACATCTGCATTCGATAGCAGGAGGCTTTCGGTGAGTTCCAGTTCGACGTATCCGGGAGCAATCCCGGTCTCGTGGAGCACTCTGCGGATGAGATCGCGGAAGCCATCATGACGAAACTGCACGGCGGACACATTCACTGCCACCGGCACTGCGGGAAGCCCCTCGTCCTGCCATTTTCGCGCCTGCAAGCAGGCCGTCCGGAGCACCCATTCGCCGATGGACATGATCAGACCGCTGTTCTCAGCAATTTTGATGAACTTGTCGGGCGGCACAAGACCCAATTCCGGGTGTTGCCAGCGGAGCAGCGCTTCCAACCCAGTGATCTTTCCCGTACCAATATCCATCTGCGGTTGATAGACGAGGAAGAGTTCTTTTCTGTCGAGCGCCAGCCGTAAGCTGTTTTCCAGGGTCAATCGCTCCACGACCTGAGCGTTCATCTCGTCGGTAAAGAACCGGAAGTTGTCGCCGCCGTAATCTTTCGCGGTATACATAGCCGCATCGGCGTTCTTGATCAGGGTTTCGCCGTCCGCACCGTGTTCTGGGAAAATGCTGATGCCGAGACTGCAACTCACGTTGAGTGGCTGACCCTGAACGATGAATTGCGGGGTCATTGCGTCCATGAAGCGCTCCGCCGCCACGGCTGCGTCGGGGATGTCCTTCAGGTCGGTCAGTACGATGAGAAATTCGTCGCCGGCCAGCCGGGCCACGGTGTCTTGTTCCCGAGCCCGCGTCTTGAGCCGTTCTGCAACTTCCTGCAAGAGCAGGTCGCCGCCGGCGTGCCCGAGCGAGTCGTTGATGTTCTTGAAGCGGTCAAGGTCGACGAACAGAAGCGCAACTTTGTCCTTTTGCCGGCGGGCGCTGGCCAGCGCCTTTGACAATCGGTCTTGCAGCAGCGTCCGATTCGGCAGCCCGGTTAGAGCGTCATAGTAAGCCAGGTACTGGACCCGCTCCTCCGCCACTTTGCGGTCCGTGATGTCCTCCACCGTGCCTTCGTGGAGTCTTACATTGCCGTCTTCATCGCGCACCGCGCGCAGATTCACCAAGAGCCACTTTTTCGCGCGGTCTCTGCGATAGACTTCCACTTCGGCGGATCGCACTACGCCATTCTCGTTCAACGCCCTCGTCAGTTCGTCCATCCGGCCCGGATCGACGAATAGCTGGTGGGTCATGTTCGAGACTTCAGCCAGCAGTTGTTCTGGAGAATCGTAGCCGTGCATTTGCGCCAGCGCGCGGTTGATACTGAGCGGACGACCTTCCGGAGTGGTCTGAAAAATTCCCACGACCGCATCTTCGAAGATCGCCCGGTACTTTTCTTCCGCGTGCCGAAGCGCTTGCTGTTCCTGCAGTTGCCGGCGAACGCTTTGCAGTTGAAGATGCTGCCAGATCGCGTAAACGTCGAACAGCACTACCAGCGCGGCCAGCCCGCGGACCCATTCCCTGAGATCGGACCAGTAAGAAAAATCCCGTTGCAGATTGAACCAAGGGAAAGTGAAGGAGACGATTCCCACGGTTAGCGCGAGCGTCACCGTGACGGCGAATCCCCACAGCCACCACTCCCGACCCTCGATCCGGCGCATATCGGCCGGAGACGCCGAGGAGTCGTGCTGGTTCACCGGTGGGATTGCCTGCCGATTCATGCCATGCTCCAACGAATACACCCTCACCCTCTCCGTATGCTAGCCTAAGAAACTCCTTAGAAAGAGTTACGAAAGTAAGGCCGTTAGCTGCCGAACTGCCGTCAGCGGCCGGTTCCGCAGGGCTATTGCACGACCTCACGTCCTCCGGTCGGCAAGGCCGTAACGAGACCCGCGGGGGGATTGGAGATCGGCCCGTTGTAAAATCATGCATTACCGTTACCGGCTATCCTTTTATCTATGCCACAGGAAGACAAATCCATCCCCACCGCGCGCCCCGAGCGTAACGATGACCGTTCGGATGGCCGTTCCAACGACCGTTACGACGCGCAGCGCATCGAGCAGAAGTGGACTGGGCGTTGGCAAAACGATGCCGCCCTCTACGCCGCCGAACCCAACTCCACCAAGCCGAAGTATTACGTTCTGGAGATGCTTCCCTACCCCTCGGGCGCGCTCCACATGGGACACGTGCGTAACTATGCCATTGGCGATGCCCTGGCTCGCTACATGTGGATGAACGGCTACAACGTGCTCCATCCCATGGGCTGGGATTCGTTCGGCTTGCCCGCGGAGAATGCGGCCATCAAAAATAACACTCCGCCTAGAGAGTGGACGCTTTCGAACATCGCGGCCATGAAGGTCCAGATGAAGCGCCTCGGGTTCGCTTACGACTGGTCGCGCGAGGTTACGACCTGCCTGCCCGACTACTATCGCTGGAATCAGTGGTTTTTTCTGAAGCTGTATGAGTCGGGATTGGCGTATCGCAAAAAGAGCAGGGTGAACTGGTGTCCGCAATGCGCGACCGTGCTGGCGAACGAGCAGGTCGTGGGCGGGATGTGTTGGCGGCATGAGAATCAGCCCGTCGAGCAGCGCGAACTGGAACAGTGGTTCTTGCGCATCACAAAATACGCCGACGAATTGCTGCGCGATTTGGATAAGCTTTCGGGATGGCCGGAAAAAGTCCGCATCATGCAGCAGAACTGGATTGGACGCAGCGAAGGCACGCTGGTCGATTTCGCTCTGGGCGGAACGGTAGGGCCGGCAGGATCGACCATCACCGTGTTCACCACGCGCGTAGACACGATCTATGGCGCCACTTCCGTGCAACTGGCGCCCGAGCATCCGCTGGTCAGCGACATGATGGCCCGTAACGCCGAACTGCGTCCGCAAGTGGAAAAGATGATTGCCGAGCAGCGCCGCGCCAAAGAAACGGGCGACATCGGCACTATCGAGAAGCATGGCGTTTTCACCGGACGCTACGCCAAGAATCCTTATAACGGCGAAGCCGTGCCCGTTTGGGTGGCGAACTACATCCTGATGGACTACGGCACGGGCGCGATCATGAGCGTCCCGGCCCACGATGAGCGCGATTACGAGTTTGCGCAGAAGTACAAACTGGAAATCCGGCTGGTGATCCTGCCCGCCAACAGCGATCCGGAAGAAACCATGGCGGAACCGGAGCTGCCCTTCACGACCGCCGACGGAATTCTGGTGAACTCCGGCGAGTTCAGCGGACTGGGCTGCGCCGATGCCATCGCCCAGATGTCGGCGCGCGCCGAAGAACAGAAATTCGGCAAGGCGACCGTGACTTTTCGCTTGAAGGACTGGGGCATCTCGCGGCAGCGCTATTGGGGTACTCCAATTCCAATGGTGTACTGCGAAAAAGATGGCGTCGTGCCCGTGGCCGAAAAAGATCTGCCGATCATCTTGCCGGACAACGTGCCGATTACTCTGGCTGGGGGGTCTCCGCTGGCAAGTGTGCCGTCATTCTTGAATACAACGTGTCCGAAGTGTGGCGGCCCGGCTCGGCGCGAGACCGACACGATGGATACGTTCGTCGATTCGTCGTGGTATTTCTACCGCTACGCCGATGCGCAAAATGCCAGCGCTCCGTTCGACCCGGCGAAGATCGCCTACTGGTTTCCCATCGATCAATACATCGGCGGCGTCGAGCATGCCATTCTTCACCTTATTTATTCGCGTTTCTGGACCAAGTTTATGCGCGACATGGGGCTCGTGAAGAATGACGAACCCGTGCAGCGTCTGTTCACGCAAGGCATGGTGATCAAAGACGGCGCCAAGATGTCGAAGAACCTCGGCAACGTGGTTTCTCCCGATGAGATGGTCGCGCGCTATGGAGCGGACGCCACGCGCATGTATAGCTTGTTTGCAGCGCCTCCCGATCGCGATCTCGACTGGCAGGAGTCGGGCATTGAGGGGATTCAGCGCTTCTTCGGGCGCGTATATCGCTTCTATCTGCGGAATCCCGCAAAGAAGTCCAGTGATCCAGAACACGCTGAACAGTTGGTAATGCTGTCATCCGAGGCTCGCGCCGTGCAGCGCAAACTGCACCAGACCATCAAGCGTGTCACCCACGATTTCCAGGGGCGCTGGCATTTCAATACCTGCATCGCGGCCGTCATGGAACTCGTCAACGAGATCTATGGCGCGGAAGAGGCGATTGCTGCCGGGAGAATTCCCGCGTCCTTGCTCGCTGAGTTGCAGCGCAACATCGCGCTGCTGCTGGCTCCCATGGCGCCTTATCTAGCGCACGAATTGTGGGAGATGACCGGAGAGCAGAGCAATCTGCTCAAAGCTCCGTGGCCGAAGTACGACCCGGCGCTCGCGGCCGAGGACGAGATCGAGATTCCCGTGCAGGTCAACGGGAAGCTGCGCGGCCTGGTAGTCGTGCCAGCGGCCGCGACCGAAGACCAAATCAAAGAGGCTGCGCTCGCCGATGAAAAAGTGCGCGCGGCGATTGCCGGCAAGCAACTGGTAAAGGTCATTGCCGTGCCCAAGAAGCTGGTGAATATCGTCGTTCGATAAAAAGCGATCACCACGGGGTGCACAGGGCACGGCGGACTTTCGCTTTGCCCCGTGTTCTCTGTGTCCCCGGTGGTTATAAGGTTTTGCTTTCGGTTGCAAGTGCGACAGTGATTTGAGACACTCATCCGTGGAAACCCAATCCCCGCTTAATCAGGCAATCGTAGTCCTCGACTTTGGCGCGCAGTATTCGCAACTGATCGCGCGCCGCATCCGCGAACAGAAAATTTTCTCGGTAGTTCTGCCTTTCAACGCCAGTTTGGAAGAGATTCGCAGCTATTCTCCGGTGGGGATCATCCTGTCGGGCGGTCCGTCTTCGGTCTACGACAAAGACGCGCCTTTGGCCAACAAGAAAGTCTTCGAACTCGGCATCCCTGTGCTCGGCATCTGCTACGGCTTGCAGTTCATGGTCTATGCCCTCGGCGGCAAAGTGCGTCCTGCGGCCAAGCGCGAATACGGACACGCGAAAGTTGAGATCCAGCAACGAGATTCGCAGCTTTTTCAGGGACTGCCCAAACTGCTCGCTGTCTGGATGTCGCATGGCGACTCGGCCGAAGAGCTGCCTGCGGGCTTTCGGCTGACGGCAAGAACTCCGGATGCAGTTGCTGCCATCGAGAACGCTGAAAGAAAGATGTGGGCGGTGCAGTTTCATCCCGAGGTGCACCACACTCCGCTTGGCTCGGACATTCTGCGCAACTTCGCGGTCAATATCTGCGGAGCGAGGCCAAGCTGGACACCGCAGCATTTCATCGACGCGACCGTGGCGCAGGTCAGGCAGCAAGTCGGCAACGGGCGGGCCATCTGCGCGCTTTCCGGTGGAGTGGATTCTTCCGTCGCGGCGGTGCTGGTGGATCGCGCCATGCGCAACGACTCCGGGAAAACGCGCCTCACCTGCGTCTTCGTCAACAACGGAGTGCTGCGCAAGAACGAGTTTGAAAAAGTGCAGCAAAATCTGCGCGACAATCTCGGACTGCATCTGGTTGCAGTCGACGCCACCGACCGCTTCATGAAGAAGCTGGCGGGAGTGATCGATCCCGAAACCAAGCGCAAGATCATCGGCAACGAGTTCATCAAGGTCTTCGAAAAAGAGGCGCGCCGCATCGAAAAAGAGGAAGGTCACGTCAAGTGGCTGGTGCAGGGCACGCTCTATCCTGACGTCATCGAATCGCGCTCGGTGCGCGGGCCGTCGCAGGTTATCAAGTCGCATCACAACGTCGGCGGGCTTCCCGATAAAATGAAACTCAAGCTGATCGAGCCGCTGAAAGATCTATTCAAAGATGAGGTCCGACGGATTGGGCGCGACCTCGGCATGCCGGAAGACATTTTGCAGCGGCAGCCTTTTCCTGGTCCTGGTCTGGCGGTGCGCATTTTGGGCGAAGTGACCAAGGAGCGCGCCGACCTGCTGCGCGAGTGCGATGAGATTGTGGTGGGCGAAATCAAGGAGGCTGGGCTGTATCAGAAGATCTGGCAGTCGTTCGCCGTGCTCTTGCCGGTGATGTCGGTCGGCGTGATGGGCGACCAGCGGACTTACGCTTACACCTGCGCCGTCCGCGCCGTGCATTCGGAAGATGGCATGACGGCCGATTGGGTTCCACTGCCTTATGAAGTGCTGAAGACGATTTCCAATCGGATCGTGAATGAGGTGCGCGGCGTGAACCGGGTGGTTTATGACATTACTTCGAAGCCGCCGGGGACGATTGAGTGGGAGTAACATTTTCCTCGAAAATAAATTTTTCCTAGTCGGTCGTTATCGGGTCAACGCCGCTCCGGAAATGGCCGATGTTTACTGGTTGGTACCGGGTACCCCCCTCCCCCCTGGTCTATAAGAATCATGAGGTTACGGGCGAGTTTTGGACTTGGTCTTTGAAACATAAGGACTTATATCAAAGTATTCCGAAATAAGGACTTACGGGTTTTCGACCCGTTTCTTGTTGTTGGACCCCCGTTTCGTCCCGATCAGTTTGTCAAGCCCTGCTTGGGGAAATCTTAACCCACATTTCCTTTTTGAACTCTAAGTAAGTGGTTGTATGATCGGCCCAACGCCAGTATTCATGCGGCTTTGAGAGCAAAACGAACTCTACGGAGGCTCAACTTGGTGGGTGAGAAACAAAATCAGCCATTTCAGCTCTCGTTTAACCCCTGTTTGAAAGTGGATTTCCAAGGTTCTCGCGTCACCTCCGACGGTGGTCTGCTGTTGGTCCGCGAGTTGGATGAGCGGTTGGGATTGAGTGCGCTCATTGCCGAAAACATCATGGACCGTCGGCGGGGAAAGAACACGCAGTTGCCGCTCCCCGATCTGCTGCGACAGTCCATCTACAGTCGCTTGGCAGGATACGAGGACCTGAACGATGCGGAGCGGCTATCGCAAGATCCGACCTTCCGCCTGATTGGTTCGGAGAAGATCTGGGATCGCGGAGCAGCGTTGCCTTCGCGCCTCCATTGGTTTGAGACCGAGGTGCTGAGCCAAGCCGAAAATCTGGAAGGTCTGGGCCGAATCAATCGGGAACTGATTGCCAAGGCGGAGGCTATGGATTCACCCCAGAGGGTGGTGCTGGATATGGACAGCACAGAGATCCCGGTTTACGGAGAACAGGAACAGAGTGCCTACAACGGGCATTTTGAATCAACCTGCTATCACCCGCTGTTGCTGTTCAACGGGGAAGGAGACTGTCTGGGAGCGAAGCTGCGACCCGGCAACGTGCACAGTGCCGAAGACTGGGACGAAGTGCTTCTGCCCGAGATCGAGCGCCAGCAGGCACTGGGTCAGGAAGTGGTGTTTCGAGCCGATGCCGCGTTTGCCAAACCGGAGATCTACGAAGCGCTGGAAGAACGGGGAGTGAAGTATGCGATTCGGATTCCCGCGAACGACAGTCTGGGGCGGGACATCGCGGAACTGCTGACGCGCCCGGCGGGGCGGCCCGGTCACAAACCCATCGTGTGGTACAAGGGCTTTCTTTATCAGGCCGCCAGTTGGAGGGTAGCCCGAAGGGTCGTGGCGAAGGTGGAGTTCCATGCCGGGGAGTTGTTCCCGCGTGTGGGGTTCATCGTGACCAACTTGGAGACGCCGAGCCGGGCAGTGGTGCGGTTCTATAACAAGCGGGGCACGGCGGAGCAATGGATCAAGGAGGGAAAGCAGGCGGTGAAGATGACGCGTCTTTCCTGCCATCGGTTTCGCTCGAACCAAGTGCGGCTGGCGCTGAGCCTGCTGGCCTACAACCTGGGAAATCTGTGGCGGCGTCTGGGTTTGCCGAGAGGGATTGAGAACTGGTCCCTCACCAGCTTGCAGCAACGGCTGGTGAAGACCGGAGGACGGCTGGTCAAACATGCGCGTTACTACTGGCTACTGCTGGCGGAAGGACATCTGAATCGACGGCGGTTCGGAGCGATGCTGGGCCGTATTGCTCTGCTGCCGATACCGACGGGATAGATCGGCGGGGCCCGCTCAAGCAGCGGAATCTGTCTGCAAAAGGCTCGGCAAGAAGGAGAAGTGTTGCAAAAGTGGCGGAATATCGAGCAATTTCGGCGGGGCGGGTTCGGATCTCGGAGCCGTTACGGGGCGGTCAGTATGAAAATTGTTTCACACTGTCGGCGAACAGCGGGATGGGTGTATGATCAGTGCCGTTTTTGAACCAAAAAGGAGATTCCGGGTATATGTCACTAAAGGGCCTGGTGCTGTTCTATTTACAACAGATACGACGAATAGTCCACAATCTGTTGCTTTTGACTATTAATATTCTGCGAGCTGCACCGAATGGGAGTTCCTTGAGGGGCTCGGCGGCTGCAGAGTGGGAGTGGGAAGCCCCTGGCGACCTTGCGTGACAGATGGAGTAATGCTGGCGTTGTGTTCGAAGTGACTCCCTGAGAGGCTTATCGAGAGAAACTCCACACGTAAACGGGGATTTCAGCGTGGCGAGTGGATACTACGTGCAAGCCTCTTGAAAACACCGCTGGAAGGTGCTCATTGCACCATTATTGCCAGGTCTGCGACTTCTGGACACGAATTCTTCCGGCGATGGGAAGGAGTTTAGACTCATTCCAGTAATCTGTTGTATAATTCGCGTCATCCTAGGGGCTCCAAAAGAAGTTCATATTCCACATCACAATTAAAGGCGAAGTTGCTTGAGCGGTGAAGGAGACAAGTATGAACAAGCTCAGCTCGTGGAAAGCAATCTTTTTCTTGAGTGTCTTCTGTGCCGGGACGGCAATTATCTTGCCTGCGCAGGCATCTGGCTTCTGGGGCGGGAGCTACTCCGTCAGCACCTGCAATACTCCTGGATATATCGGCAGCGGCGATCCGTGTTCCTATATTGTCTGGTCGCTAGCTCCTGGGGATGGTGGTCACGGCAGCAATACGGCCGAACTCTATGTGGGCCCAAATCAGGCAAACAATGTTCGATACGAGCAGGAATTTGACGCTGAATTTTGCTCTGCTGGGTCAGGAGTCGATCTATCCACTGCGAACTCTTGGGGAGACACTGAGGATTTGACCAACGTCTTCCTTTCCGGTGCGCAGTCCACTACGCTAACCTTCACTGTCACTCAACGGACTCCAACGCTAATTTCGGGAACATTCGCGGGCAGCTTTGAGTACCCAACGTCCTCTGGAACAGCTAAGGGTCAGATTACTGGCCAGTGGAGTTTGACGCCCCTTTCAGTAGCATTCCCGAAGTGCATTACAAAAGGTTATGAATGGTGCTACGAGAGCGGTATTGCGGCTAACGCACTGAGCGGTACAGGTACCGGCTCGTGTCCCTTCCTCTATCCGACAGATCCGGCTCCGGCCGGGGAATGGGGCAAAGGTTGTAAGATCACTTCACAAACCGTAGCCCAGCAGCCCGCAAATACGGATCGAAAGATACTTGGCGTGGGTGAGGAGGTCAATCTCACCTTGGAAGGCGGGGACGACTCAACTGCATGGCAACTGGAAGGCCCTGGAACTCTTAGCCCGCAAGGCCAGAACGCCGTTTTATATATGGCTGACGATACAACGGGTGCTGCAACGATAACTGCGACTGCTGATGTCTGTAAGGAACAGAGTGAAAAGTTCAAAGTGATCGCCCCATCGAAAGTCATGATGCAAAACCCTTCAGGTGACTATATTCACACTGAAGGCTATCCAGATATAGGATTTCAGGCTAACGTATACATCGGCCCGGATACGGTCTCGTTCTATAACGTCGCCTTCGAAGAAGTCAACGCCCCCTTTAAACCCACAGGTGTTTATGCATGCGACGGCCAACTGTCTCCCCCGTGCGTACCTGTGCATTACAATCATTGCTCCGGTAGTAGTTGCCCATCCGTGCTAGCCGTGAACCCATCCGTCGTAGTCCCTGGTTTAGGTACCCAGCTTGACGAAACTGACTGCGTCTATTCTGGTCAGGGGGCGTATGTGGTGCCTCCATATAAGCCCGGCTCAGTTACTGTTTCGATTCCTTGGCAATGGTTTCTAGATGCCGGCAACCAGAATACGTTCATTTCCGTCGAGCAAAAGGCAGAATTAGAAGGAAGCGACAAAAGCCTTTGCGGAGTGGTGGATAATTGTGCTCTCATGACATCGAAAGCAGGCGTAACAGTTAGCAAAAATGTGGATAGCGCTGACGGTACACTGACTGATTCCCAGTGCCTTAACGGAGATTCCCAATGAAAAACGCTCTGCACGCACTGATTTTCTTCTGCACTCTTTCCGTGCCACTTTGTGGAGCTCAGAGCACGCTCGAAAGCCAGATTCAGGTGGCAGACGGCGCCTTTGCAAATTACGTGTCTACACATTCAGTACGTGATTTGCGTAAGTGTCTAAGACCCTTGCTTATGATTAGGCTACCAAACGACAAGGCCCATGAGATTTATCTCGCGCGAGTAACGGACCTGTGGATTGAATTGTTCAAGGCGGTGGATAACTCTTACGATCCCACGTTTGATCCACAACGGAGGCCTGTGCTGATTGATGCCCCGCGAGATCCTAATATCCCGGAGAGTGCTCAAGAAGTTGCTAACAGGGAACTGTTTCAGAAGGCAGCCGACTATTCGTCTCTAAAGGCGCTAGACGATAATGCGACAGCAGCCTTTAAGCTATTTGTTCTATACCATTACCGAGATCCGGCAGGGCGGGCACACTTACGAG
>Ga0255351_1000899_pt1 | contig 12811 bp, 11 predicted proteins | sample HBST25r2metaG_FD_186024 | JGI IMG/M metagenome (GOLD analysis project Ga0255351, IMG submission 186024) | Peat soil microbial communities from Stordalen Mire, Sweden - H.B.S.T-25.r2 | ecosystem: Environmental > Terrestrial > Soil > Wetlands > Peat | place: Sweden: Norrbotten County, Stordalen... | reverse complement strand
ATTCGAATCCGGACATGCCCGGCATGTTGAGATCGGAAAGAAGGATATCCGGGATTTCTGTTCGCAACTCACGAAGCGCGGAAAATCCGTCCTGGGCGCACCGCACACGATACCCAATCTCAGCAAGCGTGAGCGACATCGACGATCGAATCGTAGGATCATCTTCCACGATGAGAAGTCTTTCTCTTGTACTGGGCATCATCCACCTCACCAATCCGATGAAGAAGGTTCAGAAGTAGTAGAAAGAGTGTCCCATGCGGCGAATCGCAAAGCTGCTCAGTTTTGTACAGGTACTGCGGAGATATTTCGGCAGGCTTGAAGTTAGTCCGCCAGGAGGCCGGGAAGGCGCGGCTTTTCAGTGTTGTCGTCCGGCAGGTGATCGTGCAGAATCACGTTCAGCAGGGACTTGTGAACCCGAATACGGTCGGTGTAATCGATAAAGCCGAGCTTGCGGAAGCGGTTCATGAAGAAGCTGACGCGCGAGCGTGTTGTCCCGATCATCTCCGCCAGGGTCTCCTGCGATATCTTGGGAAGCAGCCTCTCCGGCTCGCCCGCCTGGCCGAACTCCGCCATCAATAGCAGAATGCGTGCCAGGCGTTTCTCGCTGGAGTTGAAGAGCTGATCGACAAGATCGGCCTGGATGCGCATGCTGCGGCTCAGAAGAAACTTCATGAACAGGTCGGAGAAGTCGTGCTCCTCGTGCATCACGCGGATCATCTCTCCGCGCGTAATTTTGAGCGCGGTGCAGGCGATAACGGCGGTGGCCGAGGCCAATCGCAGACCAGGCACAGCCGCCAGCGCCCCTTCTCCCACAAAGTCGCCTGCGGAGAGCAACGTGATCGTAGCTTCCTTGCCGGCGTGCGAAACCACCGTGAGCTTTGCGTGGCCCGTCTGCAGATAGAAGACCGAATCCGCCGGGTCGCCCTGCGAAAAAAACGTCTGACTGGGCTCCAATTTGACAATTCTTCGACCCAGCCCAGCACTCATCAAAAAGGCAGCTGCATTAAATGAGGGTTTTTCCAGCTTAATCATAGCAATGGCTTCTTTCCGGATGCGATCACGATACATGAGCGTAGCAACAGGAAACGCGGCTACGCAGTTTTAAAGAATGAACAGTCACAATGCCGTCCATCAAAATCCATCGGCGGTCATCAGCGAACGATCGTGCCACAAAGCGCCATTCAACCGAACCCAAAAAAGTCTCCATCTCAGCGTATGCAAGTGTGGCCCGGGGGGGGAGGGGGTAATCTGTTCAATTTTGCACACTACTCAAAATATTTTTCAAACCCCTATCCATTTCGGCAAGAATCTCCCATTTCCGGCGCCGGGCGAGCCTTGGCGGATCTGGCACTGCCAGCCAGCCTGGCGTCACCCGTGAATTGACAAAGTCGGCTCGACATCCTCTGCCGGGTGCCGGGCGCTGGCGCGCGTGACCGACGAATGCCGCTCTCGACAGAGAGGGCCGGAAGACCGGGGAGCATTTCTCCAGAAGGAATCGACAGGTTGTCATTCCTTCCGAGAGCGTTATTGCTCAGACCGGGCCACGCAATCGTCCTAAGGTCGGAATTACCTGGTGCGCCTCAGTGCGCGGAAAGCAAGACACACTGCGCATAGGTAGAAAAGGTGAGATGCATGAAGAAACTTTTGACGTTAGCGGCAATCTTCAGTCTGGGCGTGGCAACTGTCGCCTGCGCCGAGACTCGCGAAGATACGGTGAATCGGCTGGACAATGCGGCGTTGGTGCTGCACCAGATCATGAGCACGCCGGATAAAGGCATTCCGGAAGAAGTGCTGGACCACGCCAAGTGCGTGGCAGTTGTACCGCACATGATCAAGGGCGGCTTTATCTTTGGCGCGGAGAATGGCAAAGGCGTTGCCACGTGCCGCACCGCGAACGGTTGGAGCGCGCCGGCATTCTTTGCCATCACCGGTGGAAGTTGGGGATTGCAGATCGGCGTCGAAGGCGTGGATCTGGTCATGATTTTTCAGGGTGACAGAGGGATGCAGCGCTTGGAAAACGCCAAGTTCCAGCTTGGAGCGGATGCCTCCGCGGCAGCCGGACCGGTGGGGCGCCACGCCACTGCCGATACCGACTGGAAGCTGAACACCGAGATCCTGACCTACTCCCGCGCCAAGGGTGCCTTTGCCGGGCTCACGCTGACTGGGGCCGATGTTCGCCGGGACGACGATTCCATGAATGCATTCTACGGGCATGACGTCTCCTCGCACCGTGTTCTGCGCGGTGAAGTTGCGGTACCGGCCGGTGGAAACAGGTTCCTCGACGCCGTCAGAGGGGCAAAAGAACAGGCCCATGCTTCAAACTAATGGCAGCTTGTGAATGCGTTGGGTGCGCCTGGGTTGGGTCTTCCATCTCAGGCGTCCGCAATGCAGGAAGGTGTGTTCTATGCTTTGGACAATCTTTGTCGTCATTCTGGTTTTGTGGCTACTGGGCTTCAGCTTTCACGTAGGCGGTGCTCTGATTCACCTTCTGCTGGTGCTTGCATTGATCATCCTGATCTTCAACCTTGTCACTGGAAGCCGTCGTGTTTTGTAAAGCGAGTTGAGCATTGGGAGTGTCGGCGAATTCCGGCGCTACAGGAGCCTCAAGCATAAAACTTGGCTCAATTTTGGCGAAGTGATCGCTTTTGCCCAGTTTTCCGCCAGGCCGGCGGAGTAATTTGTTCGGGAAGAAGTGCGCAATCTGGAGCGCAGCCTTTCTGACTTGCGATGCGCTGGAACCAGTCCCCTGGCCGGCGCAGAGCTTGATACCCGCTGGCCGCTCTTTTTCCTGGAGAGAGGCCCATGAATGCCCTGCTGATCTACCCTGAATTCCCCGAGACATTTTGGAGTTTTAAATATGCGCTTAAATTCCTGGGTAAGCGCGCCGCGCAGCCTCCGCTAGGGCTGATGACGGTGGCAGCGCTGTTGCCGAAGGCCTGGAACAAGCGGCTGGTGGATACCAACGTCGAGCGGCTGCGCGACCGCGACCTGGCCTGGGCGGATGTGGTATTGCTGAGCGCGATGCACATTCAGCGCGACTCGCTGGCGGCCATCGTTGAGTGCTGCCGCGCCCGCGGCCTGCGCATCGTTGTAGGCGGTCCCATCGCCAGCAGCCTTTCCGCGGCCGAGCTGAAGGCCGACCATGTGGTGATCGGCGAGGCCGAAGGCCTGATTGCCGAACTAGCGCGGGAGATCGAGCAGGACACGGCCAAGCCGGTTTATCAGGCCGCGGAAAGGCCGGAGATGAGCTCAAGCCCGCTGCCCGACCTGAGCCTCATCAAAATGCACCGCTATTCGACGATGGCCGTGCAATACTCGCGCGGCTGCCCGTTCAACTGCGAGTTCTGCGACATCATTGAGATCTACGGCCGCCGTCCACGCACCAAGGCCGTGGCCCAGGTGCTGGCCGAGCTGGATCAGCTGTACGCGGCGGGCTGGCGCGAAGCGGTGTTTATCGTTGACGATAACTTCATCGGCAACAAGGCGCGCGCCAAGGAGTTATGCGCGGCGCTGGCCGAATGGCGCGGCCAATACAAGATCAGCTTCGACTTTAATACTGAAGCCTCACTCAACCTGGCCGACGATCCGGAGTTGATGCAGCTGATGAAAGACGCCGGCTTCGTCTCTGTCTTCCTGGGCATCGAGACTCCCGATGAACCGGGGCTGATCGCCAGCAACAAGCTGCAGAACACGCGCCGCAGCCTGCTGGAGAGCGTGGCCACGATTCAGAGTTACGGAATGCAGGTGATGGGCGGCTTCATCCTGGGATTCGACACGGATCGCGACGACATCTTCGACCGCATGGTCGAGTTTATCCAGAAGAGCGGGATACCCATCGCCATGGTGGGCCTGCTGCAGGCCATGCCGGGAACGCAGCTCTTCCGGCGTCTGTGGCGGGAGGGCAGGATTCTGGATGCGGGCCACGGCGACAACACGGACGACAAGCTGAATTTCCTTCCCCACATGGATGCGACGCGGCTGGTGGAAGGCTATCGCTCCGTGCTGAAGAGGATCTATTCCTGCGAGGCCTACTATGAACGCGTCATTCTCTACCTGAGCCGTACCCAGCCGAGGCCCGGCGAACGGAAGAATGGCGAGCGGAAAACCAGGCAGAGGTGGATAACCCGCGGCAATGCGCGCGCCTTCGTAACGTCGATTGTCCGCCAGGGAGTCTTCGGTCAACAGCGCTGGAGTTACTGGAAGTTCCTGTTGACTGTGGCCACGCGCTATCGCCACTGCGTTGGCGCGGCCATGACGCTGGCAGTCATGGGCTATCACTTTCAAGTAATGACCGGCAGGCTGTCCAACGCTGTGGACTCTCCGACGATGCCGGCGAGGCAGTCCGCACCGCTACCTTAATTCGGGCCGGTGCGCCCGAAAATGGATACGCAAATGCAAAGCGGCGGAGCAGGTACGCTCCGCCGCTTGTTGTTCATCCTGTATCTCTTTCAGCGCTACGAGTTAGCGCCGTCCGCCACCGCCGCCACCGTGCGATCCACCGCCACCGCCATGCGATCCACCGCCGCCGCCGCGCGAAGCTGAGGCATGGGAAGTTGTGCCGTGGGATGAGCGCGATGCGCTATTGTGGGCCGTTGTGGCATGACCTGCACTGGAACGCGCTCCGCTGGAATGGGAATCACCTGCCCTGTTTTGGGACGAGCCGCCGCGTGCAAAACTGCTGCGATTGGCCGCGTCGCCGCCGCCGCCGCGGTAGCTTCCACCACCACCGTCCCTGAAGCGATGTCCGCCCCAGCCATGGCCATAGCCCCAGCCGGCCCAGGGACCCATGCCCAGGAATATGCCGTTGTAGAAGTACCCCGGCCCGTAAAATCCATAGGGCGCGCAGGCGTATGGCGCATAGTCGTAATAACCGTACGAACAGACCGGTTGAATGCCGATGCCCACCACAATCTGCGCCTGAGCCGCTGGCGCCATAGCCAAGCCTGCGAGCAGCGCTGCTGTTCCGATGATAGTTTTGAGTCCGCGCATATGTGACCCCCTTCAAGGTGTCTGCGATTCCCTGGTGAAGGTGGATTGCTCTGAAGCCGTTAAGAACAACCCAGCTACAGCAGCCACCATAAGGGCAAGTCAGTTCGTGAATTCCCATACCTTGATCGGGACCATCATCGATCTACCCTTACATCCCCCACATTAGCTGTGCGCATCAACCCTGTCTGAGCAATTGGAAACACGCGCTGCTGAGTCGCGCGAGATATTCAAGAAGCCCATCAAAGGCGACTCGCATTGGATCCTCCCATCAGACCGGATGGATGGCTCGCATAGCGGCCGGGTCACTCCATATCAGGTTCTTTGCACCATGCGCCATGAAGCCTTCGACGAAATATCGGTCAAGCTTTTCCGGTGGCTTGAGATGAAGTGTACGCATATCTCCAAGGTCAATACAGTCCGGCAGTGTCCACCCGCGTTCTGCCATGGAGAGGAATGATTTCTCATGGTCACTCAGGACGGCTGTCCAATCTGTTTCTACGAGTTTCTGTACGAACGGAATTGTCTCGTCCAGAAACGGTTTGAGCCTTCGAGTCAGTTCGTCCAATGCCACGGTGAATGTTTTTGCATACTATGCAAACTGCGCTTGCACCTCCCGCAGTGCATCGCTGTACGGCATTAAGGAGAATACAAGGCGAAGAACAAGTGCCGAGATAAGAGCATCTGGAGCGCTTGGACTCAGTGGGGGCTGAACCTGTTCCGGCGTGCCGGAGCAATCTGGATATGGAGCCGTACGCAAATTTAGTTATGTTTTTGTAAGAATCTTTATCTAACAAGTGATTTGGAGTGACCACGCCCCGATGCTCATTTTAGGAATCTTTTTCCGTAAACATTTGAATTCAAATTAGTTATTATTTTGTAGCTGTGGACGCACCCCAAACTCCCCCACTGAGGCCAAATAGACCACAGCCTAAGACCCCAAAGCCCTGCAAATGCTTCCAGGGCTTGTTTTTATGGGATTTTTGAAGACTTTTCTTGACTCTTGGTGCCGAAGAAGGGAACCTGCTTCGGACACCCTGAAGTTTTCTCAACAACAGTTAAAAAAGTAGGCGTGCTGGAAGCAAGCCGAAATGATGGGTTTAGCGAACGGCATCGAAGTTTTTCCATCAATACTGAGATTCTTGGGGTACGCGATTCCAGCAAAAACGCTAGGAAATATTAGGAAGCTAAAAGGAGGTTGTAGACCTGTGCGTTAGATCAGGTTCTGCTTTCACTGCTGACGAGGTTTGGATACTCGGGGTCATGTGACCGGGCTGTGGAATACTTTCGCTTTTCATTCGCCTATACTCTGTCAATGGCCTTTGGGTTCCCATCGCCATCAGGCCGCAAGACCTTCGTGGTCACCTGCAAACGGCGCCGCCGCGATGTGCCCTCCGGTCGGGATGAGTTCCCGTTCCAGTCGATCACAGTCGAGTGCCCCATCTGCGGCGAATTGCGCCGGTACCTGCCCTCTGAGGTCTTCCTCGGTCGACCAGATGGACTTGTAAACCGCCAGCGGCGGACTGGAGGCCGGTGATGTTCGACCCTGACGCAGGAATGCCCCGGATCAACCGGGGGATGGTGCACTTGGGGGCGTGCCTCATTGCCGGTATCCGGCTGGCTCGGAAGCGGCAGGTGAATGTGTGGGTGGTGCCCATCGGCAAGGCCATAGCGGAGTCCGTCGATTTGGCGCATGAGATTTACAACCGGGTGTTTCGGAAGGTGCCGGAGAAATTGGGATAGGTTCCCCAGTGTGAAACACTGGTAAGGAAACACGGAACCGTTCCGCAAAACGCGCAGATTTCCCGCGGTTGCGGCACCGGAATGTGAACGGCAGGTGACCCCGAGCCGGGCAATGAGCAAGCATGTTGATTGGTCTTTCCATGGTTCACGGTCGAAATTGCTTTCTATCAGAGGGTTGCAGATATGTTTTGCGATCGCGTGATCAAAACCCGACATCTTTTTCCTTCGAGCGTCATATCTTTGCTTTTTCATCCCAAAAGGTATCCTTGCAGAGAAATATTTTTTCATTTGCAGGCAATCTGCAGGTGAGCTGTGGGAAACGCTCCAAGCTGAAGCTGTCCAAGGTACTGTCTCGTATGCCGGGACGTCAACACGAAACTTTCAAGTACTATGGCTGCGCTAGAGAAACGGTTCGAACGGGAGCAACCCGGTGGGCAATCGCAGTTTGAGCAATACAGAGATTTGCAAGATCGTGCGTCAGCTTGAATCGGGCATTAGCGTTGCGGATCTGTCTCAGGCGTACGGTATTGAAGAAGAAATGCTTCAGCGGTGGAGAGAGCAATACGGCTCGCAATCAAGCGGCGAGCCGGGGATGAAAAAGCTCAAGGAAGAAAACAGCAATCTCAAGCAGATCGTGGCCGATCTCCTGCTTGAAAAGCGCGCGCTTTTGCAGCACCGCATTTCCTTTGAAGCGTTGCAAGGCGAAGGGACTTATCGCGGCCTGACGAATAGCGAACCAAAGATAGCTAGCCTGCCAATTGCGGAGCAGGAATGGTCGCATCCCGATGGGCCAATAACTGCCGAACACGGCGAAGTCGATGCGCAAAGCTCCCACCTGGAAGCCACCACTGGCCTGGTATCCGAGATGCATAAGAATATTCGCAGCCTCTTGGAGCGGTCGCGCATTATTCCAGCAATTCGGGCTCCCGAATTCATTGCGGCTGCAATTGCGTCTCCTGCGTTGGTCGTCTCGTTGCTGTATGGCAATCCGATGACACTCGGAGACGTGGTGAGGAAGCTGCGCTCCGCCGGCAAACTTCCCATCGCCAATCTCGATCTGCTGACCGGTTTCGCCCAGGATGGCGATGCGGTCTCTCTGTTGGTCAGGCTCGGGGTCGCGGGAGTTGTTTCTACCGACCAGTCCGTTCTCAGAGCAGCGTATTCGCAAGGCATCATCGCTATGCAGAGAACCTTCGCGGTTGACTCCATCGCCTTGCGCAACATCACCCGCTCACTCCACCACTTTGTTCCTCATGCCATCGAGTTGCTGCCCGCGGTCTCGGCGCCACTGTTGATGTCTTCATTGCGCGCATCCAATCCCGATCTGCCGGTCGTTGCAACCGGCTTGGTAAACAGCCTGCAACAGATAGAAGAATTAGTGCAATATGGCGTAACTTCGGTTGCCACGAGTAATTCGTCCCTCTGGATTCTTTAGCCGCGGCGATCCAAGTTAAATCCGATTTGATGTGCTGGCTAGCTTACGCTCGACGGATCCTCGTCCTGGGCGTTGCACAGTCGATCATGCTCTCTCATAATTGCCGGCTGCGATCACTCGTCACACGTGAACGCCCGGCACCCTTTGGCGTGGCGGCACGAGGTCAAAATCAACCTTTGCGGTCAATAAGCGGTTTTATAGCATCATTTCCCCGCATCACAAACAGCCGTGATGAGCATCACAGATGGCCCTGCAAATGAAAGACTATAGGTTGTAGCCACGGCAGAGATTGATTCGACGAGCCGCTCAAAGACATAGGTAGTAAAGGTAGGCAATGGCCTGCCGGACTACCTATGTCTTTGGGCGGCTTTTCTGTTTTTGTTTGCCCTGTAACGGGATGAAACCCGCGTACAGAAACGCAACCATCCAAAGGCGAGGTAGTAATCATGAAAAACGAATATGATTTGCAGCTATTTCCCACCAGCGAAGGCATCAATGGCGAAGACTACGTCGTGGCAACGTACTTTGTCGGGGGAAGTCCTCAGGCGGACCTGGTGGCAAAAGCGTCTGCAATCGCGATCGAGCAATCCACCGGCTCCTGGTACCGGGTACCGGGCGAGACAGACGAAGTGCGCGAGAAATATGCCGCCAAGGTGATCGGTATTTACTCGGTCCCCAACTACGAACTCATCGCAACCATGCCCAAGGATCAACCGCGGTGGGCCATCATCAAGATCGCCTTTCCATGGGTGAATTTCTACGACAATATCCCTTTGATGCTTTCATCGGTAATCGGCAACATCTCCTCCATGCCAAACCTGAAACTGGTCGACCTGGAGTTCCCGAAGTCCTACGTCAATCAGTTCAAGGGACCGAAGTTCGGCATCGCAGGCATTCGCAAACTCCTGAACATCCCGACACGCCCTTTGCTGAACAACATGATCAAGCCATGCGTCGGCATCACGCCAACGGAAGGTGCGAAGTTGTTCTACGAAGCGGCAGTGGGTGGAACCGACTGGATCAAGGACGACGAGTTGATCGCCGGCAGCCCATCGTATTCGAAGATGGAAGATCGCATCAAAGCCTACATGGGAGCCGCCCACAAAGCCGACAAGGAGAAGGGTGAAAAGACTCTCTACACCGTCAACGTCACCGACGAGAACACCCGTCTGCTCGACAACGCGTACAAGGCCATTGCGGCAGGCGCGAACGGTATCATGATTGACGTCTTTGGAACCGGATTCTCCGGCCTTCGCATGTTGGCTGAAGACCCGAATATCAATGTCCCCATCTGCGCTCACACCTGCTACGGCGGCGCACAGACAGTTTCGCCCTTCCAAGGCATCAGCACTGAAGTCGCACAAAAACTGATACGCCTGTGCGGTGCCGACATTTCGCTCAATGTTGCTCCTTCGGCAAAGTTCAATGCCCTGCAGGAAAAGTTCATTCGGGTCTTCCAGGTCACACACTCGCCCATGTATCACATCAAGCCCATGTTCAACATAATTGGTGGTGGTGTAACTCCCGGAATGGTTCCTTACCTTGTCGAGCAATTGGGGAACGACTTCATCGTCGGCGTGGGTGCTGGAATTCATGGTCATCCGATGGGCCCGAGAGCGGGAGCCATAGCCTTCCGGCAGGCTATCGATGCGGTGATGAATAAAGTCGACATCAGAGACGCCGGCAAACAACATCCTGAACTACAGGCAGCCATTGATACCTGGCACATCTACGGCGTCGACGACTACAGCAAACTCTATGAGATCGAAGCTTAGCAGCCTGCGCTGAAAAGCCGACAATTCTCAAAGCCGCTGACGGCGCAATCTGCGAGCGATTGATTTTATCGCGCGCATTTTCAAACCATTGCGCCGTTATGGCAGACGCGTCATGCACAGAACTCAAAATCCAATACAGCTAACTGAAAGGGACTGATCATGAAGAAGTATGTAATGGCTCTTGACGAGGGCACCACCGGTGTTCGCGCAATCATCTTCGATCAAGAGGGGAAAAGCGTCGGCGATGTTGCCAAGGAGTTTTCACAAATCTTTCCTCACCCGGGTTGGGTGGAACATAACCCGGAGGAGATTCTTGAAGCGCAGATTGATGTAGCACGAAAGGCGATTGCGAAGGCCGGCATTGCTCCGGAGCAGATCAGCGCAATCGGCATTACCAACCAGAGAGAAACCGCCGTTGTCTGGGACAAGAATACGGGCAAGCCGATTTACAACGCCATCGTATGGCAGTCCCGCCAGACCGCCGATATCGTCGAAGGATGGAAGGCGGTCGGTTATGACAAGGAGATTCGCGAGAAGACAGGCCTGATCAACGACGCATATTTTTCGGCATCGAAAATTGTCTGGATTCTCGATCACGTCGAAGGCGCCAGGGAGAAAGCCGCGAAGGGCGACCTGTTGTTCAGCAACATCGATGGGTGGCTGATCTGGAATCTGACCGGTGGGAAGTCTCACGTCACCGATTACTCCAACGCCTCCCGCACGATGCTGTTCAATATCATTGACCTCAAGTGGGACGAAGAGTTGTGCCACAAGATGAACGTTCCCATGAGCGTTCTTCCCAAGGTGCTTCCATCCTCCGGGCAATTCGGCATCACCGCAAAATCCATCTTCGGCGCAGAAATTCCAATTCTTGGCGACGCCGGCGACCAGCAGGCCGCTCTGTTCGGTCAGGCCTGTTTCAAGCCGGGCATGGCCAAGAACACCTTCGGCACCGCAGGCGTGTTCGTGATGAATACCGGCGAGAAGCCGCTTTTCCGCGACGGTCTCACCACCACCATTGCCTGGGGCCTGAATGGAAAAGTAGACTATGCCCTGGAAGGCGTGATCTTCATTTCTGGCGCTACGGTTCAATGGATTCGCGACAATATGAGGCTCATCCGGAATGCTGCCGATACGGAGTGGTATGGCAACATGGTTGCGGACACCGGTGGAGTGTATCTGGTGCCTGCTTTTGTCGGACTTTGCGCACCGTATTGGGATATGTACGCACGGGGCCTCATCGTCGGAATTACTCGCGGAACCACCAGCGATCATCTTATTCGCGCCGCTCTGGAAGCCATGGCGTATCAGACCAAGGACATCATTGATGCTGTCGTGGCCGACGGAAGCATAGCGATTCCTGAACTGAGAGTGGACGGCGGTGCGACGAAGAACAATCTTCTCTGCCAGTTTCAGTCCGACATTCTTGGCATCCCGGTCGTGCGGCCCAAGGTCACCGAAATGACGGCTCTCGGCGCTGCTTACCTGGCCGGCCTGGCTTGCGGTTTCTGGAAGAGCACCGATGAGATTGCTTCGCACTGGCAGGTCGATAAGGTGTTCCAGCCCAATATGACCGCCGTTCATCGCAAGAAACTCTATGGAGGATGGCTGGAAGCCCTGAAGCTTTCCCGCGGATGGTCTACAAAGCTCGAAGAATGCAAGACGAAAGCGGAAGAGTCCGTGCACAGCTACGAGCCGGAGCTTGTCGGCAAGATATAAATTGGCCGTACTTCATGGTCCAGGCGCGAGGAGAACAGGCCGACACTTTGTTCTCCTCATTTTTTGCTTTTTGTGAATTCAAAAACCGGCTTCAGGGCTATTCAGGAATCCTATGACTCATTCATTGTCTCAACTTCGTTCAGTTATCTTCGACTATGGCGGTGTTCTTACGTTTTCGCCCACCGATCGGGATTGGCAGGCCTTGGCGGATATCGTCGGTGCTCCATTTCCTTTGTTCCATGAGGAGTACTGGAGAAGCCGCAATGCCTACGACATGGCTCAGTTCGACTCTGCAACCTATTGGCGGAATATAGCAAGCATTTTTGGAAACAAACTAACTGACGACGACGTGCGCAGACTAATTAGCATGGACAATCTGCAATGGGGCCGCGCAAACACAGATTCCATCGCGATCATGCGGGCCGCGCACGCGGCCGGCTTGAAGGTTGCTGTTTTGTCGAACATTCAATTTGATATGTTGTCTTTTGTCCGGAACACTCATTCATGGTTTAGTGAGTTTGACGTTCAAGTCTTTTCCTGCGAACTGGGCATCGCCAAGCCGTCGTCCGGAATTTTCTTGCAGACGGCCAATCTGCTCGGTGTCCGCCCGGCGGAAGCCCTCTTCGTCGATGATCGACAGCCCAACATCGACGGAGCGGCGCGGGTCGGCATGAAAACGATGCTCTTTGATTCTCCAGAGTCCAACATCGAGCTGACCCGGATGCTTTTCGACCTCGGGGTACCGCTTCAGAACGCGGATGGCCGCTCTTGCTGCAGAGCAGATTGCTGAAGCACGGCGGACTTGTTTCAGTATCCGGAAGACGTGCGGAAAACATAATCTTTCTCACGGGATCAGTGTAATCAGTGGTTCCATCGGGAGCATTTTTTGGAAAGAACGCGAGTCCTTCCGAGTGCTGTTAAAGTCACTCTTGTCCAAGACAGCATTTTAGGTGAGTTTGGCTGTTGATTTCACTGGACATAGGTGTCCTCCCCCGGCGATAGCGTCAGGTTTCTTCGATGAGTCGCGGGGGTGCATTTCTATGTGTCAGGCATCCTGCTGTCCAAGTTATGATCGTGTAAGTGCTGTGCCACAGGCTCAGGTGGATGTTAGCATTTCTTCTGCTGTCCAACTCATGGCTACCACATCAGCGGC
>Ga0255351_1000894_pt1 | contig 12875 bp, 10 predicted proteins | sample HBST25r2metaG_FD_186024 | JGI IMG/M metagenome (GOLD analysis project Ga0255351, IMG submission 186024) | Peat soil microbial communities from Stordalen Mire, Sweden - H.B.S.T-25.r2 | ecosystem: Environmental > Terrestrial > Soil > Wetlands > Peat | place: Sweden: Norrbotten County, Stordalen... | reverse complement strand
GTCCCATCCAGCAGGGGAAAGACGAACCGCACCGGATCGCCCACCCCGGCATGGATGGGGCCTTGAATCCTGGCCTGCACGCCGCCGTTGGACAGATTGCATGTGATGCCCTGGGCCATGTATCCGTCCGGCAGCAGGATGTCCGACGGCACCTCCCTCGCCATGCGCACTGTCTGGCGGCGCTGCCGGCTCTCCCACGCAACCGCTGTCGCAACCCCCAGCAGCACCACGCTGAACAGCAGCCAGAGAACATTCATGAAGATCGTTCCTGGATGGCCTCCGTCGTAGATGCTGGCCGGCCAGTTGATGAAGGACATCCACCCCGCAACATGGAACGCGGGAAACTGAATTGCCCTGGGAATGGCGCACAACAGGCCGATGAGATCAAACCCAAGCAGCACCAGGAACGGTCGCGCGATGCGGGCGTCAAAGTATTCGTGGTCGATCACGCCGCCCTTCGCCGTCACGTTGAACTTGCCAGTCCGGGTGCTGAAGAGCGCCAGCAGCGTGGGCAGAAAGATGTAAGGCGCCAGAACCGTCTCGTAGATATCGTTCCAGAACGAGTGCCGGTGGCGTCCCTGAATTCGCGAGTTGGTCAGATTCGACAGCACCAGGTGCGGCGCGGCATAGGCCACGATCATCAGCCAGTAGCCCGGAATGTTTACCCGTCCGAAGATCAGATAGATCAGCGGCGCAGTCAGGAAGATCAGCCTCGGCAGAGCGAACAGAAAGTGTGACATCGCATTGAAGTAACAGAGCCGTTGCGCTGGTCTCAGCCCGGGCGCGAAGAGCGGGTTCTCAATCCGAAGCACCTGCACCATGCCGCGCGCCCAGCGGATGCGCTGTCTCACATGAGCGCACAGCCGCTCGGTGGCCAGGCCGGCCGCCTGCGGAATGTTGATGTAGGCCGTGTTCCATCCGCGCATCTGCATGCGCAGGGATGTGTGCGCGTCCTCGGTCACCGTCTCCACCGCGATGCCGCCCACCTGGTCCAGCGCGCTGCGGCGGAGCACCGCGCAGGAGCCGCAAAAGAACGCCGCGTTCCAGAAGTCGTTGCCGTCCTGAACCACGCCATAGAACAGTTCGCCTTCGTTGGGTGTGATGCGGAACTGGCCCAGGTTGCGCTCGAACGGGTCGGGAGAGTAGAAGTGGTGCGGCGTCTGTAGCAGGCCCAGCTTCCGGTCGCGCAGAAACCAGCCCATGGTGACCTGTAGGAAGCTGCGCGTCGGCACATGGTCCGAATCGAAGACGGCGACAAACGGGGACCCGATCTGCGCCAGCGCCCGGTTAATGTTGCCCGCCTTGGCGTGCCGGTTGTCGTCGCGTGTCATGTACCCGATGCCCGCCTCTTCGGCGAAGGCGCGGAACTCCTCGCGATGGCCGTCGTCCAGGATGTATACGTTCAGCCTGTCGGCCGGCCAGTCGATATTCATCGCCGCCAGCGCAGTGAAGCGCACCACACTCAGAGGCTCGTTGAGGGTCGGGATCAGCACGTCCACCGCAGGCCATTGATCCAGGTCGTCCGGCAGCGGAACCGGCATGCGCCCGAGCGGCCACAGCATCTGAATATAGCCCAGCAGAAGCATCACGAAGGCATAGCACTCCGCCAGCAGAAGAAGAACCACGAAGAACGCATCCAGCTTGCCCCCGTGCGTGCCCGGATTGCGGAAGAATGCAAACACCGTAGAGACGCGCCAGAACCCGTAGCGAAACGTCGAGTAGATGGAGAGCAGCATCAGCGTCAGTGTCACCGGATAGGAACTCGAGCCGCGGTCCATCCATATGGCAAGGATGATTGTCAGCAGGGCCAGAATCAACTGCTGCTGCCAGTTGAGAGAGAGCACTCCGCTAAAGACGAAGAACAGCAGCCCGCCCGCCAGCACCGAGAACCGCAGCACGCGCATCTGGATGCTGTTGGACGACTCGAACTCTCTCCACAAAAATGAGCGCGTCACTGTTGGCTCCATTGCTGTGCGGAAGACTCCGCCTTCGCCGGCGGCGACACGCTGCGCAGCCACGAGGCCACATCCATGTAGTCCCGTGAGACCGCGGCGTCCGGCGCGTAATCCACCACCGTCATCCCCTCGGCCAGCGCCTCGCTCACCGCCTGTGAGCGACGGATTACAAAACGAATCAGCCGGTCTCCAAGCTGGCGTCGCAGCACTTCGCGAACATCCAGGTGAAGCGGGAGCGATGGTTCGAACTGGTTCAGCACATAATAGGGCAGCAGGGGCCGGCCGTCGCGGTCCGCGATGGACTGGAAGACCCTCTCCACCGCTTGCAGACTAATGACCGAGTTCATGTCGCCGGTCATCGGGACAAGCACAATGGGATGCAGCTCCACCATGCGCCGCACCAGCCAGCTCGACCCCGAAGAAAGGTCCAGCGCCACGCGCTGATTGCCATGGCCATTGCGCAGGATCTCATCGGTCAGCGACTCCTGCTGCCTCTCGTCTTCACCCATGCTCGCGGCGTCGTACGTCACCAGCGACAGCGGCACGCCGGGGCTCCCCGCCGGCGGCTGGACGGTGCGCACCTCCCCGGGGCGAAGCTCGCGCTCCCCAAAGTAATACGGAAGCAGCCCACGCGAGGTCGTGTCGGTCAGCACAACCTTCTCCCCTTGCAAGGAGAGTGCGCGTCCCAACGTTGCCGCAAGGCTCGTCTTGCCCACCCCTCCGGCGAGCGAATAGACCAACAACAGCGGCATCCGCCCCTCAACCGCCCTCGTCAGGGGCATCGCGGGCAGCTCCGAAGCAGCGTGTTTGAAAACTCCCTTCATCGCAAACCAGCGCGACGCAACCCGCTCCCGCGAGTCCTGCAGCGTGTCCCCCTCAGGCGCCTCACCGTTGCCTTCTGTTGTCTCCCCCACGGGAAACTTCGCGACCGATTGCAACAGCCGCGTCTGCGGCGGGGTCTGCGAACCATAGAGCCACGCTGGTCCCGTAAGACCGGCATCGCGATCCGCTCCCGCTGCCTCATCTCCACCTGCATGAGAGCCAACGCAATCTGCACGCTCAACATCGGCGCACTCAACCTGTGTGGCGGATGAATGCAAATCTTCCGAAAGCGCGAGCGCGCTGTCCATCGTCCCACAGTCCATCGGATCGCGTGGCTGAGGACCTGCCAGTTGAAGCCGCCGCACATCGGTCTCCGCGTAACGCAGAGCCTGGCGCCGGACCGACACCTGGGCCTCGGCGATCTCGCGCTCCTCGCGCAGCACAACGGCTGTGGCACAGGCCACGGCCTCGGCCCGGCGCGCCGCTTCCTCCCGTTCGGCGGACGCCGTTCGCGCGGCCTCCTCCACGTCTTGCAATAACAGGATCTGCAACTCCCGGTTGTCGTCCGCGTCCTGCAATCGGGCTGCGGCCAGCGCGGCCGACTCCGCCCGTTGTGCCGCCTCCACCGCAGCCTCCGCCGCCGCCTGCGCCCGCAGCTCCCGCTCCCGCAGCGCCTGGGATGCGCGATACCGCACCTGCGCGCGGTACTCCCGGCGCGAGGCCGAGAAGTCGCGGTACTTCGCCCCCTGCAGGTTCGCCCACAGGTAAAGTGCGGCCACATCCTCCGGCGTTCCGGCTATTGCATCTTCGTAGCCCGCTTTTCTGCCGCTTGAGTCCATTGCTGCTCCGTGTAGGCCTCTGCCGCATCACAATCGCCGCCAGCCGGCGGCAGATTGTCTGAATAGGTCTGTATGTTTATCCGCTAGCGCATCGCACTCGTCATCATCGCCAGCCGCGTGACTCGCCATGACTCCAGGGCCGGGGTACACGCCGTCTGCCAGATCGCATCCGCCACCTACTAGACTGGCGTACTCGATTCCATTGATTGCACTTACGCGCACTATAGCAATCTGTTCCTCATAGCCTACGTTTGTCTTGGGAGCAAGTCAATCAGTCTTTCTGCAACTTTAGTGTTAGTAAATTTGTCTTTCTTTTCATAATTTTAGGCATTTTCTTCTGCTATCGAACCATCCCCGGAAGGGATTTCGCCCAATATTTTTCCATCGCTTTATCGCTAACGGCACGCAAATTGCTTTCAAAGAAAGCTCCTCTATCCCGCGCCGCAGCCAATCCTCAGCCCGCCCTTCGCGTAACGCCTTGCGCAGCTAAACCATAAAGCGCTCGCGCCTGCCCCGCGCGGCCCTGCTTGCCAACTGGATCGCGCGCTGCAATCGCGCACATCCATGGCCTCTCCGATTGCGCCTGCGAAATCCGCCCACCACCTTGAGGCCCTTTCGATATGCTACCGTTGGAGTGTGGTTCGAGAGCGTAGCTCAGTTGGTAGAGCATCGCCCTTTTAAGGCGTTGGTCCTGGGTTCGAGTCCCAGCGCTCTCACCATCCAATCCATCATTCACGGCGACGAATCGCCTCGCGACGCACCAGATTCCTATGATCCCGAGGGCGCAATCTGCTGTTTATGGCTGAATCGGCACCCAGTTGGGGTGCTGTGTTACGGGAGTTCCGCTGTGGTCGATCAGGTAGCGATCGATATACGCGACAACCTGATCGCGGTGCGCCGCGCGGTACTCCGGATAGCCGTGGCGCAACCCTGCATCGTTGAAGTTGAGCAGGATGAACGGCTCCAGCATATGATCCTTCTGCATCTGGAGCATGGCCTTCATCTCGGGTAGCAGCTTCTCCTCGGTGACCGTTCCAGCGTCGAGCTTCTTTTTGAGGTCGTCAAGCAGGGCGTTGATCGCATCGACCTCCTCGGCCAGCGTGTGGATGTAGCCATTGGGCACAAAGTTGAGTTCCGGCGTGTTGGGAACTGATCCCGCCATCACCCATTCATCAAAGATTACGTTGGGATCATGCGCCATCCGTGACTGTGCATAGACCAGCCAGCAGCTTCTTCCGTCACCCGTCTCAGCGAATTGGTCTGCGTTGGTGATCTTGCCATTGGCCCGTGGCAGATAGGGGCGATGCATCACCGGATTCAACAAAGCGATGTGCGTCTGCACCCCCCACTGTTTCAGGCCGCTCATGGTGGACAGCGTGTAAGGTTCGGCAGCCATGGCAAGCTCGAACTTGACCCGCGCTCCATTGCTGTCTCCGGCCATCAACAGCTCGTCGCCCCAATAGCGATAGGCCGTCTCGCGGTCGGGATCGATGGCAATCGCCTTGGCATACCAGATGCCGGCATTGGTGTAGTCCTTGACGCGGTAGTAAGCATCGCCGGAGTATAGCGCCGCCATATAAAACTTAGGGTCCTTGGCAGCAGCGGCCGTGTAGAATTTGGCGGCTTCGTCAAACTTTTGCGCATTGAATACAGCCTCGCCCTGCTTTATCAAAGCCTGCGCCTCAGCCGTTCCCTGGTAGAAATAGCCGACGGTCAGCGGAAGCGCACCCATCGATCCAGTGGAAACAACTCCAAACGGCGTTCTGGAGTACATGCTGAGCACGTTAACAACAGCCGGACTGTCGTCACCCAAAGACCGCGCACGCTCAAGTTCGTTCATGCCCTGCGCATACATATCGCTATGCTGTTTGGGATCGGTGAGTGTTCCGGCCTTCGCGATCATCCCTATGCCATGTCGCTCTGCGAAGGCGGGATTGGCTTCGTCCTGTCGGCACAGATCTTCATATAGCGGAAGAGCTTCCAGCCGCCTCCCCGCAAGATAGAGTTGGTTGGCCTGGGCACGCTCGGCGTCGAAGTTGGCCTCGTGCGCAACCTTGGGCGCGGGCTTCTGCGCTGGGACTGGTGCAACGGAGGGGATCGCAGGAGCCTGCTGCGGAGTGCCTGACCACACTTGCGTAGTGGACAATGGAGCCGGTGTCGAATTGGCTGGCGGAGCCTGTTGTGCGGATGCAAGGGGTAGCAGCGAGAGGAGCAGGACAGCGACAAGCGCATAGGTAGACTTCACAACAACCACCTCTTTCTGCGACGTAGAGACAATACCATAGGAGCAATCATCGAAATTGCCGCCGATACCCCCGAGCGCAGTGTGACGCGGCTCACTCGCCGAATACAGCGCTTGCAGTATGATTTTCTTGATTGAACTTATTTCCGATTGAGAGGTTTTGCGATGCGCATTGGTATGTTGACCGGAGGCGGGGACTGTCCTGGCCTGAATGCTGTGATCCGTGCGGTGGTGCACAAGGGAGTGCAGCACTACGGCGATGAGTTTATCGGCTTCATGGAGGGTTGGCGAGGCGTGCTGGACGACCGCACCATGCCGCTCAGCATGAGTACGATGAGCGGAATGCTGCATCGCGGCGGGACTGTCCTGCGCTCTTCACGCACCAACGTGAAGAAGATTCCCGGTGGATTTGAGCGCTGCCTCAAGGTGATCCAGGATGAGAAGCTGGACGCGCTGATCGCCATGGGCGGAGACGATACGCAGTCCATCTCCGTCGAGCTGGCCGAGCGCGGCGTGAACGTCGTCAGCGTGCCCAAGACCATCGACAACGACCTCAGCGGCACCGACGCCTGCTTCGGCTTCGACACCGCCGTAATGATTGCCACCGAGGCGGTCGACCGGCTGCACTCCACCACCGAGGCGCACAGCCGCGTGCAGGTGGTCGAGGTCATGGGCCGCGACGCTGGATGGATCGCCGTCACGGCGGGCATCGCGGGCGGAGCCGACGTCATCCTGACGCCGGAGAAGCCGATCGACATGGACGATGTGGTGCGGCTTCTGCGCGCACGATGGGAGTGCGGAAAACGCTTCGGCATCGTGGTCGTCGCCGAGGGCGCGAAGATTCCCGAGATCGAGGGCCAGATCACGGTCGGCGACAAGCTGGACTCCTTCGGCCATGCGCGACTCAGCGGCATCGGGCAGCTCCTGGCCGAGGAGATCGAGAAGCGCACTGGCTACGAGACGCGCAGCGTCAACCTGGGCCACACCCAGCGCGGAGGAACTCCCACGGCGTACGACCGGATGCTGGCGACGCGCTATGGAATCGCCGCAATCGATATGGTGCACGAAGGCAAGTTCGGCCGCATGGCGGTTCTCAAGGGAACGAAGATCTGCGACATCTCAATCGCGGACGCAATCGCCCAGACGCGCACCGTGGGCGAGGATATCTTCGCCGTCATCCGCGGACTCCAGCCGGCAAAGTAAGTCGGCTGTGAGTTGGCAGTAGTTCATAAAACCAGGCGGCAGTGTCCTCTTCAGGACTCTGCCGCCTTCTTGTTTATCAATCAGTTAGTAGCTAAACCATAGACCCCTGCATGCAGAGTCAGAATCCGGTTGCCTGGGCCTTCGTTTGGGCATACAAAAGGAAATGCCGGGTTTGGCTGGCGTTTGTCCCGGTATCTTCGGCATTCAGGAGCGAACTTCCATGGCGGGTGCAGTCCAGCAGATGATGCGTGAGGTGATGGATATCCGGCAAGCTTCGGAGTATCTGGGCATTAGCGGAGACACGCTCTACCGCTACGCCTCGGAGGGTACCATTCCGGCCTTCAGGCTGGGCAACCGCTGGCGCTTCAAGCGCAGCCTGCTCGACGCCTGGATGGTGCGCATGAGCAGCCCCAAGGCCACGTCAACCATCTCCGTGATGCCCCGCGAGAAGAAGCCCGCAGGCAGAGCTCGGTAAATGAGAAGCGGCGAAGAATTCGAGGCAACAGAGCTACCCTGGTACCTGACCCTTCACTGGATTTGGCTTGCTATTGCCGAGTTTGTGGAGTTCGCGATAAGAACCCGTTACGGCTGGACACGCTGGCCTTTTCTGGATGTGATTCTTCTGTGGTCGATCCTTCAGGCTGGATGGTTGTCACGGGTTGACCAACGAAGTACCACGATCTACTGGTATGCGGGGGACATGGTCCTGTTAGTTGCAAGCACATCTGGAATTATTCAGAACAAACTTCCAGCTTTAGCAGGTCTGCTCGGATCAGCTGTTGCCGTGCTCGCAATCATCGGCATATTCCATTTCCGACGAGACATGAAACGCTATTTCAGCGATACAGACAATATTGATTGGGATCTGAACCCGTGGATGATCTTCTTATTCAATACCCTTTATTTCCAGTGTCTGTTCGGAGAGATCTCTAAGCTACGAAGTTCCGATTCCCTGCGAATCACGCCAGACGCAGAGTGAACAGCGTGATCTCGGGCGGGCAGTTCAGCCGGAACGGCAGCCCGACCGTCCCAATTCCGCGGTTCACATATAGCTGCATCTGGCCCAGCCGGAAGAGACCTTCAACGTACTTTCTGCCGCCAACCACGCGGTGCACCGCTCCGACAATGGGCAACCGGATCTGGCCGCCGTGGGAGTGGCCGGAGAGCATCAGGTCGACCAGTGAACCGCGCGGGTGGGCGAGCACATTGTCCGCGTAGTCGGGGGCATGGCACAGCAGCAGGACGGGGCCGTCGGGGTTGGCGGGAATGGCGAGGCCGAGGTTGGGAACATTGGTAAGGAAGTCGGCGATGCCTGCCACCCACAGGCGCTGCCCGTTGCGCTCAATCGCTACATGCTGGTTGAACAGCAGCGGGATCGACGCCGTTGCCAGTCCAGCGCGAATCAGCGGAGGCCCCAGGAAGGAGTCGTGGTTGCCCATCACCGCGAAGCGCAGCGGGCAGGCCAACTCGCTCAGCGCCTCGGCGCAGCGCAGGATGGCTCCGGCGGCGAAGTTCTGCCCCAGCGGGCTATTGGTGATGTAGTCGCCGGTCAGCAGCACCAGGTCGGGCGCAAGCCGGTTGACCTCGCCGACCACGCGGCGTACAAACGATGGCTCGGTGTACTCGTCGAAGTGGATGTCGCTGATCTGGGCGATGCGGTAGTTGTGGAAGGCGTCGGGCAGGTTGGCCAGCGCCACATTGCGCGTGACGACGCTGATCTCATGGCGCGCGAACTCACTGGAATACAGGGCGAGTCCCGCGGCGGCAGTGGCTGAGCCGATCAGGAAGTTGCGCCGGGTAAGCGGCGTCTTCTGCACAGCCTGCGGTGGATCGGCGACAAATACGGCCATGATTTATGATAACGGGTTTCGCACAGTTTTACAGATGCGGAACATTAGAGAATTGCTCTGTGCTGCCAGTTGATAGAATTGATCGTATGAGCTTGAATGCGCGGAAGAAGAGTGCTGCGGATGCGGCGAAGGCGGCGGGAGTGGACGCGCTGCTGGTGACGCATCTGCCGGATGTACGTTGGCTGTGCGGGTTTACCGGATCGAGCGCGGCGCTGGTGCTGCGGAACGAGGCGGCTTCTGGAGCGCGGTCCGCGCGATCGCCAATACGCGCGGTGCTGTTTACCGATGGCCGCTACATCGCCCAGGCGAATGCCGAGGCGGTGGGCACCGAGGTGGTGATTGCCACCAAACCGCCGCTGACCGAGGCATGCGAGTGGATTGCAGCAGCGGGCGTCAAGCGTTGCGGCTTCGACCGCACGCATACCACCGTCGCCGCCCTGGACAACATGCGCAAGGCCGTCCCCGCCAAGCGGCGCAAGTCGCTCTTCGTCGCCGTCGATCCGTTGATCGCAAAGCTGCGTCAGATTAAAGACGCCGGCGAGATCGCCAGTCTGCGTGCCGCAGCCCTCCTCGGCTGCCGTCTCTTCGACCACATTCTCACCTTCATCCAGCCGGGCATGACGGAGATGGCGGTTGCCGCTGAACTGGAACATGCTGCACGCCTCGCCGGGGCCGAAGGGATGTCCTTCGAGACCATCATTGCCAGCGGCGAACGCTCTGCCCTGCCCCATGGCCACGCGACGTTAGCCAAACTGCCGAAGCGAGGATTCGTCACCATGGACTTCGGCGTGGTTCTGGATGGCTACTGCTCCGACATGACACGCACCATCCACATCGGTCGCGCCAGTGCCGAAGAGCGAAACGCCTACGACGCCGTGCTCGAAGCACAGGAGGCTGGTCTCGCCGCCGTCCGCGCAGGCGTCGTCACCGGCGATGTGGACGAGGGTACGCGCTCTGTGCTGCGGCGCGCCAAGCTCGACCAGTGGTTCACCCACTCCACAGGCCACAGCCTCGGGCTGGAGATCCACGAAGATCCCAGGCTCGCCGCAAAGAGGACAGAGAAGCTCAAAGCCGGAATGATCGTTACAATTGAACCCGGCATCTATATGCCCGGCAAGTTCGGCATCCGCATCGAGGATTCGGTGCTGGTAACCCGCTCCGGCTGCGAGATCCTGACTCCAAGCCCCAAGGCATGGATCGAGTTGTAACGGATCAGGTTCTAGGTTTATGGTTCGAGGTTCAAGGTTTAATACGACAAGATGCACTGGGCCCGGTTGTGGCGCGAGGAAGAGGAACGATGGACAGCAATAAGCTGAAAGAGTTGCGCGAGCTGGTCGATTTCCTGAAGGAAAACGGTATCGCCGAGTTCGATATGGAGCGCACGGACCTGAAGGTGCGCATCAAGTTTGCCGGGGCCGCTGGCGCAAGCGCGACCGATCTGGCACTGGCGCAGCAACTGGCCGCAAGCGCAACTGGCAGTGTCCCAGCCCCAGTCGCGGCTACCGCGGAGCTGCCCGCAGCGGAGGCCGCCGAAAAGCTGCACGAAGTTACATCGCCCATCGTGGGCACCTTCTACGATTCGCCCTCGCCCGGCGCGCCAACCTTCGTCAAAATCGGCGACCAGGTCGAGGTCGGCCAGGTGCTCTGCATCGTCGAGGCCATGAAGCTGATGAACGAGATCGAGTGCGATGTGGCCGGAGAGATAGTCCAGCGCATTGCCGCAACCGGCCAGCCAGTCGAGTTCGGTCAGCCCCTCTTCTCCATCCGCCCGCGATAAGAGACGACCACGGATTCGCGAGGATGGACTCGAATTTAATCATTCGTGATTCAAGATTGTCATTCTGAGCGCAGCGAAGAATCCCCGTATTTCGCCTGATCTGAGAAAAGCTGCATCAGTCCAGGCGTTGGGGTTGTAAGTCAAATAAAGGCGGGACATGTTTCATAAGATTTTGATCGCAAACCGTGGTGAGATCGCCCTGCGTGTCATCAGCGCGTGCAAGGAGATGGGCATCCGCACCGTCGCCGTCTACAGCGAGGCGGACCGGCACAGCCTGCACGTCAAGTTTGCCGACGAGGCCATCTGCATCGGCCCGCCTCGCGCCGCCGAGAGCTACCTCAACGTCCCCGCCGTCATCTCCGCCGCCGAGATTGCAGACGTCGACGCCATCCATCCCGGCTACGGACTGCTCAGCGAGAACGCCAACTTCGCCGAGGTCTGCCGCGCCTCGAACATCAAGTTCATCGGCCCGCCCCCCGAGGTCACGCGCCTCATGGGCGAAAAATCCACCGCGCGCCAGACCATGAAGAAGGCCAAAGTTCCCATCCTGCCCGGCTCCGACGGCATCCTCGAAGACGAGGCCGCAGCACTCTCCTGCGCACGCTCCATAGGCTACCCCGTCATTCTGAAGGCAGTCGCCGGCGGTGGCGGACGCGGCATGCGCATCTGCCGCAACGCCGACGAGCTGCCCGCGCTCTTCCAGCAGGCATCGGGCGAGGCCGCAGGAGCCTTCGGCAACGGCGACCTATACATGGAGAAGTACCTCGATCGCCCGCGCCACATCGAGTTTCAGATCCTCGCCGACGAGCACGGCAATGTGATGAGCCTGGGCGAGCGCGAGTGCTCCATCCAGCGCCGCCACCAGAAGCTCATCGAAGAGGCCCCCAGCCTCGCCATCACACCCAAGCTGCGCGCCGAGCTGGGCAAGACCATCGAACGATGCATGAAGGACGTCGGCTATCGGAACGCAGGCACCGTCGAGTTCCTCATGGACGAGGACGGCAAACTCTACTTCATCGAGATGAACACGCGTATCCAGGTCGAACACACCATCACCGAGATGGTCACCGGCATCGACCTGGTCAAGGCCCAGATCCGCATCGCCGCCGGCGAGCGGCTCTCAGAGATCGTCCCCACCCCGGTCGCCATCACCGGCCACGCCATCGAGTGCCGCATCAACGCCGAACACCCGGAAAAATTCACACCCAGCGCCGGCACCATCACCGCCTTCAACCTGCCTGGCGGCAACGGAGTCCGCGTCGACACCGCTCAGTACGCCGAGGGCGTCGTCCCGCCCTACTACGACTCGCTCATCGCCAAGCTCGTCTGCCACGGCCACAACCGCGAAGAGGCCATCAACAAGATGCAGCGCGCCCTCTCGCAGTTCGTCGTCCAGGGAATCTACACCTCAATCCCCCTCCACCAGCGCATCTTCGACGACCCCGAGTTCCGCTCCGGCCACTTCGACACCAAGTTCATGGAGCGCTTCTTCGAACGCCAGGCGGAGAAGGCAAAGTCAGAAACAGAGGCGTAACACAACCGCCCCTTCGAGTCGTCATTCTGGCGAAGCCAGAATCTCCGTATTTAGTCGTTGTATGTTTTTGCTTGTCATTCTGAGCGCAGCGAAGAATCCCCGCATTTCTGCGTTGCTTGTTTCACCGGACGCCCCTACTCAGTCGCATCAGTTGTGCTCGTAATCCTGAGTCCCCTACGCCAAAGTGCTTCGCTCCACAAGTAGCCGTACAGGAAGGACGCGCAGGCAACCAGAAGGATTCCTGCCTTTCCATAGGGATGCACATTGAAGAGAACACCGGGAGCGAATGCAACTACGATGAAAAAAGGTCCGCCAAAGGTGAGTATCTGCATGAGCAGGAAAGACAGCTTGCCTCGTCTCTGGCGTTTCAGCCAGAGATCTCGTTCTTCAGAACTGACTGGATTTATGCTCTCGAACATCAATTCTCCTAAGATGTCTCGTACGTCAAGGTTGGAGCATTCACAGTGATTCTCTCTCAACTCTATGCCATTGTCGATGCAGAAGTGCTCGTCGCGCGTGGCGTTTTGTTGGCGGATTTTGCCCGAGACCTATGTACTGCGGGCGTTGGCCTTGTGCAATACCGCGATAAGAATAGTTTGCCGCAGGACATTCTCCGCGCCGCATCAATCCTGCGCGAAGCAATGTCCGGCAGC
>Ga0255351_1000889_pt1 | contig 12932 bp, 6 predicted proteins | sample HBST25r2metaG_FD_186024 | JGI IMG/M metagenome (GOLD analysis project Ga0255351, IMG submission 186024) | Peat soil microbial communities from Stordalen Mire, Sweden - H.B.S.T-25.r2 | ecosystem: Environmental > Terrestrial > Soil > Wetlands > Peat | place: Sweden: Norrbotten County, Stordalen... | reverse complement strand
TATTGATCCGGCCCGATAATACTGCTACGCGGCATACTCAATGAGCGGGTCTTTGAAGAAGGATTTGATTCTTTCCGGATTCTTTTCGATTGCCGTCATGTGTTCCGTTGCCGCCTTGCGCAACTTGTCTTTTGTTCTGCATGGAACGCGAGTTTCGATGGCCTGTTTCAAGTCTCCATTGAGACGTTCATCCGGGTTCAACTCCGGTGAGTAGCTGGGAAGATAGAAGACTTCGATTTGCTTGACGTGCGCTGTCAGCCACTCCTTGACCGGCTTGCAATGATGTACACCGAGGTTATCGAGCACCAGGAAGACCTTGCGTCCAGCCTGTTTGATTAAAGCCTCAAAGAATTCAATCAGCCGCAGATGGTTGTAGTTGCCGTCGATAATCATCCAACTGGTTTTTCCCTGATTGGTGACGGTTGAAATCATCGATAACTTCTGCCGTGTGCCACCGACGACATACGCTACAGGAGTCTCACCCTTGGGCGCGTAGCCGCGACCACGCACGTCCGTGTTGACTACTGCGGTTTCATCGCCCCAATGGATCTCGGCATCCTCTTCTTTGGCGCGTTGCTTGATTTCCGGATAAGTCTCGTCGAGCCATTTTTGCACGGCCACGGGTGACTTCTCGTAGGCGCGGCGGATCGGCTTTTGCGGCGTGAATCCCCAACGCTTGAGATACTTTCCAACGCTGCGCACATGCAGTTTGATGGCACACTCGCGTTCGATCAAAAGCATCACGGCCGCGCGTGTCCACAGGGCGAAGTCGAGTTTGAGTTGTTCCGGGCGCTTGTCCGAGATCAGACGTTGAATCAGTTCTTCCTGCTCGGCGGTCAAACTGCGGCCACTGCTTGTCGGCCTTCCGCGTCGGCCTATCTCAAGGCCGCGTATGCCTTGCTCTTCATAGAGTTTCACGATCATGCGAACGGCAGTGTAACTCAAGCCAACTTCTTGAGAGATCTGATGCCGGTTCACTCCGCGTTTATAGGCACGAATCACTTGCCGCCTACGCTCATGCTGCGCTCCCGAACTCAACTTGCGAGCATCGTCTTGTCCCATATTGATGGGATGCAACTACACGCTTAAAGTCGCAGTATTTATGGGCCGAATCTATAGAGCTGCAAATTGACCTTAGCATTAAGCGCCAGGTCTTCATTAGCATCTGCGGGAACATCACAAAGCACAACTTCACGCAGCTAACACGGCAGGCCGATAGGCTGAGACATATTTTTTGCGAAAACGGTGAATCCATCTCCCTTGATAAGTGCATCCTCGCGCTTCAAGACTTCCGCCAGCAGTTTTACAACGACGTTTTTCAATATCATTCTTCTACCATCGCAGAGTTTTTAAACAACATCCGGTGGGGCATTTATTCATATGCCGCTCCCGTTAGAGCGCGTTGCGTAGAAAGCCGCTATGACGGGGAATTGCGCATAAACGCCTATAAATATCCCTATCCTAGGGATGTAACTTCTGGCCTTGGAAAGACGTGTTATTGGGATTTGATGAATGATGTAATGCGGCAACCGTACATTCAGCGGTTTGAAGTGGCTAAGTATCTGAAGATGAGATATTAATCTAAATACTTTCTCCTCAACAAGGTTGTGATCGGTCAATCGTCCGAGTCTCAGGACCGGGCAGCATTTGCGATCACAGCGGGCGCGCAGACCGTGCCCTCGATCGTGGTGTCGTCGGCGACCAGTTATAGTCCCAGCGGATTGACTGCGGCGGGCAAGGTTGTGCAAGACACCTGCGGCAACTTCTATGAATTGGAAAATGGCGGCAATCTGCTGGAGATCCCCGCGAATGGGGGAGCGGCCATCTACCTTGTCAGTTACGGGAGCGGCGTTTCTGCTGGAGACGGCCTGCAGGGCGGCTTGGCGATAGATAGTAGTAATAACCTGTATGTCGGCAATAAGTGGAACGGCGCAGTCATGATGATTCCGTCTTCCAACTGCGTGCCAAATCCCGCCGGGGTGACGTCGGTTTTGAACAATACCAGCATCGGCAGTATCGATGGTTACTGGTACGATCCTGGAGACATCGCGACCGATGCGACCGGCGATCTGTTTGTTGTTTCCAACGGTTTTGGCGGCTCGGGGAAGATTTTTGAACAAACCTCTGCGACAACCGGTGCTGTAGTACTCGCGAGCGGCCCGGCACAGACCACGTCCCTTGCGGTTGACTCCACTGGAAACGTGTTCTTTACGGTTACCGGAAGTGGAACCGTCTATGAGGTTCCGAAGGCATCCTATGGCACATCCAGCCCAACGGCAGTGATAACTTCAGGGATTACTACAGCTCTGGGCGTCAGCTTCGACAAGCTGGGAAATATGTATGTCGGCGATACGAGCACGGGAAGCATTTACGTAGTTCCTTTCACAACATCCGGCACATCGACAACTTCCGCGCTGCAGTATGGGAGCATGTACTTGTTCGCCAGCGGATTGCCGCTGGGTACGGCAATCACCATATCCCATGACGGAAAATCGCTTCTCTACGCCGACTTCGGCGCGAGCATCTATGAGCAGGTTCCGGGCAGCGCCAACTTCGGTTCGATCACAGTCGGCTCCACGGGAACTGCAGCGGTAAATGTGGCCTTCAACGCCAGCGAGTCGCCCGCATCGATCTTGTTCATATCCGGCGGCGGGTTCAAGTCCTCCGGCGGAACTTGCGCTGCCGGCAGTTATACGGCAGGCCAGTCCTGCACCATCACTGCGAGGTTTGCTCCTGGGTCTCCCGGAATCGCCACCGGCGGAATTACACTGGCCGACGGCAGTAACAACGTGCTGGCCACGGCCTATCTTCAAGGCACGGGCCTTGGTGCTGGCCTAACACTGGATTCCGGCACGGTTACTGGAATCGGCAGCGGCTTTACTTCACCGCAGTCGATTGCCGTCACCTCGGCTGGCGGATTCATCGCTGACTCCAGCAAGAACGAAGTGCTCTATTTTGCCACGCCTTCATCGTCCCCGGTTTCAATTGGCACCGGCCTCAAAGCCCCTCTGGGCGTGGCTGTCGATGGTGCTGGCAATGTTTTCATCGCCGACACCGGCAACAACCAGATCGTCGAAGTGCCGGTCATCAATGGCGTTCCGAGCAACAGCGCGCAGGTCACGATCGTTACCGCAGCCGACGCCAAAAAGAATGCAACTTCGATTGCCGGTGCGGTGCTCAACGCGCCCGCTGGAGCCACCGTCGATGGTCAGGGAAATCTGTACATCGCCGACACCGGCAACAACCGCATCGTCGATCTGCCTTACAACGGTAGCTGGAATGTCGCCGATGCTTCGGTTGTCGGTTCTGGCTTCAAGGCTCCTCTGGCAACAGCTGTCGATTCGTTCGGTGATCTTTACGTCGCCGACTCTGGCAATGGCCAAATTGACGAAATCCTGGCTCCTGTTCCCAGCGGCAATCAGAATCTGGTAGCCGTAGGTTACAGCAATCCCTCTGCATTGGCCACCGACGCCTCCGGCAGCCTCTTTGTTGTCGATCAGGGCGCGGATACGGTCCTTCGCATTCCCAACATCTCCGGCTCGCTCAACCCCAACGCCGCTATCGAGGTTGGATTCGGAGTTGCCGCTCCTTATGGCGTGGCGCTCGATTCCACCGGCAACCTTTACGTGACCGATCCCACCCACGCGTCCGTGTCAGAGTTGAATAGGGTCAGCCCCACCGAGTTGTTCGGCGACTGGGCGCTCAACGCACCGAGCGGCGCGTTGCCGGTCAAGGTGCAAAACGAAGGCAACCAGAACCTGGTCTTCGCTTCTCCCTTCTACACTGCCTCCGGCAACATCGGAGACTTCAGCCTCGGCACGCCCAGCGGCGCTGAGACAGCCTGCGCTAACGCCGGGACGGTTGCGGCTGGCGACGTCTGCGAGTTGGATGCCATCTTCACTCCTGCTCAGTCTGGAACGCGCACAGACACGCTGACGCTTCAAAGCAACGCGCAAAATACGCCCGCTCCTCAGGTGGTTCTGCAAGGCGTTGGAACTGCGGCAAGCGCCACCACAACGGTTCTGGCGAAGACGCTTCCGACCGGCACACCGTCCTTCGGACAAGCCATCACGCTGACGGCTACCGTTACTTCTACCGGCGGAACGCCCTCCGGCAGCGCGCAGCTTCTGGTGGACGGCGTCGTCACCGGTGAAGCAACCTTGAGCAGCAGTGGCATGGCCACCTTCTCGCTGCCCTCAGGCCTGACCGGCGGAAGCCACGCGCTGCAAGCCGTCTATCTGGGTACAACCACTTTCGCTGGCAGCGTATCGTCTGTCTTGACAGTTACGGTCAGCACAGCGCCGACCGCTTCCGCCATGGCCATTACCGCGCCATTCACCAATCCATACAGCTCCCTTCCCGGAGGCACCGTCTCCTTCACCGTTGCCATCGGCTTTGCTGGTGTCGGCATTCCGACGGGAACCGTAACCTTTGTCACAGGCAGCACGACGCTGGGTACGGCAAGTGTGGCTCCGGCTGCGGGTGGCCTCTTCCTGGCATCCTTCAGCACAACCTCTCTGCCGGTCGGCACGGACTTGATCACGGCAACCTACAGCGGCGACGCCAACTACGTTGGATCGGCGGCATCGGGAACCGTCATTGTGGTCAGCAGTCCAACGATCGTTCTCTCATCCACCAATCCCTCGATCACCGTCAGCGGAACCGCAAGCACCGCCGTCACCTTCAACCAGGTGTCGGAAGCCGGATGGACGGGCATCGTCGGCTATAGCTGCGATACCACAACACTGCCGGCCAACACGCGCTGCATTTGGTCTCCGGGACAATCGCAGGTGATGGCCAGCGCCGTGAATCCGGCTGTCACCCTGAGCATCGCCGTCGATCAGCCGCCGCAAACCCCCATCGCCACCAGCAAGCTGATCTGGTGGATGGGCGCCTTGACCGGCTTGCTGCTCTTCTTCACTCGCCGCCGCTTGATGCGCGGCGCATGGGGAACGGTCACCATGCTGATCGGGCTGGTCCTGCTCGGAGTTTCGGCCACTGCGCTGACCGCCTGCGCCAACAACGGCATTCAATACGCAACTCCGGCCGGCGCCACAACGATCACTGTGTACGCTTCGGCCGATCCGTTCGCCACCGCCCCCTCGTCCGGGACTCCCACGCCCACTGTCCAAGCATGTGGCTATAACGCGACAACCAGGAAGGACGATCCAACGCTGGCGCCCTGCTCACAGAAGGCCTACCAGATTTCTGTGACTGTGCAATAGCAGGTTGCATTCACTTAATAGAAGGCCCGGATCGAGGCATCGATCCGGGCCTTCCTCTACAGAGTTACGTGGCCGGTTCGTGCGGGCGCGATTCGGCCTGAGAGAATGAGCGCTTAAACAATGATGAATTTCGGAAAGAGGTTGGTTGTGGCGAGATAAATTGGCGGCTTCCTCATTTCAGCCTTGTCGGCCTTTCTTGTTGCTCCCATTGCCCATGCGCAGTGGACTACGCCGAACCGCATTGTGAGTTATACCAAGGTGTCCGATGGACTTGAAGTCCAGCAGAAAAACGGTGTGCTGCGGCTAAGCGTAAACTCCGCCGATGTGCTTCATGTGACTTACGCGTCGCAGCGAGATGCACCGCAGCGTCAGCCCGACAATGTAGTGATTAAAACAAACTGGCCGGTTGCTGATTTTTCAGTCAAAGCGAACGATAAGTCGATTACTCTCGCAACTGCACATATCACGGCCTTGATCGATCGTGCGAGCGGAGTGCTGCAATACTCCGGCGCGGACGGAAAGCTTCTGACCTCGGATAGCTATCGCAGCCTGCGCCCAACTGAAGTAAACGGAGAAAAGACCTTCCATGCCGAGGTGTATTTCGGCATTTACGGTTCGCACGAAGGACTGTACGGACTTGGCCAGCATCAAGCCGGCGTGTGGAATTATCGTGGCGAAACCGTGGACTTATCGCAGGAAAATACAAATATCGCGATTCCGTTGCTGGTTTCTACCAACGGCTATGGCATTTTCTGGAATAACTCCTCGCGCAGTCGCGTGAATAACCGCTTTATCCATGCTCTCTATCTGAGTGCCGAGGTAGCCGATCGCATTGACTACTTCTTTATCTACGGTCCGGAATCGGATCAGATTGTCGGACACTATCGTGAGTTGACCGGCGAAGTTCCGCTCTTTGGCCGCTGGGCGTATGGTTTCTGGCAGTGCAAGAACGAATACACTTCTCAGCAGCAGCTGGAAACCGTTGCGGCTAAGTATCGCGAACTGCACATTCCTGTGGATAACATAGTACAGGACTGGTTTTGGTGGATAACCATGGGCGAGATGAAGTGGAATCTGAATTACCCTGATCCGCGGGGAATGATCGATAAGCTGCACGCGGAGCACTTTCATCTCATGGTTTCCATCTGGCCATACTTCCGTCCGGGCAGCGCTGTCTATGACGAGTTCGACAAGAACGGATGGTTTGTCGCAAAAACCAAGACGGGTGGCTTTCATCCGCTTGGACAGGCGCTTTATGACCCTACCAATCCCGCGGCGCGCAAACAATATTGGACAAACGTCAATACTGCGCTTTTCCAGAAGGGTGTCGATGCGTGGTGGCTCGACACCGATGAGCCTGAGACTGAAGGTCGCGAGGACAATATTCTGGCGACGAGCCGGCTGAGTATTGATCCTGGCAGTGGATCCGGCTTGCGTTACGCCAACGTCTACCCGCTCTTTCATTCTGGCGGTGTCTCCGAAGGCCAGCGCGCAGCTTCTGATCAAAAGCGAGTCTTCATCCTCTCCCGCTCTGCTTACGCCGGCTCCCAGCGTTATGGCGTCACTGCCTGGTCCGGCGATGTGCTCTCCGACTTTGTCACTTTCCAGCGGCAGATATCCGCCGGCTTGAATTACTCCATCTCTGGAATGCCGTACTGGACAACCGACATTGGCGGATTCATCTCTGGTGGCGATCTTACCGATCCGAAGTTCCGCGAGTTATTCGTGCGCTGGTTCCAGTTCGGCGCATTCTCGCCTATCTTTCGCATCCACGGCACTCGCCTGCCCGATGAAAACGAGTTATGGTCCTACGGCGCAGATGCGCAAAGAATTCTCGTCGATTATGACACGCTCCGCTATCGGCTGCTTCCGTACCTCTACTCCCAGGCCTGGCAAGTTACCAGCAACCACGGCACTCTGATGCGGCCGCTGGTGATGGATTGGAGAAACGATCCTCAGGCACAGAATACCGGAGATGAGTATCTCTTCGGGCCGGCGATTCTGGTCAGCCCGGTATACACTCAGGGCGCAACCAGCCGCGCGGTGTATCTGCCGGAGTCCACTTGGTATGACTTCTGGACCGGCCGAAAGATCCCCGGCGCGCAGCATATTCAGGCGGATGCGCCGTTGAGCAAATTGCCGCTCTTTGTGCGCGCTGGATCGATTATTCCGATGGGACCGGCGATGGAGTGGTCCACGCAGAAACCCGCCGATCCAATTGAACTGCGTATCTATCCAGGAGCGAACGGCGATTTTCTTTTGTATGAAGATGAAAATGACAATTACCAATACGAAAAGGGCGAACATTCGACGATCGCGCTGCATTGGAACGATGCGGAGAAGTCACTGGCCCTGGACGCGCGAGAAGGCAGCTTTCCCGGCATGGTGACCGAGCGCACCTTCCGCATCGTAGTAGTTGGGGAGAATCACGGCGTTGGAACCGGCGAAAGCTCCGCTGCGGACTCTATCGTGAGTTACAAAGGAGACAAACTGGTGGTGCGGCTGTGAAGATCGATCTGAAATGTGCCCGCATACTGGCTCTATGCGCAGTGTTGATTCTGACCGCACATTGCGCGGCCCAACCGGCCTCCGTCCCGTACACATGGCGCTCTGTAAAAATAGTCGCTGGTGGTTATGTGCCCGGGCTTCACTTCCACCCTGCGCAACAGGGACTTATCTACGCGCGCACAGATATGGGTGGCACATACCGCTACGATGCAAGCGAACATCGCTGGATTCCGCTCAACGATTGGACAGGAATCGAGGATTACAACAACTTTGGCATTGAGAGTGTGGCCATCGACCCAAATGATCCAGGCAAGCTCTATGAGGCCGTTGGCATGTATGTCAAGCCGTGGTCGCCGAACGGTTTCATTCTGCGCTCCAGCGATCAGGGTAGAACTTTCCAGAAAACTGCACTGCCGATCAAACTCGGTGGCAACGAGGAAGGCCGGCTGAGCGGCGAGCGTCTGGCGGTCGATCCAAATAACTCGCAGGTACTCTATTTTGGATCACGCCTGGACGGGCTGTGGGAGTCAGCTGATGGCGCGGTCACTTGGAAACAGTCCAATTCATTTCCGCAATTCGATAACACCGGCCTGGGAATTATTACCATTATGTTTTCCAGTTCCGACGGAACAGTTGTCAGACGGGAAGGCGAGTCGGCCAGATCAAAAAACATTTATGCGGCTGTATCTGCCAAAGACAGTGGTCTGTTTCATTCCTCTGACGGAGGCCGTAGCTGGCAGACGGTTGCTGGCCAGCCCACGGGACTGCTGGTGACGAACGCGGTGCTGGGCTCCGATGGAATGTTATTTGCGACTTACGCGGATCATACGGGCATGAATGGGATGATGAATGGTGCTGTGTGGCGATTGAATACGTTGACTGGAAAATGGTCTGAGATAACTCCAATCAAGCCCAACACCGGCTCTGAACAAGGTCAGAAGTTCGGTTACGCCGGCTTGGCGATAAGTGCGTCGCATCCTGAAAACGTATTGGTATCGACGCAGAATCGATGGTGGCCTTCCGATGCAATCTTCCGTTCCACAGATAGCGGAAAGCATTGGACGGAGATCACGGACGCGCATGAGCCGCGCAATATGTCTTTGAGTCCGTGGCTGCGTAAGCCGGCAAACGTCGCGCTGGGAACAGGGCCTTGGCCAACCGCGCTGGCTATAGACCCCTTTGACGGCAGGCACGTGTTGTTCGGGACTGGCAAAACCATCTGGGAGACAAACGATGCCGATGGTCTCGATCAGGGACGCTTCGTGCATTGGAAGGTTGGCGCGGATGGAATAGAGGAGACCGCCGACCTGTCGTTAGTTAGTCCGCCTATCGGTCCGCACTTATTCAGCGGCGTCGGCGATATTGGCGGATTCCGCCATGACGAATTTGACGTATCGCCGCCTGTAGCGATGAGTAATCCAAGATTTTCCAATACCACGTCGATTGCATACGCTACACAGACTCCATCGCTGATGGCGCGTGTTGGAAAAACATGGGATGGCAGCGTCTATGGAGCGTACTCGCTCGATCAGGGCATAAGTTGGACGCCGTTTGCAAGCCAACCGAAGAACACAACAGGCGGTGGCACCGTCGCAATCTCTGCCGATGGAAAGGCTGTCTTATGGTCGAGCGATGCGGCCGCGCCCTCGTATTCGAAAGATATGGGGCGCAGTTGGACGCCGGCCGATGTTTCCGCCGCGCCTAAGTCGGAGTTGCAGGCCGCTGCCGATCCTGTCGATCCACTTAGATTCTATCTGCTCGATCCGGAAACGGGGGCGCTGCTTGTATCTACGGACTCTGCAGCGAGGTTCACCGCCTATGCGGGGTGCGCCCCCTGGGCCGGTCAGTGGAAACATGCACAGCTTTATGTAACCCCCGGAAGAGAAGGCGATCTATGGGTCGGCACGGAAAATGGACTGTTTCATTCTGAAGGTGTAGATAAGCCTTTTGTGCGTATATCTTCCGTAGGCAGAACGTATGTGATGGGATTTGGACAATCCGCGCCAAAAAGTAGGTATATGGCGCTCTATCTCGCTGGCCAGGTAGGCGGTCTGGCCGCAATCTATCGTTCCGACGATAATGGTGAGTCGTGGCTGCGGATTGACGAAGACGCACACCGCTTCGGATGGATATCGGTGATAACAGGCGACCCGCGTATCCATGGCCGGGTTTATTTGGGAACGAACGGCAGAGGCGTGCTTTATGGCGATCCTGTGCAATGATCAAAAGTGATGATATACCTAGCTGCTGTAACAGCTTGTGAAGCAAACCGGCGGAATGGAGCATTGCAATGATTACGAGCGCCAAATATGCATGGCTGGCATTGATGTTTACTGTGTGCACGATGACGGCACAGAATGTTATCGCGACAGTAGACGCGGATAAGCCTATTAATGTGCTCACGCGGAACGCTCTGGGTGTAATGATGCAGGTGACTGACCCATCCGTCACTGACCCAGGCTTGCCGCAGCTCTTAATTCCAGACGGCCTGCGCACCATTCGCTATCCGGACGGCTGGAACGGTCAGGCCGATCTATATCATTGGTCGACTTATCGCCCGAATAAATGGGGTAACTCGAATCCGCCCAGGACTGTCTATTACCCCCCGCAGAACGACTTTGGTCACTTTGCCAAGCAGTTGGACCGGATCGGTTCCGCACTCATCACGGTTAACTATGGGTCGAATATGGTGGGAAATGCCGGCGGCGATCCGGTGGAAGCCGCGGCGTGGATAGCTTATGCAAATGGCGATCTGGCTAGTACTACAGCTTTAGGCAAAGATGCTTCAGGGCATGACTGGAATACCGTGGGATATTGGGCAACCATGCGCGCATCCACTCCGCTCACGGATGACGACGGCTATAACTTTCTGCGCATAGGCCATCCGGCTCCGTTCCATATCGAGTTATGGGAGGTAGGCGACCAGGTCTATAACAACGGCTATTATGGCGGCGAACATCGAAGCGAGACCGATTGGCATGCCACGTATCCTGACAGCGAAAAGGAGAATGGACGGCGGCATCGAGATCCCAACTTGTCTCCGGATACTTATGGAATAAAACTGGCCGAGTTTTCTCGCGCAATGAAAGCCGTTGACTCATCGATCATGGTTGGCGCGTCCATGGTTCTTCCCTCGCTTGACTCTTCCTGGGCGCCGGACTGGGATCAGGAGGTGCTGAAGACATCTTGCCAGAGTATTGACTTTGTCTCTTTACAGTGGACCTCCGGCAATATGACGCTTCCGCCTGACTGGAAGCACATGGATGAAACGGACCTGCTGAAGCGGCCAGAGATGGATCTGCCACAGGTTATGAGTGAGCTGCTCAACCTATACAAGAGATATTGTCCCGCGGGTCACACTCCGAAGGTCGCATTCTCTCAGGTAGGTTATCAATCCTGGGATATTATGGACAATGCTCAGGCAGGCGCCCTGTTTGCGGCGGATAGCTTGGCGTTGCTTGCTGAGATGGGCAGCGTGAATGCGGACTGGTATCAATTTCACTCCAATAGCTTATATACAGACGATAACAAGCCGCTTCCGCCGTTTTATGGTATTCAGATGCTGCATATTGTGGCTTTCAGGCCCGGCGATCAGTTTTTGAGTGTAAAGTCGAGTGCTGGCCTGGTTGCAGTACATGCAACCAGGCGGCAAGACGGAATAATTGGAGTAATGCTTGTAAATAAGGATCCCAGTAACCGCGCGACCGTGAAGGTAGTTATCAACGGCGCGCAGACACAGGCAACTGGGGTTCGTTTCGACTACGGTCCAGAACAGACGAAGAGCAAATCGGGTCCGGTCAAGAGCGAGTTGAAGATGGCCGGGTCGAGCATCGTCGTGAGCGTTTCTCCTTATTCAATTGTGGATTTGCTTATTCCACAGGCGAAATAGACAACTAAACTCCGCGCCCATCCGCTCCAACGCCCGGTCCGCCAGAACCCGAATCTGCCGTGCCGGATGATCGGCCGGTATCCGCTGTGCCAAACTTAAATAGCTGAACATCGCCGCCTGCTTCTGATCGTCTCCACGCATACTAACTTGATAAATCAAGTCCCAGTAAAAAGCTGTGAACACCATCAGACAATGAGTTTTTCTGCAGCCTGTTTAGCTCAACCCGGTCTTGTCGCTCTATCGGCACAACTGATGTCATGCTCGTTCAAAACAACGAGCTCTTCCGCAGCGTGCCTGATTCCAGAATCGGGGGCCTCACCGGAGGGACGAAGGGCTTTCAGTTCTGGCAGGCGAGCCAAAATCGCTCGCTGGAGGCGCTGAATCCCAGGGGGTGCAGGAGATGGAACAGCCGACTCTTCGTCTTCTTCAGGATCGTCTTCGTCTTCATCTGAATCGCAATCCTCTTCATCGGGATAGTAGCGGTCGCAGGTGTCGCGGCGATTGCAGTTTGCGCAGTCGGAGGTTTCACAGACTTCCTTTTCCGGGGCCAGTTCATCACCTTCGTCAGTGACGGTCATGGAGCGGACAATTTCGGAATCCGAATGGAAGGTTTTGCGATCGATATTCTGCGAGGCGATCTGGATGGCGTAGAGGAGCAGGCCGGTGCGGCGCGCATCGAGGCGAGAGCTGAGCAACCCAGATACGATCTGGGAGATGGCTACCTGAATGGAGGCGGGATCCTCCAGCAGGGGGAGATTGATGTTATCCGAGATGGTGCTTTTGGTTTTGGCTATGGTATGCACGCGGGAGTGGAAATAACAGAAGGCCGACCCGCTGAGAGCCGGAGATTGGCATCGTTTTCCGTTGGTTTTGATATGACGGCAAAGATCGTACATCGGGATACCCCCACCCATATTTTGGACGCAAATTCCTTGTTTTCTTGGGTTTACGGGAAGTGTTTCGCCGCAAAATCTTGAAAACAAAGGAGTTCCCTGCAAAATAGTCCAGGATAAGGAGTTACGTGGATGTTTTGAGGGATTGCTCTAAGGATTATTGTGCGATGGCGGAGGGAAATAATCTGCAAGGACCTGCGGCGGGGCGGAAGCCTTCGGCAGTCCTGGTCTGTGTTTGTGCTATCCCAGGTCCCCAAATGCGAGGCACCTGGGGCACCCGGAAGTCCGCGGGTACGAAACGCAAAGGCCGCCCTTGCGGGCGGCCTTTGTCGTTGAGTGAATCAAGGTTAAGGGAAATCAGTCGCCTGAGACCAGCTCGCCTTCCTCTTCCTTGACGGGCTTGGCTGGCTTGGCGGG
>Ga0255351_1000871_pt1 | contig 13082 bp, 16 predicted proteins | sample HBST25r2metaG_FD_186024 | JGI IMG/M metagenome (GOLD analysis project Ga0255351, IMG submission 186024) | Peat soil microbial communities from Stordalen Mire, Sweden - H.B.S.T-25.r2 | ecosystem: Environmental > Terrestrial > Soil > Wetlands > Peat | place: Sweden: Norrbotten County, Stordalen... | reverse complement strand
CGCGTCAGATCGCGCTGTAGCGGCGAACAATACGACCCCGACCTAGGCCTCTACTACCTCCGCGCCAGATACTACAACCCGGGGACAGGTAGGTTCCTGTCCAGAGACCCGGAAGATGGTCAGTTCTGGGATCCGAAGACGCTGCATAAGTATCTGTATACGGGCGGCGATCCAGTCAATCGTGTCGATCCACGCGGGCGCGAATTGTTCGAGGTCGAGTTGGAAGACACTTGGATAGAGAAGTCCGAGGAGATCGGGCTCAAAGTTACGGTAGTCAGCATATGCACGGCCTATTCTCTGATCGCCTTGGATGTTTTGGGCTTTGATGATGGCTTTGGTAAGGACTTCGGTGCTGGAGTCGGAGGGTATGTCTGCAGCTTGCTTTTGGGGGGATAAGTTGTACTTGTGTACGGGTTTGTTCGAGATTCAGCGAAGAAATTGCAAGCTCTTAGACTTCTGGCATTGGGGGATCGAGTGATGTCATATTGGACTGCATTCATGGCAGCGCTCACCGTCGTGGCGCTAATCGTCGGTATCATCGCGAGAATCATTGCCAGACGAAATCGTTGGTCTCGTCGAAAGGCGCATTTTCTTGGATTCTCCTTCTGTTGGCTAGCCTATTTTCTTTTCTGGCTTAGTCAGCAATCCGTTCGGATTCCCTATCTTCCGCATTCGCTTGCTGACCTGGGAGGTTCTTTAGGGAGTGACCTCGTAGCTGTTCTGTTGATGGGGGCGTTTGCACAATTGGCAGCACAGATTGCCGTCATAGGTTTGTCAACACAGACGGCGGGTGGCCCCTTTCCCTAGCATTTGGGGACCGGGAATATCACTACGATTCGAGGCCTACGCTTATGACGACCGCCGCGATTTGCGCAACACGAGAAGTTTCGTGGTGGCCATCGTACTATCGCGGCGAACAATACGACAGCGATTTAGGCCTCTACTACCTCCGCGCCAGATACTACAACCCGGCTACCGGAAGGTTCCTCAGCCGCGACCCGCTGAACGGAAACGCCTTTGATCCGAAGACCCTGCATAAATATCTCTACGCCGGTGGCGATCCAGTGAATGCGACTGATCCTACGGGAAAGGGCATAGTCGAGACCGTATGGAATTGGGCGAAGTCCGTCGCTGCAACTGTGGTCGAAGCAAGCTGGGTCAAGCATTTTGTTGCCAGCTGCTTGATTGCAACGGCGATTGTTACGGCTTATGTGTATCACCATCCCAATGCCAACGTAGCTTGGCCGGAGGTCGTTATCTGGGGAGGATTAGGTTGCAATCTGGTCTGGGTATATGGGACTTAGACAGAGGGTTTCACTCGTCGGTGCGAGAAGACAGTCAAGCACATTCCGAACGTCTTCTTGCGTAGGAAACAAGACTATATCCTCGCCAAGAATGGAGCATTGATGTGATGAACGATAAAAAAGGGCCCCCATCATTCAAGTACAAGTTGTTCATCGCAATTCTTCAACTCGGAGTAGTTGTTGAGTTCATTCGATATGCTCTTCATTCGTCGGGTCCGCTTTGGATGTGGATGTGTATTGGCGGGTTCATCGTATCATGTCCCGCCGGTTGGTTTCCGCGTGAAGGAAAGGTGCGTTGGACGCTTGGGGGAGCCGGAGTGAGCCTCATGTTGGCAGGAGTCGTCTTGCTGGCTCTGCATCGGTGATTTCCAGCCGGAAGCCGTTCCGGCTCTATGGCTCTTGTCCCATCCGGTGTCCTGAAGGCCGCGCTGCCTTCGGCATCGGCATTAGGGGTGGACACTCCACCCCTGAAAGGGTTGCGCCTGCAACCATTTCGGTTGCAAATGGGATCATGCAGAAACGGCGCGTCTTGCGGGTGGAGTGTGTTTTTCGTGGTTGCATCCGGAACCGGGGGCGGCTGAGGCCGCCGTACCCTCCGCTCCGTCGTCCGTAAAGGCTCTCCGCTTCGCTCCGACCGCTGACGCGGCGCGCACAAACGCGCGGCCTTGACTGACGCCTCCGCTGCGGGTGGTTCTCAGCTATGAGAAGAATGTCTTCTTCTCATGTTCCACATGACGTGTTGTGATCCAGACACCATCCCTAAGCCTGATGGCTTAGCGGGGCCGCAGCGCGGCCCGTCATCGAACGAAAATCGAATGCAGATCGCACGGTGTCCGGTTCTGTTCGAGCATGTCCGGCTTCCATCCGGCATCCGTGGCCAGGTCAAGAGCGCCCGACGCTGCTCCGCAGCGGATGAAGTGGTGACACGTCATCCCCAATTGGGTAGCTGTGGAGCGCCCTTGGCGCTCCGGTGTTTACGTGCGTGAACATGTTGAGGATCAGCAACTTGGCTCGGTGGCGTTTGCAGGCGTAAACGCGGGTTTACGTTGGTAGACGGCGAGAGCGCTCTGGGGCGCTTTCGTGTGAACGTGTTGAAAGCAAAGGGTCGAGTCTTGGAGGGGTCCGGCGACGGCTTTAGTTCGCCGTCTGCGGGGCGGTCGGAGGCCGGGGCCGGTGTTGGCTGGCTGAGGATTTTGGTAGTGGAACATAAAGCGCAGCCGCACAATGGCTGTTTCGCTCTTGTATCCCGTTTGGTTCCTGTGGTTTATTATGCCGCACTTATGTACCTTAAAACAGGCCATGTGCGGCACAATGGAAATCGGCCAGCGAGGGCGGAAAACGGCTCACAAAGGCTCAGGAAGCCTCATTCCGTGGCGGCGCTGGGGCGCTGAGGCTTTATGAGGGAAAATCGGCTTTCGTCGTGGTTGTTTGTTGAAAGTCGTGGCGAGTCGGGCTTTTTCGCGCTCACGCGCCGTACCCTCCGCTGCGTCGTCCGTAAAGGCTCTCCGCTCCGCTCCGACCGCTGGCGCGGCTCCCTTCGGTCGGCCTTGACTGACGCCTCCGCTGCGGGTGTTTTTCAGCGATGAGAAGAATGTCTTCTTCTCATGTTCCACATGCCCAGGGCGTCGGCTCCCGGCCATCGGCGGCGCGGTGAGGTCCAGCAATGAAGCATGCAGCGGCGGGGCGCTTTCGGGGTTCAGTGGCGCATCCGGCGCTGTGTTGGAGCGTAGACACCATCCCTAAGCCTGACGGCTTAGCGTGGCCACTCCGTGGCCCGTCGTTGAACTGGAATCGAACGCATCTCTGACAGTGTCCGGCGCTGTTCGATCCAGGTCCGGCCATCGTCCGAGGCCGGATCGAGAGCCGTTCAGCGGTAGGCTTCGGAGCGATGCAAAACGGAGTGAACGAGGATGGTTCCGGGTGGTTCCTCGTTGAAGCGGACGCGATAGTCGCCGACGCGGAGGCGGAGTTCTCCTGAATCGCCTTGCAGCTTCTTGATGTCGCCTTCGCCGGTACGGGCGAAGCGATCCAGCGCGGCGAGGATGCGCATGGCGGTCTCGCGGTCGATGCGGCGCACGTCTGTCTTGGCTTGCGGGGTGATGACGATCTTCTTCAAGCGGCGTCTTGGCCGTGGCGAAGTTCCTCGGCGGTGACGCCGAACTCGGAGAGCAGGTCTTCAAAGGTGATGCCTTGGCCGGGGTGTTCGGCCAGCCAAGCCTTGGAAGCGGCGACGGCCTGACGCTCGGCGTCGGTCTCCGGCTCATCGTCGATGGGGGCGTTGGCGATGGCGCGGGAGACGGGATCGAGCATGGTCTCCAGGAGGACGACGACGGCGGAGACCTGGCTGGGGGCGATACGGTCGATCAGTTCGTGGGCGTGTTGTTTGGTCTGGGCGTAGGCCATCGTGGAGTCCTTTACTTATCCTGAGCGGCTGCGAGGAAGTGGTCAATGGTGCTGAGCAGCACCCGTTGCTGATAGAGCGGCAGAGCTTCGATCTGCTCCATGCGGCGGACGATTTTAATGCTCGGCTGCTTCTTGGCCTGTACGAGGTTCTTGCTGCCCCTCAGCAACTCATCGGCGGAGATGTCGAGGACTTCGGCGAAGCGCAGGATCATGTCGGCGTTGAGGCGCAGCTTGTCCGTTTCGTAGTTGGAAACCAACTCCTGAATGAGTCCGGTTCTCTCGGCGATCTGCTTCTGTGTCCATCCGCGTTCCTTGCGCAGGCGAGCGAGGCGCTGCCCCAAGGACTCGTCGCCCATATCGACCGGCTTGAGCTTCAGCTTGGACTTCGTGGGCATGGCCTGAGTGTAACGGTGGGTTGTCTGCAATGGGGGCCTCCCGGTTTCCATTATAGAGTATTATGCTCTATAGTGTCTTACACTGAGAGGGTGCAAAAAAAGATCGAAACCCTCTTGACAGGTTTTTTGCGGGAAGCCTGAAAACGGCAGGAAGGCGGTCGAAATGCCCTATGTTCCCCCTGAGATGAAGGAGCGGATCAAGCGGGAAGTGTCCGTGCAGCGGTTGGCCGAGGCGCGGGGGATCAAGCTGGTTCGCAGCGGCAAGGAGTTGATCGGGCTGTGCCCGTTCCACGACGACCGGAACCCTAGCCTGAATATCGACCCGGCGAAGAACGTGTGGAGTTGCAAGGGCGCTTGCGGCGAAGGCGGCGACGTGATCCTGTGGGTGATGCGGGCCGAGGGGGTGAGCTTCCATCATGCGCTGGAGTTGTTGAAGAGGGACCATTTTTCTTTAGCTGCCGGACCGATCCAGCCCATCAAGACAAGCACGGTGCCGAAGCTGCCGCCGCTGATCGACGCCACGGCGGACGACAAAAAGCTGCTGGGAACCGTGGTGAACTACTACCACCGGACACTGAAAGACTCGCCGGAGGCGCAGCGGTATCTCGTGAAGCGCGGCCTCGAATCCTCGGAGATCATCGACCGGTTCAAGCTAGGTTACGCCAATCGCACTCTGTGCCTGCATCTGCCGGCGTCGAACCGCGCCGCCGGCGACGCGCAGCGCACCCGTCTGAAAGAGCTTGGCATCCTGCGCAACCAGAAGCCGGGTCACGAGCACTTCAACGGCTCGCTGGTCATCCCGGTGTTCAATCTGGACGGCGAAGTGGTGGAGATGTACGGGCGGAAGATGACGCCGAACCTGCGCACGGGGACGGCGGACCACACATATCTGCCAGGTCCGCACCGGGGAGTATGGAACGAAGAAGCCCTCATCGCATCGAAGGACATCATCCTGTGCGAAGCACTGATCGACGCCTTGACGTTCTGGGTTGCGGGCTACCGGAATGTCACGGCCAGTTACGGAGTGAACGGCTTCACTGCCGATCATCGCGCGGCCTTCGAGAGGCACGGCACGGAGCGCGTGTACATCGCCTACGACCGCGACGAGGCGGGCGACAAAGCCGCCGCGAAGCTAACCGAGCAACTGATGGAAATGGGCATCGAGTGCTTCCGTGTGCAGTTCCCGAAGGGTCAGGACGCGAACGAGTACGCGCGCATGACGCAGCCCGCGACGAAGGCGCTGGGCGTCCTGCTGACCGGCGCGGCGTGGATGGGCAAAGGCCCACGGCCAGCGGCGCGTGTGCAGGTTCCGGTGATCGTCGCGGAACCACCGGCAGTGGCGGCGCCAGCGGAAGCCAAAGACACAGCTAAAGAAAAAAGGATCGAAGAGCCAGTGCCAGAGCCAGCCCCAATCATCGCGCCTGAAATCCCGGAGCCAGGTCCGGCCCCCGTAGCGCCGCCAGCGCAACAGAGGGCTTTTTCTTTAGCTGTAAATGCCGTGCCTTGCGAGGAGCCAGCCGCGCGGCCCATGCCGCTGTCTGTGCCCGCCGAGCCGCAGGTGAAGGTGGAGGGCGAAGAGGTGACGGTGACGCTCGCGACCCGCGAGTATCGCGTACTTGGCCTGGAGAAATGCACGAGCCGGGGCCAGATGCGGGTGAACGTGAAGGTGTCGGGGCGAAACGTGCGCGGGGAGTTCTGCTATCACGGCGACACGCTGGACATGGAAGCGTTCCGGCAGCGGGCGGCGTTCGTGAAACAGGCCGCGTATGAGCTGGCGGCGAAGTAAGAGACGATCCACCGCGAGGTGGGCCAGTTGTGGACGGCGCTCGCAGAGTTGCAGCGGGAGCGCATCGCGAAGATCCTTGCGCCGCCGGAGGAAACATCCATCATGACGGCCGAGGAGCAGACGGCCGCGCTGGGCCTGTTGCGCGATCCTCGTCTGTTGGATCGTGTGCTGGAGGACTTCGAGCGTTGCGGCGCGGTGGGCGAGGAAACCAACAAAAAGGTAAGTTATCTGGCGGCGGTGTCGCGCCTGCTGCCGAAGCCCCTGGCCATCGTGGTGCAGTCGTCGTCATCGGCAGGCAAGAGTTCGCTGATGGAAGCGGTGCTGGACTTCATGCCGGAGGAACACCGGGAGAGCTACACGGCCATGACCGGCCAGGCGCTCTTCTACATGGGGCAAAAGAATCTCAAGCACAAAATCCTGGCCATCGCGGAGCAGCAGGGCGCGGAGGCCGCGAGCTATCCGTTGAAGCTGTTGCAGTCGGAAGGCAAGCTGAATATCGCCAGCACAGGCAAAGACCCGGTGAGCGGCAAGCACGTTACGCACGAGTACACCGTGGAAGGTCCAGTGATGCTCTTCCTGACCACGACGGCGCACGACGTGGATGAGGAGCTGATGAACCGCTGCCTTGTGCTGACCGTGAACGAGGACCGGGAGCAGACACAGGCCATCCATCGCAAGCAGCGCGAGGCGCAGACGCTCGAAGGGCTCAAATGCCGGATGCGGCGGAACAAGATCGTGGGCCTGCATCGCAACGCGCAGCGGCTCTTGCGCCCGGTCCAGGTGGTGATCGAGCGCTTGTTGGAACGCGGCTTCCCCGACGCGATGACGCGGACGCGGCGCGATCACATGAAGTTCCTGACGCTGATCCAGGCGATCACTCTGCTCTATCAGCATCAGCGGGAGATCAAAACCAGCATGGAGGACGGCGAGCCTCTGGAGTACATCGAGGCGACCGAAGCCGACGTAAAGCTGGCCTGGGAGCTTGCCAGCCATGTGCTGATGCGTTCGCTCGACGACGTGCAGCCGCAGACGCGCCGCCTGTTGCTGCTGATCGACAAGATGGTGACCGGCGAATGCCAGCGGCTTGAGATCGAGCGGCTGGATTACCGCTTCACGCGGGCCACCGTGCGGCAGTTCACCGGCTGGAGCGACTCGCAACTGAAAACGCACCTGCACCGGCTGGAGGAACTGGAGTATCTGGCGCTGCATCGAGGCGTGTCCGGCCAGAGCTTCGTCTATGCGCTCAACTTCGAGATGGACGAGAGCGGCAGGCCGGTGTTGCCGGGGCTGAGCTACGGTGCAAAGCGCCCACGTTCGGAGGAACCGGGGTCCCCACGGACAGGTCTTGGTCCGTGGGGTGGGGATGACCGGTCTGGGCTGCAAGATGGGGTGTCTGGGCTGGAGGCACAGCGGTCTGGGTCGAGTCTGGGCCAGGTCTGGGGGGCGTCTGGGGGTGGTCTGAGTGAGGAATCGCCAGCAACGACGCGGGCGGAAGGCGGTTTTTCCGGGAACAACGGAAAACACATATATAAGGAGGCCGAGGTCAGCGGCATCCCGCAGAATCCCGTCGTAGTCGTACCCAAGCCCAACGGCAACGGGCTGGCGCGGCACATGGGGGTGGAGTGATGGCTCGCGTAGAGAAGAAGCGCAAGCCGGAGGCCGCGCCGAAGACGGCGATGGAGCTGCTCATGCGCGAACACTTGAACGCTCTCCAAGTGCGCGGCTACTCCGAGAACACGGTGCGCAGCCGCCAGGTCTATCTCCGCTTTTTCATCGAGTGGGCCTATGAACACGGCTTGCGCGAACCCATCGAGGTCACGCGGCCCGTGCTCGAACGCTATCAGCGGTATCTCTTCTTCTACCGCAAAAAGAACGGGGAGCCGCTGACCTTCCGCAGCCAGCACACGCGGCTTGTGCCCTTGCGGGTGTGGTTCCGGTGGATGACGCGGCAGAACCACATCCTGCACAATCCGGCCTCCGAGATCGAGTTGCCCAAGCTGGGCCGCAGCCTGCCGAAGAACATCTTCTCCGCTTCTGAGGTCGAGCAGATCATGCAGTTCTGCGACGTGACCGATCCCATCGGTCTGCGCGACCGCGCCATCCTCGAAGTGCTCTACTCGACCGGCCTGCGCCGCATGGAGATGATCGCGTTGAAGCTGTACGATCTTGAGTTCGACCGGGGCCTGATCCTGGTTCGCCAGGGCAAGGGCAACAAGGACCGTTACGTGCCGATCGGCGAGCGGGCGATAGCGTGGCTGGAAAAGTACATCCGGGAGAGCCGTCAGCAACTGGCCATCGAGCCCGACGACATGACCGTCTTCGTTACGGCCCAGGGCGAGCCGTTCAGCCGCGGCCATCTGAGTTACGCGGTCCGGGAGCGCATCGATGCTGCCAAGCTGGGCAAGACCGGCTCGTGCCATCTCTTCCGCCACACCATGGCCACGCTGATGCACGAGAACGGGGCCGACATCCGTTTCATCCAGCAGATGCTAGGTCACGAGGACTTGAAGACGACGCAGATTTATACGCAGGTCGCCATCCGAACCCTGCAACAGGTCCACGCCGCAACCCATCCGGCGGCACTGCTTGAGCCAGGCGAAAGCCCGTCGCTCAAAGCCGCCGATCCCGACGCCGAGGCCCTGTTCTCCGCTCTCGAAGCGGAGGCCGATGAGGACCGCGAAGAGGCAGACAAATAGCCCGCGAATCCAGTCCGACATAGCTCACCGAAACAAACGGAAATCTTCCCCCCTTTAGCTGTTGTATTTACAGCTAAAGAAAAATGGACTATGCCCGGAATCCGCTGCCCTTCCGGGTCCCGCAAGCCTTACAATCAGGGCACCGATGCAGCCAGTCCCAAACACGCCGTTTGCGCCGCCTTATGTCCCAGCGCTCGGTCTGCGAGGCGAAAAACCGCATCAGGGGGTTCGGAACAAAAATCCTGCACCGTATCGGGGGCACAATCGCTGCAACTTCAGAACTGCATTAGGCTTGCGGAAAGGCCAGTGTCAGAACCGCGTCAGATCGCGCTGTAGCGGCGAACAATACGACCCCGACCTAGGCCTCTACTACCTCCGCGCCAGATACTACAACCCGGGGACAGGTAGGTTCATGTCCAGAGACCCACTGGAAGGTGACCCTACCGGTCCAGCTTCTCTGCACAAGTATCTCTATGCCAACGGGGATCCAACGAACAGGATCGATCCGAGAGGCATGGAGGCGGGAGAGGAGGAAGCTAAAGAAGAAGCGATTGTGTTCGGCTCAGCCAAAACAGTCTTTAGGATTGCCGTCTGGGTGGTCAACATCGAATGCGCTGCAGCGGCAGTTACCGAAGCAGTTACCAAGGGAAAACACTGGAACGACAATATTCCGCTCGCGTTTGACATACTCTGCCTATCGACAGCAGGGTATGGCATCACGACAGAAGGGTACGCACTCCTCATGACGGCGTTGGAGTAATTGGCCTCCAACTACCAAGGATCAGAATTCCTATGAAGACCTCGAGGACACTGAATATGGCACCACGGATTGGCTTCCTTCTCGGAAGCATTGCCCTCTTCGGGGTCATGGACAGACTGGTCGAGCGGTTGTTACAACAGTCTCGGAGTACGCCCCTGTTTGGAATCTACGCCATTGCCGTGCCCCTCCTGCTTGCGGTTTCGGTGCTGTTGGCAGTCGTCGGGACGACCATCCTCGCCCTGCGATTCAAGGGTTCGTTGCGGTGGGCTATCGCTGGGGGTGCGGCACTTTGCATTTCATTCGCTGCTTTTCTTGATTTGCGCGGACAGGTCGGAATCGGGACTGTAGCCGTCCTGTATTTCGCTCCTCAATTGCTGCTTCTCTTCGTGGTGGGGAAGCGTCGCGTACCCCACCCTTGACCCAGCCACAAAGGTGAGGTGCTCTATTCCGGATGAAGTGCTATCGCGGCGAACAATACGACTCCGACCTAGCCCTCTACTACCTCCGCGCCAGATACTACAATCCAACCACCGGAAGGTTCTTGTCCCGCGATCCCAACGCAGGCGCGCTCATTGCTCCGGCCTCTCTGCATAAGTATCTTTATGCAAACGGCGATCCTGTGAATTTAAGGGATCCCAGAGGGACCGACGCGGGACTTGAAGAGGGAGAGATTGGAACATATGACGATTTGCAGATAGCAGCAAAGGCGGGACGGAATGGCTTGGAAAATCATCACATAATTCCACAGAGCCTGAAGTGCCTGTTCATGGTGTCCGCAGGCAAAATGCTTGCCATTGCGCTGACGCCGGATGTCCACCAGTTCTACGACACCGAGTGGAATGAGTGGTGGGACGATCTATTTGGGAGCGGTACGAAGCGATGCAGCGAGCAGATTGTCACACTCGAGGAGGTATTGGAGGCTGCAGAAGAGATTTACGCCGATGATCCCGACATCCTTGCTGCAGTACGCGACTGGTTTGCGGAGCTGTCCGAGAACAGCGCGTCTTTATTCTGAGCCGTGGTAGTGTTTCTCGGCTGCCGTCCCACTAGGGTCGCAGAGATCAATCGTTCAAATGTAGAGGGAAATCATGGACATCAGGCAAGAAGAGGATCTTACCGAACAGGACTTTAAGATACATCCGGTCTGGCGAATTGTGAGGGGCGGCGAGGATAAAACTGCCCCAACCGTCGAAGTCAATGAGAGATCCTTCTCGCCCTGGACGAAGCCAATCACCAAAGACATTATCTGGCCGCATTCTAAAGTTCTTGTTGCGGGCAGCTTTCGTTTTGCAGATGGGACCTTATATCCCGGATATTTTCAGTTGGTCGGCATCAACTGGGACGATCCCTTACCGCCGCGCAAGATGAGAGACGGAAGCACTGCAAAACCCTTGCAATGGAGTGCCAGACGCGGAGGAACTGAGCTCTCAATTCTCTCTCTGATCTCTCCAATCGTTTTTGTTAAGGGAAGCTCGCTGGATTTTGACTTTCACAAGATGTTGCAGGTCCGGGAAACTCATATTCGAGTGTTTTACACGCATACCGCCAAAACACCCGGCGAGACATTTCCTGTGCATTTTGAAACGCGTCATGGAATCGAGACCACAGTGAATAGCGGAATTATTCCGGGCTTCTACAGATTCCCACTTGATAAGCCGTACGAAATGAGCCCAGGTGAAGACATCTGGTCAAAATTCGCAAATCGCTGAACATCGAACCCGGATCGGGCGGGTGGCTGTAGATGGTCAAGACGTTGTTCCGAGGTCGGGGCGGCTTGCCTGCATCAGTGGCTTGCTTCCGGAGTCCTCGGCCCATTGTGACGTGCGCGCTGCTTCGCATCGGTTTTAGGAGGTGATAATGTCGTTCCCTGTCTTCCTCGGTCGCTGGCTTGATCCGCGCGTTCCAATCGGGCGAGCGAGCTTTCTCGCCTTCCAGGTTCTTGGCGTCTTAATAGAGCGCTTCCTCAGCCACTGGCTACGCCTGACCGAGATTCCCCAAGCTGCTTCGAGGTTAGGCTTTGTTGCTTGCGTCATCGTGTTGTTTGCGACGTTGGCCCTTCTCGCTCTCAAACGACTAACTGACGTCGGTTGGTCATGGACATGGGCGGTTGCTGTTCTCGGTCCCGTCGTGCTCGACACGACAGTGGCGATGGGTAACGCCGAGATTAGCCTAATCAGAGTTTTGGCCTACTTGTCCATGGTCTGGTACGTTGGGTACATTGCGCTGGCGGTCGTTCTCTGCATTGCTCCGAGCGAGGAGATCGAACGGCGGGTGGCCCGCCCTTGAACTAGGCGGGTGCCCCCGGTCCCTCGCTTTTGGGGAACCGGGGATACCACTACGATCCGAGGTCTACGCCTATGACGACCGCCGCGATTTGCGCAACACGAGAGGTTTCGTCGTGGCCATCGTACTATCGCGGCGAACAATACGACTCCGACCTCGGCCTCTACTACCTCCGCGCCAGATACTACAATCCCGCAACGGGAAGGTTCATGAGCAGGGACCCTGAAGACGGCGATGAATTTGACCCTGCGTCACTTCACAAGTATTTGCACGCGAACGGTGACCCCGTGAACAATACTGATCCGAGTGGGCGGTCCGCAGCCGTTAGCTACGCCTTGCCGATTGGCATAATGACGCCTCCAGCGACAGCTGGACTATACACACTTTCAGCAACGCTCGGCTGTGTGATTCTTTGGGAAGCAGGCAATGTTTGGGCAGACTCGGTGGTTGCGACGAACGGTGGCTATGTTCAGCAACTCCCTTGCTTCGCACTCCCGATGTCGAACGGCGGGAATCGGAGAGTTGACCATCCCTGGGTTTGGAATATGGCTAAAAATATGCCCGGGGATCCGTGCCAGAACCTGAAGGATATTATGGACCGCGCACGAAAAGGTGGAGATTCAAAAACATTTTTGGCGGCCAAAGCTACATGGAAAGCATTCTGCAGATGAGCGAGGAGATAACGTGGCTAAAGGATGGTACCTGGCTGAAATTGTAATGAAGCTAACTGTCGATGGGGACACCAGGAATGAAGTGCATCAGAATCTTTTTCTCATTCAAGCCGAAACTCCAGATGAGTCGTATGCGAAAGCAATGAAGTGCGGGAAGGATGAGGAAACATCCTATGAAAATCCAGCGGGTAAGACTGTTCATGTGACTTTCGAGGGACTTTCAGATCTTGTTGACATTGAAGGGGAGTTAGAAGATGGGGCAGAGTTGATGTTTCATCGCAGGGTCAATGTGTCCGAGAAACGATTACGGACCCTCGTGCTGCCAAAGGAGCGTTTACGTTTATTCGGCCCGCGCGTGCAGACAAAAGGGCCAGATTTTTCATCTTCAGAAGTCCTGGATTTACTAGAACGAGAATATGGAACGAAGCGAACGCCAGAGGGTGACTGGGTGCAAGTTGACCCCAAAAACTGAGGTAGCCGGTCGGGCGGGTGGCCCATGTCTGGCTTTTCAGACATGGGAGACCGCGAAGCCCATCGATGCGTATCCAAGAGCAGCCAGCCGTCCTCCGGGGCGGCTTGCTTGCGTCTACGGCTCCATCCAAGTTCCTCGGCAAGGCCGGCGCAGGGCGCGCTGCCTTCGGCATCGGCAGTAGGGGTGGGCACGTCACCGCCAACAGCTTCGACCTGTTCGGCGAGACGGTGCACAAGGTCCTGCCCGACGGCACACTCACCGAGTCGCGCAACTACGACACGGCGGGCAATCTCACCTCGCTCACCCACTTCA
>Ga0255351_1000868_pt1 | contig 13096 bp, 9 predicted proteins | sample HBST25r2metaG_FD_186024 | JGI IMG/M metagenome (GOLD analysis project Ga0255351, IMG submission 186024) | Peat soil microbial communities from Stordalen Mire, Sweden - H.B.S.T-25.r2 | ecosystem: Environmental > Terrestrial > Soil > Wetlands > Peat | place: Sweden: Norrbotten County, Stordalen... | reverse complement strand
TCAGGCGATGATGAAGGAAGTTGCGGGGCTTCTCTGGTTGCAACCTGAGTGCCTTTCTGGAACGTGTGCCGTTGCTGATAGAGCAATCCTGCTGAAAATACAACAAGGATGCTTGCTGCAATGCCCATCCAAGGCAGCCACATGCGCTGCGACGAATGCACGAGACGCGGCAGCAGGAATGGCTTCAACTCTGCATCAGGGATTCCTGCGGCTCCCGCCGCAGTGCTGAGTGTTTCACGGCAGTCGGCGCAATTTGCGAGGTGCGCCAACACCTGCTGATGTTCACGCTGTAAAAGCGTACCTTCGGAAAGGGCTGTAAGTAGATCGGAATCGGGGTGAGGCTCGCCGTGCCGGCCTCGCGCCAGTTCCCGTAGCAACGGATTGGAATCTGATTGCATCACTTCACTGATCCATTTCCTTACCTAACTTAGAACGATTCGACAGGGCTTTCTTGCCGTAGATTATCCGCGACATTTACATTGAGGTCGCGTACGTCAATTTCCAGCAAAAGTTCCTCGCAGCGCTGTGGATTGATCCCCGCGGTTTGCAACCGTTTTCGAAGCCGCTTTCGCAACTTCCCCGTCAGCTTTTCCAATTTTCTGCTGATTGTGGATTCATGTACGCCCAACTGGCGTCCAATGTTGGCCAATGTTCGCTGATCGAGAAAATAGGATGCAAGAAGAAATCGCTCCTCGCTGCCAACTTCGGCAAGCGTCTGCGCAACAGCCGTAGTTACGCGGTCATCTGTCTCTGCAACTTCCACGGGAGAACTCGCCGCAAAGCCGACGCCTGCTTCAATCTGTTCCTCTAGGCTCACGTCTTTCGCTTGTGTGCGGCAACGATCTATATGCTGCCGCGCAAGCACTGTCCGCAGCCAGCCTTCGAGAGAACCGCGTCCCATGTAATAGTCGAGCTTTGAAATGCGACGACCTTCACGGTTTGGAATTCCGTAGAGTTCAGCATAGAGTCCGTCAGCAAGTTCACGGCCGGTCGCCTCGTCCTTGGCAATACGATAGGCCGTTTCATAGAGCGACGCTCGAAAACGGGCAAGAAACACATCCCATGCGTGCTCATTTCCAACCGTACATGCACGCGCAAGGACCAACTCCCCTATACGTAGCGTCGCCACCACTTCCAATCGCTCGGCCTCGCTCGCATCCCTCGTATAACGAATCGCTACTGCAGCCACAATCTGCTGGAAATTCTGGGGCGGTATACCGTAGCTCTCCGCACCAGATTCGCCGTAGCGATGCGCGATGGCAGCCAACACTGTACTCTCTAAGGCGGAATCTTCAGCCGCGATTGAAAAGGCCGGATTTTGGGGAGTCGACAGCATTGCTACCGATGGTAGCAAATTCCCTGCAAGAATCCTACATCCCATCGTTCTTCTTTTGTGCAGGGGTAGCAGTAGTTGGCACAAGGAGGATGCAATGGCAAAGGTATTGAGGTTCCGGAATCACAGTTGGAACATTGGCCCGAGGATTATTCTGACTTCTATTTGCGGTCTGATGCTGGCTATTCCGGCATCGGCCGGCGGTCCAAATGAACAGACTGAGTTCAAAGTGTTGCCGGCAATTGTGCGCGGAAATCTGGCCATCTTCCCTGTGGTGGCCAACCACTCTTACGATACCTCCCAACTGATGACACTCGACGAGGGCATTCGCTCGGGACAGGTTACAGTGACCGAAGCCGGGGATGAGCGGGGCCTGATCCGTCCGGGCCAAGTAATACCGCGGCGGCAGGAAGGTGCTGAGGTAAATCGCCTTGTGCTCTACAACAACTCCAGCCGCCCACTGCTTTTGCTTGCGGGAGAGATTGTCACTGGTGGCAAGCAGGATCGTGTAGTTGGCTCCGATCGCATCGTCCCGCCGAATACGGGACCGATCGATCTCGGAGTCTATTGCGTAGAACCGGGGCGCTGGGTAGCCTCCAGTTCCAACTTTGGCTCGATGGGCGCGCAGATGGTGCAACCGAGCGTACGTACATCGGCGATGGCCGAACGCAATCAAAACCAAGTTTGGGCGAATGTGCGCGCATCGAATGCAAAGATGGCCAACAATCTGAGCAGTGCCGAGGCGGCGTCCGTTGCAGGGACAAGTTCTTACGCAAAGGTCTTTGCGAGCGTTCCAGTTGCAAAGATGGTTAGCGCATATGGAGGCGCGGAGAGCGAGCAGGCTATCCTGCGCGATCTGCGGAGCAAAGGCGCGGTTGGCGTGGTGGTCGCAGTTGATGGACGCGTTCTATGGGCCGATGCTTTTGCCAGTACGGAGTTGCTCTCGAAGTACTGGTCGAAGCTAATGCGCAGTTACGTTGCCGAGGCAATGACTTCTGCAAGCAAGGGCACAGCGGCGGATATTCACGAGGCGGAAGTGTACATGAACGTCTTGACGGGTGGGCGCGAAATTGTGGAGACCGAGCCTGAGGTATATCGCCGAACCGATATTACCGGCGATGGATTTCGTGTTTTTGAGTTGATGGCCTTGCTCCCCAAGACCGGCTTTAACGTGCATATCACGAAGATTAGGCAGTGAAAGCGTAGAGCTTGGCTATACCATAAGGTCATCGCGATTTTATTGACCGCGTAATGGCCGGCGAATTGCCGACAGCTCAGACGCCTATCTGGCAAGGTGGAAGGGGAACGATGAAAGGCAAGAAACTCCTTTGGAGTATTTGTTGCACACTGGTATTTCTGGCTGTTCTTGGAGTCTGGGAACGCCCTATCAGCGGCCTCTACTTCAAAGGAATTGTTCCTTTGCGTTTGGCTCTGGCGGGCGCTGAAAGCCGTTCGGTAACGGTTGCCGGTCTTCGCGTCCATTACGACGTGTTGGGACCGGCCAGCGGACCGCCGGTGATTTTGGTGCATGGACTGGGTGGGCGCGCCGAAGAGTGGTTGGACTTGGCCCACTATCTCGTCAAGGCTGGTTATCGCGTCTATCTTCCCGATCTGCCCGGCTACGGTCGCAGTCAGAAGCCGACGAGCTTTTCCTACTCGGTGCCCGATGAAGCCGCCATCGTAGTTGGCTTTTTGGATGCAGTGGACTTAAAGCAGGTTGACCTGGGCGGCATTTCGATGGGTGGATGGATCGTCCAGCTTATTGCCAGCGAGCATCCAGAGCGTGTGCGGCGGCTAATGCTCTTCGATAGCGCCGGCATTCACGAGCAGCCTTCATGGGACACGCGGCTTTTCACACCTTCGACTCCCGCCGAGGTATCACAGCTCAATGCATTGCTTTATCCTCATCCGTTTCCGGTGCCGGGATTTGTGGCACGCGACATCGTGCGACTGACCGATCAGAACGGTTGGGTCATTCGCCGTGCAGTGGCATCGATGCTCGCTGGCCGCGATGCATCCGACGATTTGTTGCCACAGCTTAAAATGCCGGTGCTGATTGTGTGGGGCGCAGAGGATCGCATCATGCCGCTCCATGAGGGCGAGAAGATGCACAGCCTTGTCCCGCAATCTCAACTGGAGATATTCCCTGACTGCGGCCATCTGTCCCCCATGCAGTGCGCCAGTCAGGTCGGGCCAAAGGTCGTTGAGTTTGTGAAACAGTAGGTTGCGCGACAGGAGACACTGACAGGTCTGGAGCCTTCCCATGACGGCCTCTATTTTCTCCTTCTCCTCCCGCGGTTAGATTCGTTGTGGTTCATTAGGCGTCAAGCTTATTTACGCAATGATTCCGCCACCCACACCGGCGTTTCCTTCAGGCAAACTCCATTATTTTCTGTAGGTTAGCGCATGGTCTTCCACGCTCATATACTAATGCTGTAAGATACGTATCGACAAGGAAACCATATGCCTGCCGCGAAGAAGGCTACACCCCGACCAAAGCGCAGAATCGTTTCTCCCGCAGAGGAGCGCACTCAACTCCGGCTCACCGTGGATTCCAAATTCACCAAGAGCCATTTCAACCAACTTTTTGCCGTGCTCAAAATCCGGCGAAAGAATGCCTTGGCTGAACACATCATCATGAGTTTCAAAACCAAGGCCGCGCAGACACAGCTTGTTGCCTTCTACAACAACCAGTGGCTGAATATTCCATTTCAGAGCATCGACACCGCGTTCGTATTCCCTTTGACGTTCGAGATCGCCGATGAGCTGGAAAGAGTTGGCGGGGAGATTCTCGGCGGGGTTAATCGGTCCAAGGCATTTCGCGTGATGGTGGCCTACTATGCCTTCGTCCATAAATTGAAGAATCAAACACAGACTATTCCGGCATAGCCTCTTCAGCGCATCTTCCAGACGAGATGGTGGTGTGTCTTCAAGCAGCATTTGTGCCTGGAACCGGAACTCAGGCGTATGCTGCGCGTGTGCGAAAGGCCGTCGCCGTATTGAAAATATTGAAGCTATCCCAAGCCCTTCTGGCGTGTAGACTAGTCCTCGAACGCAGTGCGAACAGTCTTCGATCATCTTCGAACACTGTTCGATGTTGTACGAATTCTGTTCGATCTTTATGGATTACGTCACCGTTCCTAAGCCGTCAGGCTTAGGGATGGTGTCTTCCTACAAAGCGAGCGCAGCGAGAGTGTTCTTCTGCATGTTTCCTCAAAATGACGCTCGCAGAATCAGGTGCCTTTGACTACAATTGGGGGATCACGATGTTAGCTTGGGCTTTACTGCATCCTCACGTTCCGCCCGAATTCCATGAGGATTTGCAGAATGCGCTTTCCGGTTTCCTATGCCGTTGTGTTCCTCAGCAGGGTATAGTGACTCAGGCCGTTGCATTTGGAATTCGAACAGGGTTAGCGTTGGGTTGTGCTGACTTTGCGGGCCATGACGGGTGGTGCTGGATATGCTCAACGGCATCTGGAACACAGCGACTATTACGATGAAGGCCGTCGTGTTCAAGGTGAATGGCATGGCCAGGGCGCGGAGTTGCTGGGTCTGCGTGGAGAGGTAACCCAGGAGCAATTTGAAGCAGTTCGAGAGGGGTTGCATCCAGAGACTGGAGAATTCCTCCGCCCTCGCCACAGTGCTGACCGTATTGATGCAAATGGAAACGAACAGAGCAAAGGGAGATCTCTGTACGATCTGACTTTCTCCGCGCCGAAGTCGATTTCGATTCAGGCGCTCGTCGGCGGTGATGAGCGTCTGATTGCCGCCCATGACCGAGCTGTCCGGGAGGCACTGGTTGAGGCAGAGAACTATGCTGCCGCGCGCGTTCGGCTGAATGGTGCGAACGAGGATCGGGCGACTGCCAACTGGATTGTGGCCGCATACCGACATGACACCAGCCGGGAACTCGATCCGCAACTGCACACCCATGCTGTCACGGCCAATTTGACCTTTGACGGTGTGGAGGGCCGCTGGAAGGCATTGCAGGCATCAGGGCTGTATGAGCGCCGTGCGTACCTGACGGAAGTTTACCGAAACACCCTGGCGCGTGAAGTATATAACCTGGGATATGAGATTGAGACGCGCCGCGATTCCAGGGGCAGAGATCACGGCTTTGAGATTCGCGGCGTCTCGGATCAGTTGCTCGAAAAGTACAGCGTACGCAGCGCGCAGCGGGATGCATCTATCGAACGATTCACCCTGGAGAATGGCCGCAAGCCGACCAATAACGAAGTCGCCGTGCTCGTCCGCGAATCGCGCGCCGACAAACTGGCGGAAATCTCCACGGAGAGATTGCGGACGCAGCAGCACGCAAGATTGTCGCCTGAAGAGGGCCATGCGCTGAGCCATCTGCACAAAGAGTCTATTGGGCATACCGGAGTGATTCCACATGAACTCTCGCAAGCAGCGGAGTCGCTTCAACACGCGAAAGAGCATCTCTTCGAGCGTAGCTCAGTTGTGCGCGAACACGAGTTGATGACTGAAGCACTGCGGTACGGGCGCGGAAAGATTGATCGCCATCAACTGCGCGGTGCTCTGGAGTTGGAACAGTCGCAGGGGTCACTTATCCGGTCCGGGAACAATCTTGCCACGCGCGAAAGTCTTGAACGCGAACAGCGCATGATTGCAGCGATAGACGGTGGCATTGAACGCTATGAACGTTTGGGCGGGAAGCGCAAATTCAGCCCATCAGAGCGACTGCGAGAGGAACAACTGCGTGCCGTTCATCAGATACTGGACTCGCAGGATTTCGCCGTCAATCTACGCGGAGCCGCCGGAACCGGTAAGACCGCTACGCTCACGGAAATCGCTCGTGGTTTACGCGAGGCTGGCCGGGAAGTATTGGCGGTTGCGCCAACGCGCGGCGCGGTCGAGGAGTTGCAGAAGGTCGGCTTTCGCGATGCGATGACGATCTCGCGATTGCTGGATGACCCAAAGGCGCAGACCGCGCTGCACGGCAGAGTGCTGGTTGTGGATGAAGCTGGCATGGTCTCAGGCCGTCAGATGGAAGGCTTGCTCAAACTGGCGGAGCGAGAAGACGCACGGATTCTGTTCTCCGGCGACACGCGGCAACTTCAGAGTGTCGAGGCATCGGATGCCCTGCGAATTCTGGAGCAGGAATCGCGGATGAAGAGTGTGTCGCTCATGGCTGTGCAGCGGCAGACGCAGGCTCAATATCGGGATGCCATACAGACGTTGCGGCATTCGCCGGAACAGGGGTTTGAAAAGCTGGAGCAGCTTGGCGCGGTTCGTGAGGTTCCGGTTCTGGAGCGTGCGCAGGCGGTGGCATCCGCCTATCGGGCGTTCACGTGTGACTCAGCCCGCACGGTTCTTGTGGTTGCCGGGACGCATGACGAGATCGGCAAGATTACCGATGCCATCCGTGAGGATATGAAGCAGCGCGGCGAACTGGATCGCGGCATTGTCGCCGAGCGTTACGTTCCACTGCAATGGACCGAGGCACAAAAGAAAGATTTGGTGAACTACAAGTCAGGACAAGTCCTGCTCTTCCATCGCTCTTCGCGTGGGATCGAAAAGCATGAGGCGCTCACCGTCGAGTGGACAGACAAGTCGGGCATCGTTGCCAGGGACCAGCATGGCATGGAGCGCATGGTGAGTCCATCACAGGCGCGCTCTTTTTCGGTGCATGAACGCCAACAGATTGAGGTGGCCCCTGGCGACAAATTGCTGTTGACGGGCAATCGCGGCGGTGCTGGCTTCCGAGCGACCAACGGCGAACTGGTGAAGGTGCGCGATGTCGATGGCGGCCGCATTCACCTTGAAGATAGCCGGACGCTGCCGGCCAATTATCATGAGTTCGATCACGGTTATGCTGTCACCGCGCATCGCAGCCAGGGAAAGACGGTGGATGCAGTGATTCTTTCCGCCGATGCGATGAAGCAGGAGTTATTCTACGTCGGGGCCTCGCGTGGCCGTCAGGAGATCGTCGTGGTCACCAGTGACCGCGAGCAACTGCGCAACTTGCTCGGCATCTCCACGGCGCGGCCATCGGCAACTGAACTGGTGAGAGAACAATCGTCGCCTCATCCCGCGCCAATGCTTAACCCTGAGCGGCCGCCATTACAGACCATTGAGCCGTCGCTGCTACGGAAAAAGGATCGTCATCGGCACAATCTGGCAATGAGCCGGTGATTCTGGGCAAGCATGGGCAAGCCATTGGCACGATGCAACGCTCTCTTCCAACTTCTGTGTCTCCAGCGTGTTTGTCTCGTACGACAGGCCGACCGTTTCAAGTTCCTCTTGGATGGACACTGCATCATCTGACAGAATCCAGCTAAGTCGGCCAGTTTTTGGTTGCCGATCCAGTGAAACGAACCGGGAACAGTATTATTGTTGCTGGTGTCTAAGTAAGTGAAGGACTGCGCAAGTTCGTTGTCCGAATCCTCCAGAGCGGAGTGATAATTGCACTCGTGATCGTTCTGCTCATGTCCGTCGGGTCCAGCTTCTATGTGATTGTAGGCAACCGGCCGTCAAAGTCAGATTCACCAACGCACGATGGTTCATGCGCAGGGGCTCTTACAATTCAGATGCGTGGGGGACCACAATAACGCCCAATGCGCACCACACCTGATGCAAAGAAGGAGTTTCTCTTGGTCTTTTATGGCATTTCCGTAACAGTCAGGAGGAAGATGGCAGAGACGCGTTGTTTGTCAGCCGTTCTCCTCGCTATCTTAAACTGTGCGGGTCTGGGCACTAGCATCGGCCTGTCGCAGACTCCGATATCAGCATCTGCCGCGGCCTCCGTAGAAGGCGTGATTGTCAACCAGAACCTCTCCGGAGTCACTGTCCGCCTGGAAAGCGCACCCATCAATCCGCTGTCGTATTTCGACGGCTACTCAGCGACCATTGAAGCCAACGGAAGTTTCCATTTTGAAGATGTTGCGCCTGGCACATACCGCTTAGTCGCGGAAGCTAAGCCCTCGATGTTTGGAGAATATGGTTCTCGTCCGCCTGAAAAGCCTGGAGAGATTCTCCAGGTCAGGCCAGGGGACAGCATCCAAGGTCTCTCTCTAGAACTCTTTCCCGATCCGAAAACAATTTGCGGTCATGTTGTAGATACAAACGGTAAACCGATTGAAGTTAGCATTGAGCGGTATACTCGCGGAAATTTCTGGGATCATTCGGATGGACCACGCGCCAATCTTGAGCTACCAACCAAGCGAACCGACGCTAACGGATATTTCAGTATTCCAATTCGCTCTTTCAATCATCAATCCTTCTTCATTAGAGCCGGAGGGGTCTGGTATCCGTCCACAACAGCCTTTGCGGACGCCGTCCCACTTGAACCCGCCGCTCAATCTGACGCAGGATGCACGGCCAACATTCAGATCAAGCGAACGGACTGCAACCTGAGTGTTACGGGGATGATTCAGGGCGCATTGCCGTATCCCGTCAACGAGTACAAGGCTTCGCTGTTTGCTGCACATCCGACCGGAACTTTGTTTCTGAGCGATACTCATCCTCTCTTCCGGTCTGATGGTGTTGACTTCGAGGGAGTCTGCGCTGGAAGTTATTCGGTCGTATTGGAACATCACCTGAACGGTAAAACAGAGGACTTTGCATCTCAGGTTTTCCAACTGAAAGAGCCATCTGTTACGGTTCAACTGGTCGCGGTGACACAGAAAGAACTTGCCGAAATCGCTCAACCTAAAGCTGCTGAGGCGGCAACTGCTTCGGTGTCAGGAAATCTGCGACTGGAAGGACTCGACTGGGATCAGGAGTCGTCTTCTCCGGTTCGTGTTTCACGTCAAGCTAAGTTGATTAGGGAGGGAGACCTCAATGGAGTATTTCCATCGATCGATGCTCAAGGGAAGTTTACGGCTAAAAACCTGAAGCCGGGAACTTATGCGCTTAGTTTTGGCGAAACAACGCATGGTGCGGCATACATCAAATCATTCACGGTAGATAGCCGACCAGCTGATCCCGCGCACTTCACGATAAATTCCGGACAAGACATTTATATTGAAGCTGTATTCAGCAACGATGCGCGGAACGCAGCAGGACATCTACGCGCAGACTACACAGCCCAGCCGCACTATCTGCCGAATGGCACCCACCCCGCAGCTTCGGTCTCCGGAATGGTTACCGGAGCAGCTGCAGACGGCGCAAAAGTGAAACTGAGCGCCCTGCGGTTTAACTCGGTCCGTTCGAATCTGTACCAGACAGTTGCTTCAGAGACCGGCGCATTTCACTTCGATTCAGTCGATCCTGGAATTTACAATCTCTCCACGGATGGAGAAAGCCATCAGCACTCATCCTATGGAGCAAAAGGACCTGGGATGGAAGGGATGCCAATTGTTCTCTCTGCCGGTCAACATCTCGATGGAATAACATTGCAGACGTTTCCAAAGAGTTCACTTTGTGGCAGGGTCCTCGACTCTGACGGAAAACCGCGCTCTGGAATCGAAGTATGGGTCCAAGGCTATAAAGATAGAATCTATGTAAAAGGCTCTCCTGTGACGTGGCAGAAGCACTCTGTCACCGATGTGCAGGGCAGATATACACTTGCCGAAGTGGGGCCTTCCTCACTTCTGCTTTGGGCACAGGTTGGCGATATAAAGACTTACTATCCGTTTACAAACAAATACTCTGAGGCGCTGTATGCCGACCCTGGACCAAAAGACTCCGCCTGTAACTACGACATCTATCTTCCCGCGCCCGGGAAAGAGCAGGCCGAAAGAGGGTACAGCGTTTCAGGGACAATTGATGGCCATCTTGATCCGGCTCTGGGCGATCATTTCTATGTGAATCTGAATCCTGAAGAATTTGCTCATACACCTCGAGTCAAGCCCCTGGAAGTCAAGGCCGCAGGCAGCTTCGAAGTGAAGCAAGTATGGCCTGGAAGGTATACGCTCACACTCACGACGAGTTATGGTAATGGGTTCTTGCCTTGCAGAATGCCAAGCTCCATCTGCATGGGGTACTACCATCATCTGCTCGCATCGCAGCAGATTACCGTCACAAATGCCGGCGCGCGGGGATTGAAGCTCAACGTCGGCGCTTTGCCCACGCTTGATGGGGAAGTATTGATAGACGGCAAGGTGCCTGAGCCTGAACACCAGGTTGGGACTCCCAGTCTGTCGGGAGAGTCTACCAGCGTAGAAGTGTCCTCCGCCAAGCTCGACAGCAAAGGGCATTTCACATTCAAGTCTCTGGATGTGGAAGACAATCTGTTTTCACTGGGAATGTACCAGCCTCGTTACTATATCCAATTCATCGAACTCGATGGAAAACCGATAGATGGTCAACACATTCAACTGCATTACGGCCAGTCCGCGCATCTGGTGGTTAGATTGGCCACGGACGGAGCGTCAGGTACGTTGACCGCTGATCCCAGTCAGCCGCCAGTTGACCCTTATCCCAACCGAAGCTCTCCGCTTGTACTAATGATTCCCGATCCGCTCCCGGAAGACAATACAGGCATTCTTACGGGTGCCTACTCAACCGACGGCGCAGCTCGCTTCTCTCAGGTTCCGCCGGGACACTACCGCATTTTGGCCGCAGATAATCTCGTTCTTCCTGGGGAAGGATTCATGCGTCCCTCAGGAACTGTCTATCTGTCACGTCACGACGATCTTGTGAAACTTGCCGCGCTTGGAATGCCCGTAGAAGTCAGCGCCAATCAGCACTTCAACTGGAGCGCCCCGATTGTGACCGAGCAGATGCGCAGAATGCTGGCGGAAGAAGGATTTCCGTCAACATTCTGAACCATGACAACCGAGCAATGTTTGAATTCGATTCAGGCATGGAACTGCTCGTCATCCGCTTTGATTTTGTAACAAGCAGGAGAGCACATGGCAGTTATGCGTAGGTTATCAGCACTTTTCTTCTTGTCTCTTCTATGGTTCGGGGCGATAGCGCAAACGCCGATGGCGAATAATGCAAATGCGCTTGTGGAAGGAACGATTGTGAACAAGAACCTTTCCGCTATTACCGTGCGCCTGGAAAGATCTCCGGTCAATCCTCTGGCTTACTCTGACGGCTATTCCGCAGCGGTGGAAGCCGACGGCAGCTTTCATTTTCACGACATAGCGCCCGGTGCGTATCGTTTGACCGCCGTAGCGAAGTATTCGATGTTTGGAGAGTATGGCTCTCATTCGCCCGAAGCATTGGGAATGATTCTTCAAGTACAGGCGGGTGACCACCTTCGCGGTTTGTCACTGGAACTCTTTCCCGCTCCAGAGACCATCTGCGGGCATGTGACAGACGAGAACGGCAAACCGCTTGAGATCGATGTAGAAGAGTACAGAATCTCCGATGGCTATCCCGATGGTTTCGGCGGAAGACAAGTCAGAGTTGAACTGCCTACCAGGCATACGGACTCCAATGGATATTTCAGCTTTTCGATACCAGGAGATCAGCGTGCATGGGACCCGGATGGGTTCTTTATTCGAGCTGGAGGGGTTTGGTATCCGTCAACGAAGGATTTTTCGAAAGCTGTTCCGCTCGCACCATCGGCATAATCTGTTTCCGGATGCCAGGCGAACATACAAATCAAGCGTTCGAAGTGCACTGGACAGGTGACGGGGATGTTCCCGGTCGGCGAGAAATCGGGAGGCGAATATGATGCTTCGCTTTATGCAGTCCAGCCCTCAGGTATGTTGTTTCTGGTAGATGCGCATCCGGCTTCAAGGGCGGACAGGGTTGAGTTTGACGAAATCTGCGAGGGGAGTTATGCGGTCGTTGTCCGACCCTCCATGAGTGGATACTGGAAAAGTTTTATATCTTCAGTCTTCGAGTTCAACGGACAAACCACTTCAATCGCACTGTCGGAAACAACAAATCAGGATATCTTCAAGACCGGCACCGCCGGGGGGGCGGAGCCTCAACTCGTTTCGCTCTCCGGAAATCTGCGATTCGAAGGTCTGACGCAGGCGCAGGCTTGCCCAGCGCATTTCTGGCATCAAGTAGCGTTATATGTGGGTAAGAGCAAGGATAAGGGCTATTCTCCGGCGTATATTACATCGCCTGATGCTCAAGGCAACTTTACATTTAAGCGAGTACGGTCCGGCTATTATCAAATAGTATTCGATGAATCAATGCATGGCGCTGCATACATTCAAAGCTTCACCGTCAATGGGCAATCGGTCGATCCGTCGTATTTCTTTATTTTGCCAGGAGCGGCGACTCGTGTCGAAGCTGTATTCAGCAACCAACCTGCGAATGCGACCGGGCATCCGCGCGCGGATTACAATGCGCCTCCGCATTTGTTGCCGGAAGGCACGCATCCTGCTGCGTCTGTTTCCGGGCGAGTAATCGGGAATGGCGCACCTGGAGCAATTGTACAGTTGTCTGCCATTGCGTACAATTCCGCACGATCTTCGATATATCAGGCAGTTGCAGCAGCCGACGGCAGCTTTCGTTTCGATTCCGTCGATCCCGGCATCTATAAAATCTTTACCGAGGGAGGAGAAAATCAATACTCCGCATATGGAGCGAAAGGGCCAGGCCTGGAAGGAATGCCTATAAGACTTTCAGCGGATAAGCACCTCAAGGACATTCTGCTCACAGCTTATGCCAATGTCCCTCTTTCCGGCCCTGCGTTGAACGAACAATCGTTGCACTTCGCGACTGCCGTCACGGACGGAGCTTCTGGCAAGTTGTCTGTTGATCCGTAAGCGTCCTAAGTTTCCATCTGGACTGTCCGTGGCGGGGCGGTGAACGATGAGTGCATGGTTTATGCAGACAGGAAGCGGCCAGTTCGCCGGGCGCGGGTGTATCGGTCGGTGGCGGAGAAGC
>Ga0255351_1000863_pt1 | contig 13127 bp, 28 predicted proteins | sample HBST25r2metaG_FD_186024 | JGI IMG/M metagenome (GOLD analysis project Ga0255351, IMG submission 186024) | Peat soil microbial communities from Stordalen Mire, Sweden - H.B.S.T-25.r2 | ecosystem: Environmental > Terrestrial > Soil > Wetlands > Peat | place: Sweden: Norrbotten County, Stordalen... | reverse complement strand
CTTTTTACCCTATTATAAAACAGACTATGCATAATGTTCACTTTTCCGAACATTAGCCTACTGATACCAACCCACCCCGAACGCCTAATGTTCGGAATTCCAAACATTACAATCTAATACAAATCATATGAAACAATTACAGGCTGAAGTCTTTATGACTGTTAACGCTAAGAAGTATGGTAAACCTTCAAACTTTAAGTATTCAGCCGGTCCTGACCCATTGAGGTATCGTAACACTGAAGTTCAGTACTGTCAGTATAAGATAGTCTTTAACGATGACTCTAGTACTACCGTCATCATGACTAATCCGCAGTACTATGGTTTGAGGCGTTCATTAGCCTATAAAGATGTTCGCACAATTGGTGGTGAAGGTTATCGAATTCCTAAAACTCCTTTGGAGTTAGAGATGGATCGCAGGGAATTGGATTGTGTTAGGTGAGTGCTTTGGCTTTATAGTAACTACATAGATAACTAATAAAACGAATACCATTTAAAAACGCTTTTATGTCACATTCAACTCAAGGTTCACTCAATAAAGACTATAAGTATGCACCCAAAAAACGTGCAGTCCAGGCCGATATCTATTCCTATCGCTGGGAAACGAAGTATATGGGCTTTGGTGGTAATAACGTTGGGACCGCTGCTAAGTTCTTGAAATCTAATGGTTTCACGGATATTTCTTTATATGAAATCGATCCGCAGGTGTATGATGACAATAAGAAGAAGGGAAAGAAAGCAGGGATTAACTATAATCTTCGTTGTGGTCTTACTCATCCTTATAATAAGGACACATTCCACGAAATTGACTTCTGTAAATCAATCCTTCGTGCTGGTGCAGAACCTTTCATTGCAAAGTACACGGACAATTTTGCTTTTACCTTTGCATTCCGTATGGGAAGGTTTCACCGTAAGCCTTTTAAGGAAACAATCGATTTGTTTTTGAAACTGAGGGGTGAAGAAAGAAAGGGGCGGGGGGCATGGCCTGTTATTTACCGATTGGACACTGATGGTAATGAAACCAAAGATGGATGCATTAAAGTCTATCGGGTCAGCAGCGACAAAGGAACCTATAAGGTTTACAAATACAAAGACACGTCAATAATGCTCGTTATCACCCCTGAAAATTAGTCTTATGCAAATAAAATGCAATTTCACAAAATGTGGATTTGCAATAGCAATCATAGGAAAAAAGCATTTTTTGTGATGAGTCATTGCAGTAGGTTATACAATAAAACGTACAACCTCAAAGGCCCTTCTTTTCATTTAACCATTAAATAACATTTTATGAAACAATTAGTATTGAACGTATTGACCGCTGAAGACGGTAAAAGCGTTCCGGTTTATGTATTCTTCATTATCGCTGTAGTATTCTCCGTGGGTATCGGCGTATATGTATGGACTAATGAAAAGAAACTTAACAAATCTAAATCCAAATAATATGAAATCATTATTGAAGATCAGTCCTTTGGGGGTTGCATTGCTTGCATTGCTTATTGTATTTTCCCCCTTACTCCATTCCCAAACCCCACCCAACAACCCCACATTGACAGGTAGTGCGGTCTACTCTAACTATGACTGGACAGGCACCCTAACGATTGCAGCGGGGGCAAACATCGTATTCAATAACCCTGTTTGGCAGCAAGGTGCAACGCTGACCGTTAACAGTGGGGGAACGCTGACTATAACCACATCCATTCAGGCGGCTGGTCCTTCCAATGTGTATGGTACCTTGCAATGCAAAGCAGATTATGTTCAGTCACAAGGCAGTTTGAATGTGGAAACGGGTGGTATCTTTATTACTAACCAATTGGAACTGAATGGTACTAATACCTTTTATGGTAACACCAGGGTAACTACATCCACGCAGATACACAATGGTTTGAATCTATTTTCTAACTGCGGATCGCTGGTAACTGCGGACTTAATTAACAACAATGACTACACAGTGGGGGGAAATGGATTGATCCACATAACCGCTAACTATAACAACGAAGCCAGTGAGCCAGGATACATTGGTCATCCCTTGGCAATATCATCGACCATATACATTTGGTACGTTGCTAACGGTCAAAGTTCATCCGGCTCATTTGGTAATGCAACCGTATCGGCTACCAATAACAGCCCATGTGCAGCGGTTCTGCCTGTTAAATTCTCATCCTTCACCCTTAAAGGAAACTATAAATGAAAAAGATATTCATATCCTTTGTGCTTTCTATAGTACTTATTGCATGTACAAAGGTAACGCCCATTGGCTATTCACAACCGGTTAACGTTTACGGTTACATTGCTGAAGTTGATAAAGATGGTACAGTCAGCAAAACGGATATAGCAGTAACACAGGTTACGTCTGTAGATGGTATTGTAGTGGCTGCATTTACCATTCAATCGGTTAAAAACGTGGATCATTACGAAGTCATGCTGGGACCGGACGGTAAAACATTTTCAGCCGCTTTGGTCATACCAGCAAATCAGGTTCAAACAAATGTTCTTTATTCCACCACTGTAAAAGCCAATTGATGAAAACCCAGCAATTCAAACATGAAACCCTGACGGAACGGAAGTGTATAAACTCCATAATCCGTTTCTATGGGCTATCAACGCTAAGTGAGCAGGGTGAGGGAATGGAATGGTACAATGAGGCAAACCGCTATTGCAAGGAATTGGGAAATAGATTTAATGTCTCCATTCAGCAAGCTGCGGGGATCATTGCGGCCTTTTCCCCTCAAGCTGGGTGGGCTGAAAACAAACGCTATGCAGTTTCCTTTTTTATCAATCCAACGCATAGGCTTCGATCCCTGGTGCAAGATTTGAAGGCTCGAAAGATAGTGACATTGAAAAGTGAAGCCGATATTTATCATAGCCTTTCTGTCAATGGGAGTGCTTATAAAACCAAAAGTTTCTTTTTAAACATATTGAATCCTGACATTCAAACAGACGTAACAATTGACCGACATGCAGTTGCAGTCTGTATTCAAAGTCCGGATAATCCATCGGCATTGGGTAAAGAGTATGCAAACATTACCAAAGCCCAATATGATTTCTTTCAAATGTGCTATATAAAGGCAGCAAACACATTAGACATATTACCTCACCAATTACAGGCAATTACATGGTTAACATATCGTAGGTTACGCTCTTTAAAAGAGCATTCAAATGCCAACGAATGGAAACCGTTCACCATTGAAAATCCATTTTGATATGAAAGTTAAACTTTTTAAGTATTCAAAAATTGGTTACCCCGTTGGCAATTATCCAGCTAATGCTATAAAATATGCGAAAGGAGCGGCAAAACAATTTATAAGCATAAAAGAATATGAAGGTTTAAAGGTTAATGTATGGTGTAGGGGTTCTAGCGGTGCAATACTTTCAGCACTATTTATATCTTGTATGCCGAAACCTTCACTTTTCAAAATCATTCACATTAAAAAGATCGGGGAAAAAAGTCATGCAGACTCAAACCTCATTTTTTTACCTTCCAAAAGTAATAAAGTAATACTCAATATTATAATTGACGACTTTTGTGAAACTGGTGAAACGGTAAGGATTATACATAAAAAATTATTGAAAGATAATGGTAATGATACTCCGGTTGCATGTTTTATCATTAATTGTATGGGTGGTTGGGAAGAACAGAATGTAATGGAATTAGTGGGTTTTGTTCCTGCTATTTTAATTACTACCTCACCTTACAGGGACTCATGGTATTTTAGCTGGACAAATATTGATTAATCAAAAGTTTGGTAGATCAAGGAATTTTACATACCTTCGTTAAAATAACGTTTATGAACTTCATTACCGTATTTGATACGATCATAAAAACAGGTGGGGCGAGTTACAATATCAACACTTCTGAGTTAAACCCTAAAACTGGTTTCTTCGTATCCTTAGCAGGATTTGAAAAGGCAACCAGTATCCCCACCAACCTAAACCGATTTCAGGACATTGTTCAAAGCTATCTGACTTCGGAAATCTTGAGTGAGATAGGGGAATCTCCTAACATCTATTTGGGGTTTTGGGTTCACCAGGATACTTTGTTCTTAGACCTTTCGGAACTTTTTGAGGACCGGACGAATGCCATAAGAGAGGGGTATAACAGGCACCAGAAAGCCATATATGACAACAAAAACAAGGAATCAATCATCTTATAATTAACTTAAAACAAAGGAGCAAACACAATGAGAAACTTTTCTAGTCATTCAACCGTAACAACTGAAGCATTTCGCGGACCGTATCAGAATGTATTGGCTAAGGCCAGGACCGCCCAAAAGAAAGCACCTGTGAACGTGGGATACACCATCGATGGGGATGAGTCCGGCGAAGGTGTTGTAACGAAGCACGAAGTTTGGGGGGGTGGTACTCCTCCTTATCAGGAAATCATTCATAGCGCCAACTAGGCTAACACGATTATGTATTAGTAAGGGTACCTCATTCCGGGGTACCCTTTCTTTATGTCCAAACTTTCAAGTTATGAGAATCACAGCGGATCAAATATCGGATATGCTATTTCCCATTAACAAAAAAATAGCATGGTTAAATTATGGTGGATGTGGAATTTTTGCAGTAGCTTTGTATAAAGAATTAATGGATCATGGTTATAAGCCGTCCATTGTTATATTGCAAAGTTTTTATCCTTCTGAAACTTATATTAAGAAACTTAGGTATAAAGATATACCGGAATTAAGAAACTGTAGGATTAAAGGAATTGAGCCAAACGATGGCGCTCATTCTCATTACGGAGTAAAAATAGGTTCCTATATAATTGATAGTAAAGGGGCCTATAAAATGTATAAAGAAAAAAGAGGTTTAAGTTTTATAAATTGGAGGCCCTGGGAAGTTCTCTACATTTGTGGATCAATACCAGTAACAGAACTTGATTACCTAAATGGCTTTGGCTGGTGCTGGAATGGAAGATTCAAACGTTCATCTAAAAGTAGAATTGAGACGTTCATTAATAAGCAAATTAACAAACTCTTTATAGCCTAACATGCGGGATGCATGTATTTTAAAATCTCCGATCATGAACACAGTTAAGACAGTGTACACAGTAAAAACCTTTGAACCGCGTTCTAAAAACAGTCCGTACGCTCCCACCCCGCCTGATATAATTGAGGTGAATGCAACTGGACAGGAAGCTGCTAATGCAGTGGATAAGCAGTACAGGGAAAAGGGTTTTCCTTTTCTCAAGATTATCAAAGGCTTCATCATTAATGACGTTTTTGTAAAGGTCGATTTCTCTTCTCACTGGGATCGTACGGCAATGACAAGATCAATACCAATTCATATTTAAATCGCAAAAAAGGGATATCAAGGCTAAAACGACAGGTATTTAAACATATCAAAGGGTTTCTCCCTGGCTCTAGGTGAAGGTATGTTAACTTAAAACTACAACTATGAAGAAATAGAAGTCTTTTTATAATTATATTCTAGTTGAAATTTGAAATGTTTGAAATGCTGAAATCGGGGGCGGATAATATCGTCCGTCCCTTACTTTAAATCACAAGTCATGAAATTAGGTGAATTTCGTATCATTGCAAGAAAGGTAAACGGTACCATCCATATAGCCTACAAAAACAAAGCGGGGCTACTGTTCACAGTTACTGATATAAAAAGTAAATGGGGTTTTACGTTCCATCTTGGCAAAGAGTTTACACAGGTTTCTTTAATTCAAGAATCTGAAAAGCCTACATACTTGGAACTAGTCCAACCAGCTAGGGAAGAAAAAGTAAAATTGAAATTGGTTGATAAAGATGCCTTCCGTAAATTTGTAGAGACGGACTACAACGGAAATACTATATTAAAATAAACGTAAACGCAGAGGGAAACGGCCCTCACCCCGGTCATGGCGGGGCTGCGTTCTAAACTCCTTCAGCATGAAAAATCTATTAGGTGAATTTGAAACTACTCATGATGCACTTCTGAAAATAGATGAGCTTGTGGAAAAGGCAGAAAAGACTAAGGATAAGAAGGAAAAGAAAATCATATTGACTGAAGCGCAACGAATTGCAGACGAGTATCAAGAACGTTGTGAGCAGGCTGGGAATCATTCCAAACAATTCATCCGACTATTATGACAAAGGAACAATTGGGAGTCTTCATTAAACAGCAAAGGATGTTGCAGAACATTACGCAGGCTGAACTTGCTGAACGTCTGGGATGTCGTAGGCAGGTAATCATTGAAATAGAGGCATCTCAGTGTGACTATGGAATTTCTGTGCTTATCAAAGTTTTTGAAATGCTTGGTTTTCAATTAGCTCCTATTGCTGTAATGGCAGATATTCCTAAGTACAGTCGCCCTCCTTTATTCAATTTTGCTTCTATAAAGCCTGCACAAGAAAAAGATGATCCAAATTTGCAGGATCGGAAAAGAGAACGTATCTTAGCACAGTCAAATCGTAAATCTAAAATCAAACAATAATGAAAAGATCAACTTTATCAAAACAAATGATTGCCGCATTGGCTTTGACTTTTGGTTGTTCAGCAGCCTATTCCGGAACATCTAATACGATGTACATTCGTGGTGTTTACAATACCTTTTTTGTTAAGGAACTAAAAGCCCTTTATAATATTACTTATAGCAGGGGAACCTTCAATGTAGAGGTGGAAGATTTACCTGTTCGTGGGCTTATTAAAAGCATTACTGAGGATCATTTACGTACCTTGCAATCTAATAAGAAGGCAGCAGGACGTTTATTTCAGGAAGTAAAAGTAAGTGGCACGAAAATTGATAGCGCCTTTACAGAAGAAGTTCCGGATGTGGTTACTAATGGCTACTATGCTACTGAGCCTTTAAATACCCCTTCTCCCGAAGTTCTTCAGTCTCCAATGGATGAGTCGAAATCGATATTTGAAGTCAAGGATGAGGCTAAAAATGCCGTTTCTGAGGCAACGCCGAAGGAAATCGATGCATTCCTGATTGCAAACCCTATTGACAGGTCTCAAAAGAACTGTTATGTAGAAACGGCTGAACGCTTCGGAAAGAAAAGTGACTACATCCGGGATCGGTATCGCAAGTTAAGGGAAAAGGGCTTCGTTGAAAACGAGAACAATTAAATCCACACATATGCGTAGATCATTCAACAAAATGGCGATGCTGTCCGCCGTATTGGCAGCAACAGGCGGGATTGACCCCAGTACGGGTGAGCAACGCGCCGCCCCGAAGGCAAGGTTTGTCGCCGGGGATCATTTCTACAATGGGCTTCGTTATAAGAGGGTCAATGGGAAGTGGAAAGTAAAGAAATAATATTAATTAACTTTTAAAACACTAATTTATGTCAGTGAAATTCAAAGAGGTAACCACTAAGGTAATGTTAAGACTGTTTGGTCATACCCCATTCAGGGGTAATAAGACATCCCGAAAGAAGGAATTCAATGCGGTTTCATTTCATATTGCTAAACTTAGCTCATTTTGAAAACCCTTCTAAATAAAGAAAGCCTGATCCTTTTGGGTGTAGCTATCGCTGTCGTTATTATAGTGGTTGGCTTCTTAATTAACCCTGACGGTTCATGGTTTTCTTTTCTTCAAAAATAAATTTGGAGTTTTCAAAAACAGTTTATATCTTTGATTCATCAACCAAACGTTATGAAACATATACTTCTTACATTAGCAAGTGTCGCGGCTCTAACGTTTATCATCTATTGGGTTGCATATTTTCTGATCAAGTTCTTTTAAATCTGTTTGGCTTGTGGGTGTGCTTAATCAAAGGAACCTTCTGTAAAGCGGTTAGCTCAATGGGTAGAGCGGGGGTATTTTAGCCCCACGATGATGGTTAAACTCCATCACCGTTTTCCATCTGACAGTCTTATACGGTCAGGGAACTACGTTGTAGGTAATACTTATTGGAACCTTCTGTATCGGTTTGTAACCGGTATTACATCGGGAAGTTATAAGAGGTTAGTGGACAGTTTGTCTGGGTGGCAGAAACCGGCCTAAAGAAGTGTCCCGCTTCCCTAAGCAGTCAATAGTGTTAATCAATCTCGGCTTTACTGGGTGGCAAAACACATAGTCTGATCAACTAGATGCACGTTCGAATCGTGCTTGACTGCCCAAGAGAGAGATAAGGGTTCGAATCCCTTCAGTAAGTCCGCAGGCTTGTAGTACAACGGTAGTACGCTCTCGCGTTATTTTGTAATGCCACTGTTCTGGGAATTAGCAGTGCTATCTTGTAAGGACTGGTGTGAGTTACCAGTAAGGAGGATCATTACATTTTTATTTTGAAGTTCTTTTATTTATGGGGATGACAGGCTTTTGACAGCGATGTAAAAGGTAGGTATTCAGGCCAGGAGATGGTAATATCCTGAAATTATTGTGCCAACAAACAAACGACAAAGTAACATTGTCCAGCGAAATGAGTGTAGATGCTGAGGGAAACCTCATCTTTGCCTCAGAGGAAGTTCTCGAACTTGCCTAGCAATAGGGTTGGTCACTAACCTAGTAACAGAATAGTGGTATTTACCGGATGGCTCCCTTAATGGTTCTTGCCGACAAGAAGCATCCGTTGTCGTTGATACAGGGGGCGAAACAACGGCTGGCGGTAGGTCTTCGGACTACTAAGTTTCTTGCATCTTTAAAATGCAAGTGGTGGCGGAACTCTAACCAGTTACCCCCTACGGTGCAGAATAAGGATTCTGTGTTAGAACGGAATTCTCTTCAGTACTAAGCCTGTAAAAGAGTACTTATTGTTTTCTTCGTTGGACCGGGGTTCGAATCCCCGCATCTCCAAGAGTTATTTTTAGACAACCTCCACGCGGTTAACTCTGGGTAATGCTAATGGTCTAATTACAATTAAATGGCTATACATTTGGTGACCTCCTTTTGTGCCAACCCTGGCATTTCCATGCTGGGGTTTTTATTTTTAAAACCTTACGTTATGTTTGAAATAAATCAATCTGTAGTGTGTGTGAATGATAAACCTATTGATATTCAGGGTTTCTATATTAAACCCCCTGTTAAAAAAGGTAGAACATATACTATAAAAGGCATTAATGATGATCTTGTTGATGTTGGTTTTAAAAAGACTGATAGTAATGATATTTGGTGGGTGGCTGCTTCGCGTTTCCTTCCTATAGATCATACTGAAGGAATAGAGAAAATGATAAACGAAGCCCTGGTTAAGAAAGAAGATTTAATACTCAACTAAAAAAACAACAAAATGAATATTCAAACTCTCTCCGGACAAGCCCAAAAAGTTCTTGATCTCCATAAGAAAATGCTTGATTCCTTCATTAAGGACGACTCTTATTTGAAGCTTGCCATCATGGCCGGTTTAAAGGACGCCTATTCAATAGGGGTTGAAGAAGCTTTCAATAATGGGTATGAAGCAGGATTTTTGAAAGGTAAGGAATCACCGAGAGTATATGCACATGCTGCATTGGTCCCTAAAAACGAACTTGATGCAAGTTGGGTAACCCCAGAGATGCATGAACAAATAACAATGTTTTTAACAAGTGGTCACAAACTTGAAGCAGTTAAGTTTGTTAAAAACACCATACCTATTTCCTTGGGATGGGGTTTGAGGGAAAGTAAAGATTTTATTGATAATTACAAATAATGCCCAAAACCTGTAATTTTGATGGATGTAAGTATAATCAGTTTGGGGGTGGGTTTTGCGCCAACCATCAATATAAAAGAACTGACAAAAAGAGGAAAGTTATTCCTAAAACTTCTAAAAAAGGAAGAAAGAAACTTACTGTCAAAAAAGACCTAACTGAAAGAGATCATCGATTTTTCGAGGAGATATGGGAAGAATCACCCCACATTGACTTTGAAACTGATATCCCAATACTTGGGGAAGCTTTAACCCTTTACTTCCATCATGTCCTGGAAAAGCACTTATACCCCAAGTTCAGGTATAAGAAATGGAACATAGTTCTGGTGTCCTGGGAAACTCATTCAAAATGCCATAACAATATGGACTTTGTTCCAAAAATAAAAGCTTACCAGGATTATCTAATTAAAAAATATTTGAAATGACTCATGAATTTAACATAAACGTATGGATAACTAAATATGCTTTGACTACTGGTATAATCGAAGTTAAAGCCAGAAAGGTTGATCCATCAATGGTGACGTATAGAAGAAAGGGTGGAATGTTTAATGAATTTTCTCATGACAAAGATTGGCATACTTCTAAATTAGAAGCCTTAAATAGGTTTGACCAAATGAAGGAAAAGAAAATAAAATCGTTGCAAAAACAGATTGAAACGTTAAAAACTAAATTACCAAAAATAATTATAGACTGATGGACTTACAAACATATAAACGATCAGTAAAACACCTGGAAGAAAGGTTGGAACAGGATAAACTTACTCTATTGAAAGAGTATTGTATATCTAACAATCCTTATAAAATAGATGATATAATTTCAGATATCATTGGGTGCTATTCAAATAAAAAAGATTCAATTTGTTAGAGGAAGCTTTGGTGATGAACCTCAATGTGTTTACAGTGGGATTGAACTTAAAAAGGATAAAACCCCGCGAAAAGACAAATCTCAAAGAGGTGTATACCAGAATAACATTATAAAATCAACATAATGGAAAATATATTCCCCCTCATCTCCATACTGTCTTTCCTTGGTGTTGTATTTCTTTTTGCTTATGTGTTTGACGACCGTAAGAATAAGAAAAGGAGACCCACTTCCCACGAAAAGGAAATATCAAGGTATTTCGTAAATATGAGGTGGTTTGGATTTCATGATGATGATATTGCTGATATGCTTCATTCCTTTAAAGATCATTCTTCGTTAAAACAGTCTAATAGAAAGGCTGAAAGAGAAATAAATAAAAAATCTTAAAAAAACAAACTCATGTCAAAATCAAATGTAACTTATTCCTGGTCTACATCATTATGTACGATCTTATGTGCTATTTTTATTGCTTCAAAAGTGTTTCAACTCGGTCTCGCAAAAGACTGGTCCTGGTGGGCAGTATTTTCTCCGGTTTGGGCATCCTTAGTACTTGTAATTGCAGTTCTTATTCTATTGGGGATTGTATGGGGTGCTTTAAAACTCCTTGTCCTGGCATTTGATAGTCCTAAACCGAAATACCCGAAAGCAAAATAAGTTAAACCTTTGTTAACAACATAAAAACCTTTCCAAATTCCAGGAAAGGTTTTTATATTTGTGTCATAGTAATAAACAAAATAAAAACTCATTTATGCAAACTCTCACACCGACATTCAAATCAGAATTATTAAAGGCCAGGATACCAGCGGCCACCAAGAGCTATTCCCCTGTACCTCATCAGGCCATGATCGACATGACCTTGGAGGAATTGTCCAAGAACGGGATGAAAGTCCTCTCAGAGAGCTATAATATGGCAAGGAAAGGACAGCAGGCTATGGGCTTCTATGAGATCGGTTCCACTGGTGATAGTGAAATGCGTATCCGGATCGGCTGGCATAATAGCTATGATAAGTCGATGCCTGTACGTTGGGCAATCGGCGCTCACATCATTGTTTGTGAAAACGGGATGGTTGCCGGAGATGTGGGAGCTTTCAAAAGGAAGCATACCGGTACGGTTATGCAGGATTACCGGGAACAGGCACACATTCATGTAGCACAAGCGGGAGAGATGTTTCAGGGGCTTATTAGAGATAAGATTAGGATGAAAGACATCGAAGTGACTAAGCGTACCTCTGCTGAACTAATTGGGCGCATGTTCTTGGAAGAAGATATCATCACGGCTACACAGGTAGGTATCATCAAGCGGGAATTACACAATCCTTCCTATGACTATAAAGCACCAGGGAGTGCCTGGGAAGTTTATAATGCTGTAACAGTTTCATTGAAGGATGAGCATCCTCAGCGGTTTATCGACAGTCACATTAACATTCACAAATTCTTCAAAAATCAATTTGAACTCGCATGATAAATACCGAAATGCTGAATAAGAAGCTGGGGCAAGCAATTGCCCTGGCTTCAACTTTGTTCAAGGACAAAGTAGATAAGGCTGGAAAGCCTTATATTTTACACTGTCTTCGTGTAATGAATAATGTAGGAAATGATCCTATTTTACAAATTATCGCTGTTCTACACGATATTGCTGAAGACATCGTAGAATATCCTCTTAGTCGATTGTTTATAGAATTGGACCTTCCCTGGGAAATTGCATTCCCTTTGCAATTATTAACTCATGAAGAAGGCACAGATTATGAGCAATACATTAAATCAATTTCTGGTAACAAAGCCGCTACAATCGTTAAATTAGCCGATTTGAAAGATAATTCCGACATCACTCGTCTAAAAGGCTTACGCAAAAAAGATTTCGACAGATTGGAAAAATATCATAAAGCATTCGTATATTTGTCAAACTAAAAACAATCGTATGGGGTACATGACTAATGGTCTTACATTTAATACTCTACGGGAAGCCAGTATTAAACGTATGCCTGAATTTAAGAACAAAAAAGGTGAACCTGCACATGCTAAACCAGATGGATCGGATTGGTCCCTGGGAGAATGGGTTTGCGCAATTACTGGTGAACTTGGAGAAGCTGCCAATATAATCAAGAAGGTAAAAAGGGGTGATATTAGCCTGGAAGAAGCTCGTCCTGAAATTGCTAAGGAACTGGCTGATGTTCAGATATATTTGGATATACTTGCTAAACAATGTGGAGTAGACCTGGGAAAAGCTACTATTGAAAAGTTCAACGAAGTCAGCGAAAGAGTAGGAACCAATATTCGAATTACACATGATGGCAGTGATTGGTATTACCTTCATGTTCTTCCACCACAAACATCCTTACCGCAATTGCCAAAACCAGTATTATATGGTATTACAGAAGTAATAGAATAGTATTCAGTCGGAATGATGGAACGGTAGACAGCAGCCCCTTCAAGGGCAGACTTTCAACGGGTAAAGGAATTGCTCGATAAGGTCATCCAGGTTCGATTCCTGGTTCCGACTCAAAAAAAATAATGTTATTAACTTTACAAAAATCAAATAAAATGTCAGAACAATTAACACAAAAAGAAAAGGCGTTATTAGCTATGGGTTCTGGTAAAGATTCCGCATACACCCTCAGCCGCCTGTCCGCAGACACCCTCAACAGCCTGTCCGCAGACACCCTCAACAGCCTGTCCGCAGACACCCTCAACAGCCTGTCCGCATACACCCTCAACAGCCTG
>Ga0255351_1000855_pt1 | contig 13184 bp, 7 predicted proteins | sample HBST25r2metaG_FD_186024 | JGI IMG/M metagenome (GOLD analysis project Ga0255351, IMG submission 186024) | Peat soil microbial communities from Stordalen Mire, Sweden - H.B.S.T-25.r2 | ecosystem: Environmental > Terrestrial > Soil > Wetlands > Peat | place: Sweden: Norrbotten County, Stordalen... | reverse complement strand
CCATCGAGCGCGCCCAGCGGATATTCGACGCCTCGTCGAAGCGCGCCATCAGCTCTACCACCAGCGTCGCCTCTTTGCTGGCCGCAGCCTCAATCAGCGCGCTGAAGACCGGCGAATCCTGGCTGGTGCGATAGAGCGTCTGCTTCATGCTGACGACGGCGGAGTCTTCGGAGCCCTGCTGGATGAAATCAACAACTGGATCGTAAGAGTCGTAAGGATGATGAAGAAGCACGTCGTGCTGGCGCAGCTCGTCGAAGATGTTGGCCGATTTGCGGCTGAGCTTGAGCGTCTTGGGCGTAAAGGGCGGAAACTTCAGGTCGGGTCGATGCACATCGCCATAAAAAAACATCAGCCGCGAGAGATTCACCGGGCCGTCGCTGCTATAGACCTGATCTTCTTCCAGCTCGAAGTTGACCCTGAGCCGCTCGACAATCTCCGCATCGGCGCCGGTCTCAATCTCCAGGCGGACGGCGTCGCCCTTGCGCCGGTTGTGCAGCTCCACGCGAATCGACTCCAGCAGCGAGCGAGCCTCTTCCTCCTCGAAGTAGAGGTTGGAGTTGCGCGTGACGCGGAAGGCGGCGCGGCTCACCACCTCGTAGCCGCGATACATTCCGCCCAGGTTCTGCGCAATCAGCTCCTGCAGCAGCAGGTAATCGTGCGCGCCCTCGGCCGAGGGCAGGCGGACAAAGCGCGGCAGGGCGCGCGGCACCGTGACCACCCCCAGCACCAGCGGTCCGCTGCTGCGCCGCTTGAGCCGCAGCAGCAGCGCAAGGCAGAGCGCCTTGTTGAGCACCCGCGGAAAGGGATGGGCCGGGTCGATGGCGATGGGGGTCAGCAGCGGATCGACCTCGGCCTGGAAGTGGCGCTGGGCAAAAGCGCGCGCCTCTTCGCCCAACTCCTCCCACTCGAGCAGTCGAATGCGTTGTTTGCCCAATTCCGGCAGCAGGTGATGGTTCCAGCAGCGATACTGCGCGTCCGTGAAGCGGTGAATCTCGGCGGTCAGCACGGCCAGCGACTCATCGGGACGCAGCCCGTCGTAGCCCGGCTCGCGGTAGCCGTCCTCGATGCGCTGCATCAGGCCAGCCTGGCGGATTTCCACGTATTCGTCGAGGTTCGAGGCGGTGATGGCCAGAAACTTGACCCGCTCGAGCAGCGGATTGGACGCGTCTTCAGCCTCTTCGAGCACACGCCGGTTAAACTCCATCCAGGAGTGGTCCCGGCCGTTGAAGAGCTTTTGCTTTTGTATTGTTCGGGCCATCGAATCCGTTCCGTGCGCCGTGTTGGCAGTCTACAGCCTTGGGGTAGGGCGCGGCACCTGCAAACATTGACGCGCCAGCCCGGCGGGTTGAGGATAAAGACGGGGTTGGCTTGCATCCTCCCCGTAAAGGAACTTGATGAACATATCCCGGATCGTCTCATTGGGGATCGTCTCATTGGGGATCGTCTCATCGGGGATCGTCTCTGGGCGCGACTCGAGTCGTGCCGTCAAGACCGCAAAATCAAGGGGGAATTGAGCCCTCGAAGGGTGAAATCGACGCCCAAAGTCACTTTTTCATCAGCGTATCAGGAGATTTTCTCATGTCCCATGAATCGACACATCCGCCCGCCAGCCTGATTTCACAGGAACCGGTGCCCGAGGGCGCTCAGGCTTTTTCCAGGCAGGTGCATGACCTTCTCGACGGCAAGCCGAAGGACGAGGCGACGGTCGCCCAGGCTTTCGACGGCATGGATGGAATGTTCGATCTGATTGCCGCCGGCCTTTACAGTTTGGCCTCGATGCTGGTGGGCGAAGGCGAGCAAGGCGTGCGGCTGGTGGAGACGGCAGTCGCCACGGCCGAGGTGTCGGCCTGCAGTGATCCTCTTCTGGGACGCAAGAACAGCCGGCGGGCGTTGTGCAGCGCGGCGCTGGAGATGATCGCGCGGCGCGATCCCGGCTGCCTAGCCGCTCCGGAGCCCGAGAGCGGAGGGCCGGCGTCATGCTGCGTCACGGATGAGGAGCGAAAAGCGGTAGAGGAATCGGGCAAGGCGTTGGACCGCATGATCGCCGGACTGGATCGCGACCGGGTGCGGGAGTGGATGGCCAGCCTGCCCACGCTGCCACGCACGGTTTTTGTGCTGCGCGCAGTGGCCGGGTTCACCTCCGTTGAGACCGCCGCGCTGCTCCAGGCTCACGGCGGAGAGCATGCTGCCGGTTGGACCCCGGAGGCGGTGAGCAAGGTCTTCCGCCGGGGGCTCTGTTCGCTGGGCTCGCAACTGCTTCACACCGCGGCCGCACGGTAGGTTGCAGTTTTCGGCGAGCCGAGGCTGGCGGCGTAAGTCTCAGGTAGGCCTTGAGTAACAGAGCGCCGAATGCTCGCTGGCGGGTCAGTTTGAACAAATAATTTCCTCAGTGGCTAAAGCCCCCTTCATTTTGGCCGGTTTGCGTACGGGCTGAAGCCCGTACCCTTCAAATCGACCCACTGCCGAATGCTCTTCGGGTTTGTTCGATACACTAGATTTACGAACCCTGCGGCCTGCTTTTTGCATCCATTAATGAGATTGCAGGAGCGAAAATCTTTGGGCTACAGCATTTTCGCTGAGAGTCAGACTTCTTTTATGTCCTTTATGCCTTCATTGTTTTCAACGAGCAGATCAATTCGCGCCCGCGTCCCGCGGCTGGGCCTGGCGATTCTGGCGGCAGGTCTGTCGGCGGCCGGGCAGAGTTTGCCGGCCCCGCCCAGCCCCCCGGCGCAGTCCGGCCAATCGTCCGCTTCCGGCGCGTCCAGCTTTCAGGGGAGCGTGACCGAGGGCGAGGCGTCGGCCCAACCCATTGCCCTCTCGCTCGACGACGCCATCCAGCGGGGGCTGCGCAACAACCTGGGCGTCATTCTGAGCGGAACGCAGGCCCAGGCGGCGCGCGGCGAAAGGCTCAGCCAGTTGCAATTGCTGCTGCCTTCGGTGGACTTCAACGCCAAGGAAGCCGTGATGCAGTCCGACCTTCCGGCACAGGGCCTGCGCATTCCGGGCTTTCCCGCCGTCATCGGTCCGTTTGGCTATACGGATCTGCGGGCTACGTTGAACTGGTCGCTGGTGGATGTGGCCTCGCTGCACAACTACCTGGCCGCGCGCCACAACTTTGCCGCCGCCGAATTGACCGCCGAAGACGCGCGCCAGTTGGTGGTGCTGGCCGTGGGCAACGCATACCTGCTGGCCGTGGCCGATGAAAGCCAGGTGGCCAGCGTGGAAGCGCAGCTGGCCACGTCCAAGGTGTCGCTGGACCAGGCGGCTGCCAATCATCAGGCCGGCACGGCGCCGCTGCTCGACGAACTGCGCGCCCGCGTGGACTATCAATCGCAGGAACAGCAGTTGATCGTGGCCCAAAACGCTCTGGAAAAAGACAAGCTGGCCCTGGCCCGGACCATCGGGCTGCCGCTGGCGCAGAGCTTCACGCTGGCCGATCAAGTTCCGTTCGCGGCCTTCGACCAGTTGGACGTGGAGGCTGCGATTCATCAGGCTCATCTGAATCGCAAGGATCTGGCGGCCGTGGTCGAGCAGGCCATTGCGGCCAGGGAGCAGCGCAAGGCGGCCACCGCCGACCGGCTGCCGACGGTGAAATTTGCCGGCGATTATGGCGACATCGGCGTTAATGTGAAGACCTCGCACGGCACCGGCAATGCTACCGGCACGCTCAGTGTCCCGCTTTTTGATGAGTTTGCCCTGCGCGGCGAGGCGCAGGTGGCCCAGGCGAAGTTGGACACGGCGCGGGACCAGTTGAGCGACAAGAACGCGCAGGTGGACGCGGATGTGCGCGACGCCCTGCTGGACATTGCTTCGACCGAGAAGCAGGTCCAGGTGACCCGCTCCTCGGTTCAGATGGCTGCCGAGGCGCTCAGCGATGCGCAGCAGCGCTATGCCAACGGCGTCAGCGACAACCTGGCCGTGAGCCAGGCGCAGCAGTCCGTGGCGCAGTCCGACGATCAATATGTGACCAGCCTTTACCGGCATAATTTAGCCAAGCTCAGCCTGGCCCGCGCACTGGGCGCGGCCGAAAACTACAAGAGTTATCTGGGAGGAAAGTAAACGTGGCGGATTCAACCCCCATACCAGCCCCAACGGAGCAGGGCGCGGAGCCCGAGTTCGCGCGGCCGCAGTCCCGCCGCAGAGGCATTATCATCGTCGTGGTTGTCGTGCTGGCGCTGGCCGCGGCCGGCTTCTGGTGGTACTCCACGTATAGCGAGGAGACCGACGACGCGGCGATCGATGGCAACTTGATTCAGATCAGCGCGCGCATCTCCGGCCAGGTGGCCAAGGTGTACGTCAATGAGAACCAGGTGGTCAAGGCGGGCGACCTCATCGGCGAGCTCGACCCGCGAGACTACGAGGTTGCGGTGGAGAGCGCCCAGGCCGCCCTCGCCAGCGCCGAGGCCAACGCCGCCGCCGCCAAAGTGAATGTGCCCATCACCACTGTGAACACCGGCAGCAACCTGCGTTCGGCCGGAGCCGACGTGAGCGGCACCCAGGCCAGCGTCGCGCAGGCTCAGCAGCAACTGCAAGCCGCGCAGGCCCGCGTGGCCCAGGCTCAGGCCAACTTCATCAAGGCGCAAAGAGATCTCGATCGCTACCGGCCGCTGGTGGAAAAGGACGTCATCAGCAAGCAGCAGTTTGACGCCGCGGTGGCCGCGGCGAACTCGAACAAGGCTGCCCTGGCCGATGCGCGCGCCACGGAACGAGCCGCCGGCGATGCGGTGCGCGTGGCCCGCGGGCGGGAGGCGCAGGCTCAGGCCGGCTTGAAGTATGCCCAGACCGGGCCGCAGCAGGTGGCGGCGCAGAGTGCCCGCGCCCGGCAGGCTCAGGCGCAGGTCGAACAGGCCCAGGCTCAGCTCGATCAGGCCAAACTCAACTTGAGCTATACCAAAATTGTGGCTCCGGTGGCTGGCATCATCACCAACAAGAGCGTCCAGATCAGCCAGTACATCTCAGCGGGGCAGAACCTGCTCACGCTGGTCTCGCTCGAAGACCTGTGGGTGACCGCCAACTTCAAGGAGACCCAGCTGAAGCACATGTCCGCCGGGGAGCCGGTCAAAATTTCCGTGGATGCCACAGGCAAGACCTATCACGGGAGAGTAACGCAGATCGGGGGCGCGACGGGTTCGGTGCTCAGCCTGTTTCCGCCGGAAAACGCGACCGGCAACTACGTGAAGGTGGTGCAGCGGATTCCGGTCAGGATCGACTTTACAGATTTACGGAACGAGGACCAGAACCACCTGCTCAGGCCGGGGCTGTCGGTCGAGCCGAAGGTAAAGGTGAAGTAAGTCAGCTTTTGGCCCCCAGTCTAGAAGCCATCTCATAAATGCCATTCAGTCCGTGCAAAGCGTTCCTCAGGGGCTAAAGCCCCCCGTTTTATTGGGCATTTTGCGGCACGGCTAAAGCCGTGCCCTTTCAAAACCGGTTTATGAGATAGCTTCTAGAATCCAGGACCGGGGGCTTTCATTTCTGTGCGCGGGATGAATCCGGACTTGTTACCGGTGCAACGTCTCCAGGGCGGAGAAGAGTACGCGTGGATCGTGCTGGCCCTTGTAGAGAGGTGAAGGTTTCTTGTCCAGTTTCAGCAGCGAATACACGGCGATCTGAGCGGAGCGCACCGAGTATTCCACGGTGAACACAACGTCTTCGGGAAGCTCGGAAAACTGGCCCAGGAAGGCAAGGTTGGTTGATCCCCTGGGCACCACATCGGGACGGTCTCCGGATTTTCTCGCCAGAAACTGACTGGTGACATAAGGCATCATGCAGGGAATCACGTTCGCCGTCCGAAGTATCTTCTCTTTGTGCTCATCGAACTTCAGGTGGCCGATCAACTCTTCGAGAATCTCTTTCCCCGCGCACTCCGCCATGGTCTTCTTGACGTACTGCCCAACCCTGTCATGGAACAGGCCGTAGCCCCAGCAGACGAATGTATTTTCTGGCTGGCTCTTATAGTATGGCTGACGATAGATAGACAGGGTAAGCAGCCAGTTAGAGTCCTTGAAAGTTATCAGGCCGCCCTTGCCCGGTTCGCTGCCGCTGAACTGTTGCATCAACTGAAAGAATGTTGGATCGTTGAACGTCACCGTGAACGACTCCCAGGAAGACTCATCGATGTGGCTGTCGAACACTGCCGGGTTGCCGAACTCCGGACGCCCGGCGGCAATTGTCTCCCACAACCGCCATGCTCCGCTTTGCTTTCCGCGCTCCATCGCCGGCGCCTCGGTCATCGAGCCGAAGGACTTATCGGCAGTCATGGAACCGTTGGTGACAAACACCAGATCGCCCTTCTCCACCGAAATCTCTCCATCGGTTCCCGAGGCGGAGATTTGAATCGAGCTCACGGTAATCTCATTGCCCGCGGTCTTGAAACCCAGGTTGGTAACCTGCGTCGCCATCCGGAATTCGACTCCGTTGGCTCGCAGCCAGTTGACCAGAGGAACCGCCATCGAGTCATACTGGCTGTAACGGGTCCGCAAGATTCCCTCCTGGGTATCGATGGTGGAAAAGTGATGGACAAATCTCAGCAGATAGCGCCTGAACTCGATTGCGCTGTGCCAGCTTTCGAACGCGAACAGAGTGCACCACTCAAACCAGAAGTTGGTCTGGAAGAAACCGGCGGCGAAACAGTCCGTAATGCGCTTTGAATCGAGCATCGATTCAGGTTTCACCATCAGCGCAACCAGGTCGATGCGGTCCTTCTCGCTGAATCCCATCTCATGAAATTCGGTGATCTTTCCTTCCCCATTCACCAACCGGGCCTTGTTATACCACAGGGCCTCCTTCTCGGCCTGGTCGGTTTCCTGCTTCACCGACAGGTTAGGATCACTCGCCGATGGAATGAACGAGCAAAGATCGAAGGTGGCGTTGTACTTGTGCTCAAACATGCGTCCGCCGCTCATGAAATAGCCGTTCTTGGCTGTTCCATGAGCATCCAGTGCGCCGCCAAACTCATTCGATTCCTCGAAGACGATGATGTCGGCTCCGTCGATATTGCCATCATGGATCAGATAGGCGGCACCGGCCAGCGATGCTATGCCGCTCCCTACGAAATAATACTTACTCATTGCAATCTCCCCGGATATTCAATGACTTCGTTTGTGTTACGTGTGGTAACTTTCAGTCAGTCCGCACTCCTGGCGGTGAGACGATTTCTTGCGCCGCTGCCTCCAGCCTCTTCCTGTTCCGATTGCGAAGCAGAGCAAAACGGACCGCGGGGCAGAAGAGGATCAGGTTCGCCGGGAGTGCCGAAATCGCCGCAGTTGCGCGTACGGCGGGGACCGCTCCACCATTTAGACTGATTGCAGCGCCATGAAAGACTCGATCTACGTTTCGAAGGAAAACTACCTCAAGGCCATTCTGGAAGCCGAGGCCGAGGGCAATCAGGTCATCTCGGCCACCCTGGTCCATTGGCTCCAGGTTTCCGCGCCGGCGGTGACCATGGCCCTCAAGCGGCTCAAGCGCGACGGCTGCGTCGAGGTGGGCGCGAATGGCATTGTGCGGCTGACCGAACTGGGCCGGGAGACCGCCTATCGCACCGCGCTGCGCCACCATCTCATCGAGCGCATGCTGTGCGAGATCTTCGGGATGGGGTGGTACGAGATCCACGAAGAGGCCGAGCGGCTGGAACACGTCGTCTCCTCGGCTTTTGAAGCCAAGCTCAAGGAAAAATTGGGCGATGCCGGCATCTGCCCCCATGGCAATCAGGTGCTGCCCGAAACTCCGGCCGAACGCAAGCTGCGCGGCGAGTTGAGGCTTTTTGAGGCCGCTGAGGGCCAGCGCTATACCGTGATCAGCCTGCAGGAGCGCGATCCAAAACTCCTGCTTTTCCTGCACCATAACGGCATCGACCCCGGCCAGAATCTGCGCGTGGCCAGCCAGAACTACGACCAAACCGTTTCAATTGAGATACCTGGGAACATGGTCGTGCTGGGGCGCCCGGCTGCGGAGGCGATCTGGCTACGGGCAGAAATTTCATCGTAATTAAATATAAGAAAATTTATTAACTGCGATTAACAACCTGTGGCATACTGAGATTACAGAGTTTTTGTTGATCTGTATTTCCATTCATGCCCACTGAAACCGTACCGGCACTTCGACCCGTCGAGCCATCCCTGCCTGAGGTCAATTCCAGCGTCGGGATCTCGCGCTCGCCCTACTATTGGCGGCGGCTGCTGGGGTTTCTAGGCCCTGGATTCCTGATCTCGGTCGGCTACATGGACCCCGGCAACTGGGCCACGGACATTGCCGGCGGCGCACGCTTCGGCTACACGCTGCTGTTTGTCGTGATGGTTTCGAATCTGATGGCCGTTCTGCTGCAGAGCCTGTCGCTGAAGCTGGGAGTGGCCTCGGAGCGCGATCTGGCGCAGCTCTGCCGTGAGCATTATAGCCCCAAGGTAAGCTTTTCCTTGTGGATTGGCGCTGAGATCGCCATCGCCGCATGCGACCTGGCCGAGGTGATCGGTTCAGCCATCGCGCTGAATCTGCTCTTCCACATTCCGCTCTTTTACGGCGTGCTCATCACCAGCCTGGACGTGCTGCTGATTCTGCTCATGCAGCGCTGGGGCTTCCGCTACGTGGAGGCGCTGGTGATCACGCTGATCGGCACCATCCTGAGCCTGTTTGGCGTGCAGATGTTCTTCTCCCGTCCGGATTTCTGGCCGGTGTTGCACGACCTCTTCATTCCCTCGACCGCAATCGTCACCAACCCCGATATGCTCTACATCGCGATCGGAATCCTGGGCGCGACCGTGATGCCGCACAACCTCTATCTGCACTCCTCGATCGTGCAGAGCCGCAAATACGAGCGCACTTCCGGGGGCAAGCGCGAGGCGATCCACATGGCCAACATGGATTCCGCGTTGGCACTGACTATGGCGCTTTTCGTGAATGCCGCCATTCTGATCGTTGCCGCGGCGGTCTTCCACACCCGCGGCCTCTTCAATGTCGCGGCCATCCAGGACGCCTACAAGCTGCTCAGCCCGCTGCTGGGCGCGGCTGGCGCGAGCACGCTGTTCGCCATTGCGCTGCTGGCCAGCGGACAGAACTCGTCGATTACCGGCACGCTGGCCGGGCAGGTGGTGATGGAGGGCTTCATCCACATCCACCTCTCCCCCTGGCTGCGCCGGCTCATTACCCGTTCCCTGGCCATCATCCCCACCATCATCGTGGTCGCCATTAACGGCGAGGAGGGCACGGAAAAGCTGCTCATTCTCAGCCAGGTGATTCTCTCGCTGCAACTGAGCTTTGCCGTGGTGCCGCTGGTCCTGTTTACCGGAAACCGAAAAGTCATGGGCGAGTTTGTGAATGCGCGCTGGCTCAAAGCCCTGGCCTGGGCGACGACCGCCGTCATTGTTGTTCTCAATGCATGGCTGCTGATTGAAACGGCGATGGGCCGCTGATCCGCTGTAAATCCGAGGAGTTTTCCGATGACGCAAGGACGCTGGGCAGTCCGTTTTTTTCTTCTTTTTCTATTGTTAACCTTAGTTAAATTCAGTCCACTCGCCGCGCAAAGCGGAACTTCGAGCGCGATTGCGGGAACGGTGGCGGACGCGACTGGCGCGCTGGTGCCCCATGCCTCGGTCACGGCAATCAATGTGGACACCCGGGCCGTACGGGCCGGTGAAACCAACGCCGATGGTCGTTTTCTGCTTTCCCAGGTGAATCCTGGCACGTATACGGTGACGGTGAAGGTCAACGGCTTTGCGGATCAGACCTCGCAGCCGGTGGCCGTCGAAGTGGGGCGCACGGCCACCTTGGACTTCAAACTTTCCCTGTCCTCGGCCTCGCAGACGGTTGAAGTGACGGCCCAGTCGGCGATGCTCACCCTGGAAAATCCGAACACCACCAGCACGATCGAGGCCAGGACGATGGCCAGCCTTCCCAACCCTGGGCAGGATCTAACCTACATTGTGCAGTTCTCGCCCGGAGCGTTGATGAATACGGCGGGATCGTCCAACGACTCCAAGGCCCCCGGCGGCTACGGGAACGTCGAATTCAACGGTCTGCCCGCGACTTCGAACGGTTACATTCTGGACGGATACGACAGCAACGATCCCTGGCTGGGGCTGAATATCGGGTTATCGACGAACCTGGTGATCGGCCTGGACGCCCTCCAGCAGTCGACCGTCAATACGAATTCCTACGCCGTCGATGAGGGGAGATATGGCGCCTCGCAGGTCAATTACTTCACCAAATCCGGAACCAACCAGTTTCACGGCGACTTTTATGAGTTATGGAACGGCTCTCTGTTCAACGCGGAGGATTACTTTCTGCACGACAACGATACGGCCGGCTACATCGCCAAAAAGCCCCGCTCCACGGTCAACCAGTTTGGCGTAAGCGTGGGCGGGCCGATCCGCAAAGACAAGCTGTTCTTCTTTGCCCACTACGAGGGCATCCGGATTGCCTTGCCGATTGTTTCACAGGCCGTCGTACCCACGACCGCCTATCAGCAGTATGTCTTGCAGCAGTTGCCGACGCAAGAAGTCGCGTTCTATAAAAGTATGTTCGCGCTTTACGGGAACACCGCGGGCACGGGGATACCTGTTCTTGACTGTCCGCTAGGCACGGGCGGCGATTTGCTGGATGGGGACGGCTGCGCCAACCAGCGCCAGGAGTCACTTACCAACGGCGACACGGAAAATCTCATCGTCGTCAAGATCGATCACACCATCAACGCCAACAACAGCGTATGGTATCGCTTCCAGCGGGACACGGGCTTGCAGGCCGCCTATACCGATCCGATCAACTCCATCTTCGATTCCTACTCGCCGCAGCCGCAGTACACATTGGCTGTTGGCTACACCCATCTGTTCACGCCGAATCTGGTCAACCAGTTCAATCCCGGAGCGAGCTGGTATTCGAGCGTCTTCGAGCCAAACAACTACGCCCAGGTTCAGGCGGATTTTCCCATTGTGCTCCAGGCGGGCACCAACAACGCGCCGTTTACAACCGTCGGTGGCCTTGACAACATCTACCCCCAGGGGCGCAAGGTCACTCAATGGCAGATCAACGACAATCTGATCTGGACGCGGGATCAAAATACCTATAAGTTCGGCGTCAATTCGCGGCGCATCGACATAAGCGACTACGACCTGGGCGTGGGAAGCGTGCCGACGGTCACTTATAACGATCTGGCCGAGTTTACCTATGGCTTGGCTTACACGGCCAGCCAGACCTTTCCCGCTTCCTTCAAAGAGAGGGTGGCGGCGGGCAATCTCGATTTTTACGCGATGGACACTTACAAGCCCGTGGCGCGCGTCACGCTGACGGCCGGCGTGCGGGCGACCTGGAATACCAATCCCGTGAACGAGCAGCGGCTGTTCGCGCGTCCAGCCGGATCGTTTCTCGATCTCTCGCACGCCGTCGATCAACCCCTCGATCAAGTGATCCAAACCGGGGTGCGCGGACTCTTTCCGTCCACGGCGCTGATCGTCTGGCAGCCGCGCGTCTCAGCCGCCTACCAGGTGACTTCCGGGACCGTTCTCCATGCCGGCTTCGGGGTTTTCAACGACATTATTCCCGCGCAGATTGCGGACCTTGGAGCGACCAACCCTCCCTATGCGCCAACCTTTGTCGGGGGCCCTGGCGGGCAGGTGGGCGGCACGGGGATTGCGCCGAATGTCGCCGGCAGCGCGGTGGACGCGACCGCGGCTGCGAATGCCGCCTTCCAGACGACCTTTGCTTCCGGCGGGAAACCCTGCGCGGGCATAGCGTTGGGGGCGCCCACCTGTCCGCTGGCGGTCGGCATGAACACCTTTCCCAGCGGCACGCTCAAGACGCCTTATTACTACCAATATAACTTGGGGATTGAGCGGCAGATCGGCGCAAAAGGCGCGGCGCGGATCGATTACGTCGGCACGCGCGGCGTCCATGAGCCTTATCAGGTCGAGTTGAACGGCTACCAGACGGTCTGCGCCGGATGCTTTGCGCCTTATTCGTATCAGCAGCCGCTCGACCAGCGATTCGGCAGCGTGAACGAGTTTCAAACCGACGCCAACAGCAGTTATTCCGGATTGCAGGCCAATCTTACCGAGCAGATCGCGGGACTTACCCTGCGGGCTAACTACACCTACAGCCATTGCTTGGACGAGGTGTCGAACGGCGGGCTGCTCTCCTTTTCCACGGCGGGAATTCTATCGCCGCTTCCGGGCGAACTTCGCCGCCAGTACGGAGACTGCGACTACGACGTGCGTCATAACATCTCGGCGTACGGAATCTACCAGATTCCTTTCCACTCTCCGCACGCGCTGCTGCGCACGGTCTTCGGCGGCTGGTCGTTTTCCGAGACGGCGTTCTTTCACACCGGGCTTCCATTCACCGTGCTCAGTCAGCCGTACACGGCCAACGGCCACGGTATCTTTCAGGCCAGCGGTCCGCAGTTCGCGCGGCGGGTTCCCGGCGTGCCGGTTTACAGCAAAGCTCCGTACCCCAATGTGACCGTGGCGGGCACCAAGCAGTGGCTGAATCCGGACGCCTTTGTCTCGGTCGTCAATCCCGCGACGGGCATGTGCACCGGGGGCGATTCGGCCGCCGACTGCCAGTTCGGGGATTCCGGCCGCAACACGGTACGCGGACCGCACTTTACCTACTCGGACATTTATCTGACGAAAACATTTCCTCTGACAAAAGGGATGTCGCTGCGCTTCGACACGCAGTTTTTCAACGCCTTCAACCATCCGAATTTCGCCCTGCCCAGCAACGTCGAGGCTGGCGTGCCCCCCAACGTGGTGCCCGGCGTGGCTAGCTCGATCCCGGCGAAATTCGGCACGCTGGAAAGCACGATTTCGCCGCCAACCGGGCTGCTGGGCACGGGGTTGGGTGGAGACAGCTCGCCGCGCATGATCGCCTTTCAGGCCCGCGTCGAGTTCTGAGCAAACAGATCGTGTCCCAAGTGGCGAAAAACTTCCCTCAAGGGCTAGGAGCATTTTCGGAAGATGAATATCAATCTTGGTCAGGCGAACGGCGTGCGCTTGACCAAGAGGCCGATGTGGGCGCTCCAGCATTGGACAGGGGCTGAAGCCCACGTTGCTTTCGGGGCTTTGCGGCACGACTTAAGTCGTGCCCTGTTACAAAGCCAACCCATGCCGTCCCTTTTCGAGCAAGACCGGAGCTAGCTTGATATTCATCTTTCGAAAATGGTGTAGACCGGAATTTTACTGGTATCCCACCCATTCCGCAGA
>Ga0255351_1000854_pt1 | contig 13187 bp, 10 predicted proteins | sample HBST25r2metaG_FD_186024 | JGI IMG/M metagenome (GOLD analysis project Ga0255351, IMG submission 186024) | Peat soil microbial communities from Stordalen Mire, Sweden - H.B.S.T-25.r2 | ecosystem: Environmental > Terrestrial > Soil > Wetlands > Peat | place: Sweden: Norrbotten County, Stordalen... | reverse complement strand
CCCCTCCCCCTACCCCCAGGGGGTATCCGGCGCAGGTCTTTAATGCCGGGTGCCCCGTCCTTGCGCTTTTTTTGGCGCAAGGGCGGGAAATCTCGAATCACAATTCTCGCCCCTTACTAAGGCGAGAATCCCTATGCGGAGGCGTCGAAGCGTTCAATCTTGGGCCGTTTTTTGTGGGCTGCTTGCCACAGATCGTATCCTGCCTGCATCTCGTACCAAAAGCCGGCGTGGGTTCCGAGCGCATCCGACAAACGCAGCGACATATCCGCCGAGATGCCCGCCGCGCCGTTGAGAATGCGCGAAAGCGTGGTGCGCGAGACATGCAGCCGCCGGGCGGCGGTAGTTACGTCCATTTCTCCGAGATATTCGCGCAATACCTTGCCAGGATGAGGCGGATTGAACATTTCCGTCATGGTTCTAGCTCCCGTGGTAGTCCTGATAGTCAACGAGAATTGCGTCTTCGCCTTCGAATCTGAAAGTTAGCCGCCAATTGCCGTTGACCCGTATGGACCAATGGCCTTCCAGATTGCCCGTCAGTGGATGCAAGCGCCATCCCGGCGTCTTCAGGTCGGAAGGCGATTTGGCCGCATCCAGAGCGTAAAGCTGAAGGGAGAGTTTGGCGGCATGAACAGGTTGAATCCCCGCTTTGCTTCCGGCCTTGAAGAATTTTTCAATTCCCGCGTGCCGAAAGCTCTTGACCATGCGTTAAGCGTAGCGCCTCACGCACACCCTGTCAAGCCTTTGATGCCAGCCGTACTGGAGATTTCCGGATTTGACTGGGCGCCCGGCCGGGTGCCCCAGGTCTCGGTTGAGACCTGGGGCCTTTCGCTGGACGCGCAGTCCCTACTGCAACAGCGTCGGCTGCTCGTCGTCGTCCTTCAACTCCTCGGGCGGGATGATGACCGCCGCGGCGACCTTGTCGTCGGTTTCCAGGTTCAGCAGGCGGACGCCCTGCGTGGCCCGTCCGGCGGCGCGGATGGTCTTGGTGTCGATGCGGATGATCTTGCCAAACTGGCTGATGACCATCAGCTCCGACGAGTCGTCCACCAGTTGAATGCTGCTGACGCGGCCGATGCGCGGCGTGACGGCCATGTTCTTGACGCCCTTGCCGCCGCGGGTTTGCAGGCGGTACTCCTCAACATTCGTCCGCTTGCCAAAGCCGTTTTCGGTGATGGCCAGGATGCGGTACTCGCCCGGCTCGTGCTCTTTGGGAGTGACCGCGACGCCCACCACGTAATCGTTCTTCGCGAGGTCGATGCCGCGCACGCCATAGGCCGGCCGGCCCATGGAGCGGACGTCGTTTTCGTCGAAGCGGATGGCCATGCCAAGGTGCGTGGCTAGGAAAACGATCTGGCTGCCGTCGGTGATGCGCGCCTTCACCAGCTCGTCGTCCTTGTCGATGCCGATGGCGATAATCCCGCGCGCCATCACGTTCGAGAAGTCCTTCAGCGGCGTCTTCTTGACGGTTCCCTTCTGCGTGCTGAAGAAGACGAACTTGCCCTCTTCTTCGAGATCGCGCACGGGAAGAATGGCGCGCACGTTTTCCCCCGGCTGCAGGTTGAGCAGGCTCTGCATCGACTTGCCTTTGCCGGCCGCGCCCACGTCGGGAATCTCGTACACCTTCAGCCAGTAAACGCGGCCAGTGTTGGTGAAGCACAACAGGTACGCGTGCGTCGAATCGACGATCAACTGCGCGACAAAATCCTCCTCGCGCGTCTTCATGCCCATGCGCCCCTGGCCGCCGCGCCGCTGCTGGCGATAAATCGAAATCGGTGTCCGCTTCAGGTAGCCCTGGTGCGAGACGGTGACCGCAACCTGCTCGTCGGCGATCAGGTCTTCGAGTTGCAGTTCGGCGCTCTCGTCCACAATCTGCGTCCGCCGCGCGTCGCCATACTTGTCGCGCACCTCTTCGAGCTCCTTTACGATCACCGCGCGCAGCTTTGTCTCGCTCGCCAAGATCGACTCATACTCGGCGATGCGCTCCCGAACCTGCTTCAACTCGTTCAGCAGTTCGTCGATGGAGAGTTGCGTCAGGCGATAGAGCTGCAACTCGAGGATGGCGTCGATCTGGCGCAGCGTGAGGCCCTTTTCCTCATGCGGCAGATGCTCGCGGTCCAGGTTGAGAATAATCTCTGTGCCTTTGCCCCAGGCGTAGAGGTTTTCGCGCGCCTCAACGCGCGAACCCGAGGCGCGGATGATGCGGATGACCGTGTCGAGATTGTCGAGCGCAATTTTCAGGCCTTCGAGGATGTGTTCGCGGGCGCGGTCTTTCTTCAGCAGGAAGACGGTGCGGCGCTGCACCACATCGATGCGATGATCGATGAAGCAGCGGATGGCCTGATCAAGCCCCAGCTCCCGCGGCTGCCCGTTCAGCACCGCGAGGAAGATCATCGAGAAGCTCTCCTGCATCTGGGTGTGCTTGTAGAGCTGGTTGAGCACAATCTCCGGCTGCGCGCCGCGCTTCAGCTCGATGACGATGCGCATGCCGTCGCGGTCGCTCTCGTCGCGCACGTCGCTGATCTCGTCGATGATCTTGTCGGTCACCAGCTCGGCGATGCGCTCGATCAGCTTGGACTTGTTCACCTGATACGGAATTTCGGTGACGATGATCGCCTGTTTTTCCTTGGTGATGTTCTCCGTGGCCACCTTGGCGCGCATCATGAAGCGGCCGCGGCCGGTCTTGTAGGCCTGCGGAATGCCGCTCTTGCCGTAGAGAAAGCCGCCCGTGGGAAAGTCCGGCCCCTGCACGTGCTTGAGCACTTCGGCGAGGCCGGCCTGGGGATTGTTGACCATCTCGATGGCCGCGTTGACCACTTCCGTCAGGTTGTGCGGCGGAATGTTGGTGGCCATGCCGACGGCGATGCCGCTCGACCCGTTGACGATGAGATTGGGTACGCGGGTAGGCAGCACCGTGGGTTCGACCGTGGACTCGTCGTAGTTGGGCGTGAAGTCCACCGTCTCCATATCGATGTCGGCCAGCAGCTCGCCGGCAATGCGCGTCATGCGGCACTCGGTGTAGCGCATGGCCGCCGGGGGATCGCCATCCACCGAGCCGAAGTTGCCCTGCCCGTCCACCAGCGGATAGCGCAAGGAAAACGGCTGCGCCATGCGCACCAATGTGTCATAAATGGCCGAGTCGCCGTGCGGATGGTAGACGCCCATCGCCTGGCCCACCACCTTGGCGCACTTGGTGTATTTTTTGTTGTGCTGCAAGCCCATCTCATTGAGCGTGTAGAGCACGCGCCGGTGCACGGGCTTCAGGCCGTCGCGGGCGTCGGGCAGCGCCCGGCCGATGATGACGCTCATCGAGTAGTCCAGATAGGAGCGGCGCATCTCCTCTTCGATGTTGATGGAGATGAGATTGGTGCCGCTATTGGGCGGCGTGCCGCCTTCGAGGGGGAGCAGTGGATTCTGATCGTCAGCCATAGGGGTTTTCTTGGCCCGCCGGAGGGCGGCAGAAAGGTTCCGGTGAAAGCGTGGCCGGTTTCCGCGGGCTGTACTGCTATTTTACCGCTTCAGGGCGGGTTTCAGCAAGGCGAACCCAAGTAAATAAGTCCTTATTTTGCTTGAATTTATAGCCTGTTTCCAAAGCCCTGGAGAAGGCATCCCGCGCTCAGGCGGCGCGGCGCGTCCTGGGCTTGGATTTCGGGCTCGTCCCGGCTTTCTTTTTTGCCCTGTTTTTGCTCGCATCCGCATTCTCGCCCAAGCCCGTCAGAATCACCGGCGGCCGGTCGGGAAACTGAACCATCAGCGTCAACTTGCCGCCCACGCCCTCCACATAGCTGCGCAGAGTTGAGAGATACAGGTCGGAGCGCTTCTCGATGCGAGAAACCCCCTCCTGACCGATCTTGAGTTTCTTTGATAGCCGAGACTGGGTCAGTTTGCGCAGACGACGCACCTCGCGCAAGTTCATCTCTGCCCGCATTTCCTCTGCTAGCAGACGGATTCGCGCCCTGCTTTCCTCGGATTCTTCGGCAAGCATTTCTTCCAGTGAAACTGTCATCGGAACTACCTCTTCAAACGGAAAATTCGCAAATGTTGATCGTATCGCTCATCCGCTACGCGAATCAGATTGCGATAAAAGCGTACCTTTCCACTTCCGCTCTTGTCTCCGCCCGCCAGCAAGATGGCCTTGCGCTCTGGATCGAAGGCGTAGGCCACACGCCTCCATCTGCATCAAATCGCAATTCCTTCATGTTCGCGTGGCGTGAGCCCTTGAGCGAATCTGCCTGCGGTCTTCCGAGCAACGGGCCATCCTCGCTGAGGATAGTCGCAGCCGCTTTCAACTTTTCCCGAACCGTTTGGGGCAACTGCCGGACTTCCGCCGCAAATTCATCGTGAAACTCGACAGCCCATTGCTTGTTCATTCCGGATGCAAAGCTATCATCTCCAGATTGTTGCTGAGACATAACTCTCCTGCGTTACAGGCAACTCAGCTCCCGGTTCAGTCCGCCCTAACACAAATTATGCCTTGAAGTGCCTAATGTCGTCAAGTGCATTTTTTCTTCTGCCACCCCGTCCCTACAGCAGCCCCGGCAAACTCAGCACGCAGACGACCGCCTGCAGCAGCACGATGCCCCCGGCAGCACCCAGCGCCAGCCGTCCGCGCGGCCCTTCGCAGGCGTCCGCGAAGACCCCGCCCACGAAGGTAAGCAAAAACGGCAACGCCCACAACCCGGAACTGGCCGAGGCGCCCGTCATCGCGAAAGCGCCGAGAGCCAGAGCGCACAGCAGTGGCGCCGTGTTCCCGAAGTAGCGTGAGCGGCGCACGAACAGATAGAACGCCAGGGCGGCAGCGGCGGCAAGCGTAATCCCGGAGTTCGATGGCGAGGAGAAGAACTGCCGGGCGGGATCGAGCGAAATCCGCGGCAACCCGGCCGCCGGGTGGAAGAGTGCACCGAAGGCCGCCGGCGAGAAGCCGCAAAGCGCCCAGGCCGCGACCAGCGCTCCGGCCACGGCCACCAGCAGCACCGGCGCGACCTGCCTTCTGCGTCCCTCGGCCACCCACAGCATCAGCACGAGGCCCAGCAGCGCCACCACCGGCAACGCAGCCATCTGCGCGGTCGCCGCCAGGGCGAAGGCCGCCATCAGCAGCACAATTCGCGGCCGCCACCGGGCGCGCGGCCCCTGCATGGCGTGAGCCACGCCGATCGCCGTGTAGACTCCGCCATAGACGCCCAGAGCGGCCAGCAACTCCGCATCGGACCGCACGCAGGCCCCGAGCGCCGCGGGAGAAAAGCAGTAGAGCGCGAGCGCCGCGTAGCCGCCTAGATTGCCGTAGAGCCGCCGCGCAACCCACCACAGCGCGCCGCCCAGCAGACACCCGACGGCCAGAAACGGCAGCCGCGCGAAGGCGGAAGTCTGCGCAGCCCCGTGCGCCGCCAGCCACAACCCCTGAAGGAGAAACAGCGCCAGCAGCCCCGCCGCGATGCGCTGCGGCAGATTGAAGCGAAAACGGCGAAGGATTCCAAACCGGTGGGTCATCACGCTCGCGGGAACCTTACCAGTCTAAACGTACCCGCTCGCCGAGTTTTCCGCATTTCACGCACTGGAGTGCCGCTTCTGCACTCGTTTTCTGCTCCCGCCAAAGCGCAAGCGCCGGTTGCGACGGCCGGGCTACTCCGCGCCCAACTCGCGCACAATGGCCACCGAGGACGAAGCGCCGATGCGGTTGGCTCCGGCTTCGAGCAGCGCCTTCACCTCCGCCAGGGTACGGATGCCTCCCGCGGCCTTCACGCCGCAGCGTCCGCCGGCCACGCCGCGCATCAGCGCCACATCGGCCGGAGTGGCGCCGCCCGAGGCAAAGCCGGTCGAGGACTTGATGAAATCCGCGCCCGCATGGATGGCGATCTCCGCCCCGCGCAGCTTCTCTTCCACGCTCAGCAGCGCCGTCTCCAGAATCACCTTGAGCAGTACATCGTGATGATGGGCAACCGTGGCCACGGCATGGACGGTGTGCTCGACGGACTGATAGTTTCCGCTCTTCAAGCGGCCGATGGGGATCACCATGTCCAGTTCGCGTGCGCCCAGCCGGATTACAGCCGAAGCCTCGTAGCGCAGCGTGGAAACCAGCGATGCGCCCAGCGGAAAGCCGATCACGGCGCCCACCGGAACGCCGCTGCCGGCGAGCACGCCGACGGCCGTCGAAACCCACATCGGGTTCACCATGACGCAGGCAAAGCGGTAGCGGATCGCCTCATCGCACAGGCTTTCCACCTGGCTGCGGTTGGCGTCGGCCTTCAGCAGCGTATGGTCGATCACGGCGGCCAAAGCCTGCCAGTTCTCGAGCGCCGCACGGGAAAACGCGGCCGCATCGAAGCTGCCATGGTCAAAATCCAGATTCATGTCCTCGACGGGGGTAGTCGCAGTCATGGAGAGACTCCTTGCCGGTCCGACGCCGCGCCCGAAGGGCAGCTTCTCAGCACCATTCCGGAGTTGAGTATAGTGCTTGCCGGAGCGCAAGGCCAAATGAACAAGCTTCTGCAAATGGGAAAGCGAGGCCTGGCTCGATCCGGCGCGGCGCCGTTCCGGAATTGAAACCCAGGCTCCCGGCGGCGCGAACCAGACTCGAAACTGCCGCTTTCTACTCCGGATGGTCCGCCGTCATCAGGCAAATATCGGGCAGGTTGCGGTAGCGCTCCGCGTAATCCATTCCGTAGCCGACGACAAACAGATTGGGAATGGAAAAGCCCACATAGTCGGCCTCGATCTTTTCCAGGCGGCGCGAAGGCTTGTCGAGCAGCGTGACAATGCGCAGCGTCTTGGGCCTCTGCTGCAAAAACAGCTTGCGCAGGTAGGCGAGCGTCAGCCCGGTGTCCAGAATATCCTCGACCACCAGCACATTCTTGCCCTCGATTGGTTCGTCGAGATCCTTGATAAGCTTGACCGCCCCCGAAGACCGCTGCCCTTTGCCGTAGCTGGAGGTGGCCACGAAGTCGAAGGTCGCATCCGCCTCGACGGCGCGCGCCAGGTCGGCCAGAAACGGCGCAGCACCCTTCAGCACGCCCACCATCACCAGCTTCTCCCCGTTCAAATCCCGGGTAATCTGTGCGCCCATCTCAGCCACGCGCTCGGCAATCTGCTGGCGGGTAAAGAAAATCTCAAGGTTTTGGTGCGGGACGGAAGCCATGCACACAGTATCGCCTGAATCCCGGGCCGGGAGGCAAGTCCGCCTGTGAAAAATTCAGCACTCCACTTTCGTGTCAGCCGTGCCCGCGCGTTTCGCGTCAACCGCGCCCGCGCGCCTTTTTGCCCACACGCACGTCTATACTGGAGAAGCGATGATCCCCTATCTGCACATCGGACACCTCACCGTGCCCATCTTCGGACTGATGCTCTGGCTGGCTGCCGTGACGGCGGCATTCGTCCTGGATCGCGCCTTCCGCCGCGCGCGCATTACCGCCGACGCGGTGGGCATGGTGGCCGTGGCCGTTCTGGCCGGAATCCTCGGCGCCAAGCTGTGGCACGTCCTCGACACGCCCTCAGATTTCCGCGAGATGGGCTGGCGCGTGCTGTGGGATTCGGCCGGCTTTGCCTGGTTCGGTGGCCTTTTGTTTGGCGTTTCCGCGCTGGTCATTCAAGGCTGGCGCGCGAAGATCGGCGCCCTGAGAACGCTCGATCTGGCTGCTCCGGCTGCCGCCATCGGCTATGGCATCGGCCGCATCGGCTGCTTTCTCTCCGGCGACGGCTGCTACGGCATTCCCATCCAGCCGGTTCACTTTCTCTCCTTTACATTTCACCCCTGGGGCATGAGCTTTCCCAACGGCATCGATCCGGTCTTCGTCCCCGTCTATCCCTCCCCGCTTTATGAACTGGGCGCCGGGCTGCTCATCGGCGGCTGGCTGTGGTGGAGGCTGGGAAAATCCCATCGCATAGGCGCCATTCTCGGCCAATATCTGCTGCTGACCGGTGCGGCCCGCTTCCTGGTCGAGTTCATCCGCCGCAATCCGAAGATCGTATGGGACTTGTCGAATGCCCAACTGGCCAGCGCCGGCTCCATGCTGGCGGGCCTTGCGCTGCTCTGGTGGGTTGCCGCGCAACGAGTGGCCCGACCGGAGGAATCTGCCGCGCCGCTCGAAAAAACAGCCTAGGTCTCTGACAGCATGTTGTTGTACCAACTTGGGGTGCCCCAGGTCCCGCCTTTGGGACCTGGGATGAGAAATGCGACGAACCAAATCACACGGTCAGAGACCTTGAGCTTGGGTAGAATCACAATTTGAATCCTGCGCTAAATTCTCCATGTGAATGGGTCCGTCCGCGAATGGGTTGAGGAATCTCCCGGCGCGCAGTTGAAGGCGGAGCTTTTCCCCTGAATCAGGCGGCAATCAGGCGGCAACCACCACTGATTTTCGCCTCACCGCCGGTTCGTGTCATCGGCATTTCTCTCCGGCGGGGTGGCGGACGCCTCGAACGCGGCGATCGCCTCGTGCAGGTGGCTGAAGATGTGCCCTGGCCCGATCGCCTCCGTCAGATGATGCCGATCGAAGTCGGAGCGCAGATCCCATGGCATCCGCGCAAACCCCAGCACGACTCCGGCCTCGGCAAGACTCTTCTCGAGCTCCAACACCACCCGCGCGGCCGAGTAATCCACGTGCGTCATCGCCTCGGCGTCCACCACCACCCAGCGCACCGCCGACGGCATCGGCCGTACCACCGAGGACACTTCCTCCAGAAACCGCCCGGCATTGGCGTAAAAAAGCGCCGCCCCGAACCGGTACAGCACCAGCCCCGGCTCGGTCACCACATCCGGCGCCGCCGGCACCAGCTCCCAGTTCCCGCTGCCTTCGGCCACCAGCACTCCGCTATGCGGATGATAGCTGTGCTGCACCACCCGCAGCAGCGAGACCACCATCGCCAGCACGATCCCCTGCTCCACGCCCACCACGAGCACCACCGCCGCCGTCATCACCGCCAGCGCATACTCCTGCGGGCTCTCGATCCGAATCTCCCCCAGCGCCTTCCAATCGATCAGCCGGAGCGCAACCAGGAAGACCAGCACGCCCAGCACGCAGGTGGGAAGATACTCGAGCGGCCGGGTCAGAAACAGCAGCACCAGCGCCACCACGGCCGCCATCGCAACCTGCGCCATCTGGCTCCGCCCGCCGGCATCCTCCATCATCGCGGTTTGCGTGGGGCTGCCGTTCACCACAAAGCTTCCGCTCAGCGCCGCCGCGGCATTGGCTGCCGACAGCCCGAACAGGTCGGTATTCTCATTGATCTCCTGATGATGTTTCGCCGCATAGATGCCCGCCGTGGCCGCGCTCTGCGTCAGGATCATCACCGCGCACGAGGCTGACACCGTCAGCAGCAGTTCTACCTCCTGCCAGCTCATCCCGCGCAGGCTGAGCAGCCCCATCAACCCCAAATGCGGCAATCCACTAACCACCGGCCCGATGGTCCGAATTCCAGCTCCCGCAAAATTGAAGACCGCGCTGGCCGCAATCGCCGCCATCACGGCCACCATCGCTCCCGGCAGTTTGGGAGCGAAACGCCGCAGCACCAGCACGAACCCCAGCACCGAAACCGAAACCGCCACCGTCGGCAGATGCGCCTGGGGCAGTTCGCGCAGCACCTCCCAAAGCTGCACCGCGGGCCGGCGCGAGTTCACCGTCACGCCCAGCATCTCGCTCAGCACCGAGATCCCCACCTGAAACCCCACTCCGGCAAGAAACCCGACCAGCACCGTGCGCGACAGAAAGTCCGCAATAAAGCCCAGCCGGAGCAGCCGCGCCACGAGCAGAATCGCCGCCGTCAAGAGCGCTACGATCGCCGCCAGAGCCACATAGCGCGCCCCGGCCGGCGTCGCCGCGCCCGACATCCCACCGGCGAAGATCGCCGCCGTCGCCGAATCCGCCGCCACCACCAGAAAGCGCGAAGAACCGAAAGCCGCAAACGCCACCAGCGGAAGAAGCAGCGTATAAAGCCCCGTCACCACCGGCATTCCGGCGATCTTGCTGTATCCCAGCACCTGCGGAATATCCATCGCCGCAAGCGCCACCCCGGCCAGCGCGTCGCGCGCGGCGGCTGCGCGTTCAAACGGCCGCAAGCCTCGAAACAGATTCACGATCTCCGTTCTCCTCTTCGGTGAGAATCACCCTTTTTCAGCATCGTGTCGCTCGAATTGTATTCCTCCGCAGACGAATTGCGCGAACGGCGGCCCGCTGTCGTGGCCGCGCCCCATCTGCCGATTGCCGCTCTTCCCTGCCGAGTGCGCTATCCTGTCTTTGCACGAACCGTTTCCCGGAAGATGCGGTCCATGCGAGAGTTATCCTGGACGCGAGTAATCCGGGGCGCGAGTAATCCGGGAACTGCCATTTCTGGCGCAACTATTTTCGAGGACAGCGGCCCGACCCTTCATCCCGCAAGCCGGCAAACACGATGGCGCTACTGACGATCGACAAAACTGCTAAGAATCTCGTGCTCACCGTGCAGGAGTACTCCCTGTTCTCCTACCGCGCTGTCATGAATCTCTTTCGCCCGCCCGTCTACTGGCAAGATTTTCTCATGCAGGCGGACATCATCGGCGTCGGTTCGATCTCCATCGTCCTGCTCTCCGGCTTTTTCACCGGCTGCGTGCTGGCACTGCAATCGGCGGCCACGCTGTCGGCCTTCGGGGCCACCGCCATCACCGGCCGCTTTGTCAGCCTGAGTATGATCCGCGAACTGGGCCCGGTGCTCACCGGAGTGATGGTCTCCGGGCGCAACGCCTCCTCGATGGCCTCCGAACTGGGCTCGATGGTGGTCACCGAGCAGATTGACGCCATGCGCGCCCTGGGCGTGGACCCGATGCGCAAACTGGTCACCCCGCGCATCTATGCCACCATATCCATGCTCTTTTTTCTCACCATCGTCGCCGACGCCTTCGGCATTCTCGGCGGCTCCATCGTCAACACCTTCATGAACCACCAGAACGGGCCCCAGTACTTCTCCTCGGCCTGGGAGGGCCTGCGCTATCCCGACATCGTCCAGGGGCTGGTCAAGCCGCTCTTCTTCGGCTACCTGATCGCATCGGTCGGCTGCTTCTATGGCATGAGAACCTCGGGCGGCACCGAGGGCGTAGGCCGCTCCACCATTCAGGCCGTGGTTTTCGCCTCGGTGCTCATCATCTTCGTCGATTTCATCCTCACCCAGGTGCTGCTCTCTGTGCTCGCCGCATGGACTTGAACCCCGCTTCCGCACAATCCGGCCAAGACTCGGCTGCGGCCTCGGAGGGCGCCCCGGTTGTCGCTTTCCGCAACGTCTCCATCGCCTTCGACGGTCCCCCGGTACTCAACGACATCAGCTTTTCCATCGCGCCGGGAGAGACGCGCATTCTTCTCGGCCCGGCCGGGGTGGGCAAGAGCGTTCTGCTCAAGCTCGCCAACGGCCTGCTGCGCCCCGATGAGGGCAGCATCCTGCTCTTCGGCCAGGAGATCGCGCACATGCCCGAGGAACAGCTCTTCTCCTTGCGCACCCGCACCGGCATGGTCTTCCAGGAGGGCGCGCTCTTCGATTCGCTCACCGTGCGCGACAATGTGGCTTACCAGCTGATCCAGGAGCGTGTCCCCGACGAGGAAATCGACCGCCGCGTCCACGACGCCCTGCGTTTTGTCGAGTTGGAGGAGACCTTCGACCTGTATCCGGCCAGCCTCTCGGGGGGAATGCGCCGCCGCGTGGCCATCGCCCGCGCCTTCATCCAAACGCCCGAGCTGCTGCTTTACGATTCGCCCACTGGCGGCCTGGATCCGGTCACCTCGACCACCATCATCGAGCTGATCGTCAAGGAGCGCGACGTCCACCACACCCCTTCGCTGCTGGTCACTCACCGGCTCCAGGACGCTTTCATGCTCTGCCAGCACCGCTTCGACGCCGCCCTCGGCCGCATGGTCCCCTTGCCGAAAGGCGAGACCGACCCCGGCACAACTTTTCTCATGCTCGAAGAAGGCCGGCTGATCTTCGACGGCTCGCTGCATGAGCTGGTCCGGAGCAAGAACCCCTTCGTGCAGGAATTTCTCGAGTAGAACGGCCTTCTGTTCACGCGCAGCCTCGCATGTCCGCGCAAAGCTTGCCCGGACATGCGAAGAAACGAGCCACTCGAAAAACAATCAGGGAATGCTTGAAAAACGCCTGAGTCGATGAAACTCGAAAGAGCGCTTAGGCCGATCTGCGCCGGAGAAACAACCCGCCCATGAACAACAGGCCGATCCCCATCAGCGACAGCGTTCCCGGCTCGGGGACCTCGTCCTGCGCGGGAAGTGTGCCTTCGAACTCGAGATTATGCACCTCGCCCGTCTGGCCGATCTGGGCCGCGATGATGGTGCCGCCCACTTGGCTGTCGCTGGCAAAAATCGCGAAAGGCGCCAGGACCGCGCCGTCCAACTGTCCGTCGATGCTCACCGTCGACGCATCCGCGAAGTTGAACAGGATGTCGGCGTCATCGTTATTGCCGTCTCCCTCTTGTTGGCCGTTGACGTAGATGCCCGCGCCCAGAGTCACATTCGCGCCTTCCACGTTGATGATCACGGTCGAACCGACCGGAACCTCGATGTCCAGCGGGTTGTTCGTGCTGGCAAACTGCGCCGCTGTCACGGTGAAGACATTGAGCGTCTTGCTCGTGCCGGCGAGAACCAGCCAGGATGGGTTGCCGCCCTTCGGCGTCGGCGCGCCTACGACGCCGCTCGGGGTCAGCGCGGCCAGTTCCAGGGTCAATGCGTCCATCGTCGAGCGCAGGCTGGCGAAGTTGACCGGGCTTGTGCCGGTCGAGATCAGCGACCCTTTCGGATTCTCGTTCCAGTTGTAACTGGCGCTGTTGGTCGGAGCATAGACGTTGCCGCCGCCATTGATCTGAAAATAATTGCTCGCCGAGATTCCGCCGCCAGCGACCACGGCATAACCATCCGCCAGCGATCCGTAGGGGTCGCTGCCCAATGTGCTCCCGATGGTGGTGGATACGGTCACCCGGTTGGCCGCGGCAACCCGCCCTTCCACGTCCGCCGTCGTTCCGACATTGCCCGCAAGGAGGGTATTGCCGCCGGCATTGGCCGTGCCCAGGGCTACCAGGTTGAAGGCGCTGGCCACGCCGAAAGGCGCAGAATCCGCGCGGCAGACTAGGTGTGTGTCGGGCATAGCGTTTTGCCGAGGCCGATTCAGCGGTTTGCAGGGCTGGTGTTCGATCTGGGGCGCGTAGGCAGTAATCTTGTTGGTAGCTT
>Ga0255351_1000851_pt1 | contig 13210 bp, 8 predicted proteins | sample HBST25r2metaG_FD_186024 | JGI IMG/M metagenome (GOLD analysis project Ga0255351, IMG submission 186024) | Peat soil microbial communities from Stordalen Mire, Sweden - H.B.S.T-25.r2 | ecosystem: Environmental > Terrestrial > Soil > Wetlands > Peat | place: Sweden: Norrbotten County, Stordalen... | reverse complement strand
CCTTGCGGCCGGATCAGCGGTCACCGTAGCTAAGCGAAAGGCCGGTCGGCCACCCAAGGTGACTGCCAGCTCTCCAATCGCCTCACCACAGAAGAAGAAGCGGGTTCTATCGCCCGAAGGGCGCGCCCGCATTGCAGCAGCCGCCAAAAAGCGCTGGGCAGCGAAGAAGAAGGCTACCGCCAAGTAGACCAGCCGCCGACATCCTTGAAGTAGCAAGAAATGCACTTGCGGGTTTGAACGACAGTACAAAGCCTTCCCTGCGAGGATGGCAGATCGCGCAAATCCGCACTTGCAGAACCCCAAAAGGCAGATTTACGAGATGCGGCCGCACCGGAACGCATACATTCTGCTAAAAATAGCCGAGATTCGCCCCAAAGCCCAGGACAATTGTGGTCTTAACGGCCATAAAGTTGCGTTCGTTGACCGGACGATTTGCATATATTACACATCTGCCGTATACTACAGCATAAGGAGACATCTGTATGCCCACTCAGAACGCAGCCCAATATCGGTTGAAGCCCAGAGTTGTCGCCCCCTTAAAGGAACGGATTCAAGTTCGGCTCACAATCGATTCCCGTTTTACCCAATACAATTTCGAGCAATTCTTTTCCGTGTTCAAGATACGAAGAAGGAACGCCCTCGCCGAGCACCTCATCATGAATTTCAAATCCAAGACCGCACAAGCAGGACTTCATGATTTTTATAGGAACGAGTGGCTGGACATTCCAGCTCGGACAATCGACACCTCTCTCGTAGTTCCTTTGACCCACAAGATTATCAACGAACTCGATAGAGTCGGAGGAGAGGTTCTCGGAGGAGTCAATCACTCCAAAACATTTCGCGTGATCGTGGCCTATCTTGCCTTCATCCACAAGATCAAGGAACCGAAGCGACTGGTTCGCTGAAATCCGGCCATGAGTGATCCGGCTTGACCCGGTGGGGATTGCCAACAAAATGCGGCAGTCTCAGGCGAAGCCCATCTGTTCCAGCCCAGTTGCGCAACCCTTGAGTGTGGCGCAACTGGCAGAGGGCGGAATGCGCTGCCAATGAAAACGTTGCGGACAAATGCACTAGCCAGACTCCCAGATGAGGCGCTGGTTAGGAGGCTTCCGTGCGGATTCTTGGCTAAAAACCAGGCATCGAGTCTTTCCTTCCCAGACCGTCCTGCCGGACACTGGAAAAACGGCGTCTGTCAGCCAGTTGATTCAGGCAATGGCCCCCAACCGGCCCACCGCACTGTTTCCTTACGCAATTATGTCGGGTTCGCACTCCGAACCATTATCATGGAATACGACATGGATTCACTGATCTTGAACGTGTTACGCAGTCTTCCTCCTTGCCAGATTCAGGCCGGAGAGGCCAACGAGCGTTATTCTGCTTCGGTATGCAAGAAAAATGAGCCTGACCCCCTACCATGCCCGGTATTTCGCCCATGAACTGACGAAGCGCTGCGCTTCCGACAGCGTCGAGAAACTCGCGGGCGCAGTTGCCAGCGCACAAGTTGACCTTAATCCTCATCAGGTCGATGCCGCCTTGTTTGCCTTCAATTCACCACTTGCAAAAGGGGCGCTCCTCGCGGACGAGGTTGGTCTCGGCAAGACTATCGAGGCGGGGCTTGTGCTTTCCCAAAAGTGGGCGGAACGAAAGCGCCGAATCCTGGTCATTACTCCGTCGAATCTGCGTAAGCAGTGGTATCAGGAAATCACCGAGAAATTTTTCCTTCCTTGCCGCATTCTTGAGGCCAAGTCCTACAATGCGGCAATCAAGCAAGGTAATGTCAGGCCATTCGAGGCCAAAGAAATTGTCATCTGCTCCTATCAATTCGCGCGTGGCAAAGCGGCAGACATTGCCAATACTGCTTGGGACTTGGTGGTGATTGATGAAGCCCACCGTCTACGGAATGTCTACAAGCCTACCAACGTGATCGCCAACACCTTGAAGCTGGCTCTCGCGAATGCGCCCAAACTTCTACTCACCGCTACGCCGTTGCAGAACTCCTTATTGGAACTCTTCGGTCTCGTTAGCTTCATTGACGAGCGCACTTTTGGCGACCTCAAGAGTTTCCGGGAGCAGTTCGCAAACCTCAGCCAGCAGCAGGTGTTCCAGACGTTGAAGGCAAGGCTTCGGCCAATCTGCCATCGCACACTCCGGCGACAAGTGACCAGCTACATTCCCTTCACCAAACGAATGCCTCTCTTGGAGAGTTTTACTCCCGACGAGAGTGAAGATCGCCTCTATGCCCTCGTCTCCGAATACTTGATGCGGGACAATCTCCAGGCCCTTCCGGCTAGTCAGCGATCCCTGATGACGCTGGTCCTGCGCAAGCTGCTTGCCTCTTCAACCTTCGCTATTGCAGGGGCTCTCACTTCTATTGCCAAGAGACTCAGAGCCAAGCTCCCCCAGCATGAGGTGGCAGAGACGCTTGCCGACGATTTGAGTGAGGACTACGAAGCATTAGGAGAGACGGCTGAGGAGTGGGCCGACGACCCCGATCCCCAGGCCATCCCGCCTCAGCAGCAAGCGGCCATCGAGCAGGAAATCGCTGACTTGGAGAGCTTCGCGCAACTGGCCTCTTCCATCAAGCACAATGCCAAGGGCAAAGTGCTCGTCCAGGCACTCAACATAGCATTCGCCAAAGCCCGCCAGATCGGCGCGGCTGAAAAAGCTATCATCTTCACCGAATCCCGGCGCACACAAGATTACCTGCTCCGTGTCTTGGCCGACAGCCCTTTTGCAGAAGGTATCGTTCTATTCAACGGCTCCAATACGGATGACCGATCCAAAGTGATCTACTCAGCATGGCTCCAACGTCACAAGGGAACAGACCGTGTGACCGGTTCCCGGACAGCAGACATGCGTTCGGCTCTCGTGGACTACTTCCATAAAGAGGGCCGCATCATGATTGCTACTGAGGCGGGCGCGGAAGGCATAAATCTCCAGTTCTGCTCACTGGTGGTCAACTACGACCTGCCTTGGAATCCGCAACGCATCGAGCAGCGCATCGGCCGTTGCCATCGCTACGGCCAGAAACACGATGTGGTAGTGGTCAACTTTCTCAACCGGAATAACGCTGCCGACCGGCGTGTCTTCGAGCTGCTGTCAGAGAAATTCCAACTCTTTGAAGGCGTCTTCGGAGCCAGTGACGAGGTTTTGGGCGCAATCGAATCTGGTGTTGACTTTGAAAAGCGTATCGCCGACATCTACCAACGTTGCCGCCAGCCCGAACAGATCAAGACGGCGTTTGACCAGCTTCAATTGGAACTCAGCCTTGAAATCGACGAGGCCATGACCTCCACCCGGCGCAAACTGCTTGAAAACTTCGACGATGACGTGCGCGACAAGCTCAGAATCCGGGACGAGGCGTCCAGGGCAAACCTTAACAGATTCGAGCGTTGGCTGATGCAGGTCACCGAGCATGAGCTTGGGCGCCATGCCGAATTCCTCAGCGATTCGGCGTTCCGGCTCCTCTCCAATCCATTCGCGCCACTGAATGGGGACATCCCCCTCGGCCTGTACGAATTGCCCCGCCGTACCGGGGAAGCGCATCTCTACCGCCTCAATCATCCATTGGCGGAGTCGGTAGTCATTCAGGCGCGCACCCGCGACCTGCCGCCGGCCACCATCCGTTTTAACTATAATGGGCGCATCGGGAAATCCTCTCTGCTTGAACCGATCGTTGGAAGCTCCGGCTGGCTCAGTCTCTCCCTGCTTTCGGTCGAGGCGCTAGACCAGGCCGAAGACCACCTGATTTTCGCGGGGATAACCGACTTGGGCATTGCACTGGACCAGGAGACAGTTTCGCGCCTTTTCGGTTTGCCGGGTAACGTAGAGGCTTCGCTGGAGCCGCCTGAGGCAATGACCGGGACGTTGAAGGGCCAGACTGACGAAAGGCAAAGCTCAATTCAAAAGGAAATCACGGAAAGGAACCTGAGTTTCTTCGCTGCCGAGGCAGACAAACTCGACGGCTGGGCAGACGATCTGAAACTTGGACTGGAACGCGAGATCAAGGAGCTTGAACGTGAAATCAAGGAAGCGCGCCGGGCCGCAATATCAGCTCTAACTTTGCAAGACAAACTTGGGGTTCAAAAGCAGATTCGGGCATTGGAGTCGCAGCGCAACGACAAACGCCGCGCCCTATTCGATGCGCAGGATGCCGTCGATAAGCAGCGCGATACCCTGATTGCTCAAATCGAAGGTAAGCTCACGCAACACATGGACCAAACAAACCTGTTTCTCATCCGCTGGACCCTCGCATAAAGCGTGGAAATTAAGACTGCGGACACCATTGAGGATTACCTTGGACGCTCAGTATTTCACGCTGCTTGAGAAGGCTCTACAAAACGAGTATGTTCCTCATCTCCCACCGCTCTTGGACACCAAGAAGCCGCTGGAAGAACAAGCTAAGAAGAACCTCTCACGAGCATTCAGCGCGTTCGCTCTAAGCGATCTCTGCGGTATTTCTCCCTCTGAAGCTGCCAAGGCGGTTGTGGACGACTTCGACGACTATGGAATCGATGCTGTCTACTATCATGCTCCCGCTGAAACACTTTACCTGATTCAAGGAAAACTAAAGGCTACTGCAATGTTTGAGCTTGCAGAGGCTTTGAAGTTTTGCCAAGGAATCAGGAAGATCGTCAGGCAGGAATTCGATAGCTTCAACGCGCATGTGCAGAGCCGGAAGATCGACATAGAAGGAGCGCTTGAAAATTGCAATCATATTGCCCTCGTGATTGCACACATTGGCTCTGGCGTCAGCCAGAATGCCAAGAATGCACTGATTGCATTGCTGTCAGAAGATGAGCCAGAAGACGAACGCCTTGAAAAGGACTACCGCGACTTCGACGGAGCGCGCACCATTGCATCCTTGGTTGCGTCAAAGGCAATGGCTAAGGTAGACGTAACACTCACGATCCAAAAGTGTCAAAGTGTGAGCGAGCCACGCCAAACCTACTTTGGTCTGATTAAGCTGACAGACTTGGTGAACCTACATAGTAAGTATGGAGCTGCGCTGTACGCACGGAACATTAGGACCTACCTCGGACACAAGACCGATGTGAATATTGCGATTCGGGCGACGCTGGAGCAGCAACCGGAGATGTTTTTCTATTTGAATAACGGTGTTACGATGCTCGCCGATACGATAGAACCCAAGGACAACTCCAAGAGCGCCGGTAAGCGCCTCAAGATGAGAGGCGTCTCCGTAATTAACGGCGCTCAGACCATTGCGACTTCGGCCGCGTTTCGCGACGCGAATCCCACCAGTGATCTCTCGAAAGCAAAGGTGTTGCTGACCATTGTCAAAGAGAGTTCAGATAGAGAATTCGGGAAGTCGGTCACCCGTGCGCGAAATCATCAGAATCAGGTTACCCTCGCAAATTTTGCGGCGCTCGACGATCAGCAGGAACGGTTGCGATGCGAGGTCGCTTACTTTGGTTTGAATTACTCGTACAAGGCCGCCGCCCCAGACACAATCAACGATCCCACCAGGATTCGCCTCGACGAAGCGGTTCAGGCATTAGCCATGTTCCATAGCGATCCTCGATTTGCTGTGTGGATAAAGAAGGAACCGAGCATCTTGCTCGAAACGGAGAAGCCACCATACCAAGCGCTCTTTGACGGCAATCTAACAGGACTGAGGCTGGCTAATGTGGTTCGGGTGAACAGGTACATCCAGGCAAGGATGAAGCAGGAAGAACGGGGATCATCGGGTCACAACCGAACTGTGTATAAGCACATCAATTTTGTGCTGGCATGGATTCTTGCTAAGCGAACCCGTGATGCTGTACAAGGCGCGGGTCTGGTTATTGATGCAAAACTGACCACGGAACTCAGCAAGCCGTTCGATGACTTGCGACAAGTTAGTCTTGACCAGATTAACAAGTTCGTTCGAGGTCCGCTTGCGGTTTGTCGGAATCAGGGTGAGACAATACCGCTGCTTGAAAGGATCATGATTCAACATTTTATGTTGGCTGCTGACCCAGCGGTTGATTTCAAGAAGAAACAACAGAAGTCGGTTCAGCCCTACCCGGTTGACCTGTTTAACTATTTGGTATCAAAGGCACCGCAGATTGGGAATCTCGCATGAGCAAAAAACAAAAACTTGAATTGACGTGGATTGGCAAGGAGAACCGGCCGAAGCTGGAGCCGCGCATCCTGCTTGAGGAGCCGGAGAAGTCGTATCACGCGGCGCATCGGGTATCGAAGAAGGACATTTTCGACAACCGGCTCATCTTTGGCGACAACCTGCTCGCGCTCAAGGCGCTGGAGCAGGAGTTCGCTGGCAGGGTCAAGTGCGTATACATTGATCCTCCTTACAACACAGGATCGGCATTCGCTCATTATGACGACGGGGTCGAGCATTCACTATGGCTAAGCCTCATGCGTGATCGGCTCGAATGCTTGCGCCGCTTACTCTCCCCGGATGGGTCAATATGGATAAACATCGACGACAATGAATGCCATTACCTCAAGGTTCTCATGGATGAAGTCTTTGGGAGGGCGAACTTCGTCGCGACTGTGATTTGGCAGAAGGTTTACACAACAAAGAATTCAGCCCGCCACTTTTCTGACATGCATGATTACATTCTCGTCTACGCGAAGGATAAAGAAGCGTGGTCAATCGGAAACCTCCCAAGGTCAGCAAAGCAGGACGACGCCTACGACAATCCAGACCAAGATCCTCGTGGTCCTTGGAAGGCCACTCCACTTCACGCTCGTAATCCTTACAGCCAAGGACTATACCCCATTGAGTCTCCGAAGGGACGTGTGATCGCAGGTCCGCCATCCGGAACATATTGGCGGGTCGCGAAGCGTAAGCTCGATGAAATGATGGCGGATGATCGAATTTGGTGGGGAAAGAACGGTGATGGTATTCCAGCTCAAAAGCGCTTTTTGAGCGAGGTAAAACAAGGCGTCACTCCCTCCACTCTATGGCTCCACGAGGAAGCAGGTCACAATGGTGAGGCGAAGAACGAAATACGGGCTCTCTTCCCGAATAGCGAAGATATGTTCTTGACGCCGAAGCCAGAACGCCTGCTTAAGCGAGTTATTGAAATTGCTTCGGAGCCAGGGGACTTAGTGCTTGACTCCTTTGCTGGCACTGGCACCACAGGGGCCGTTGCACACAAGATGAGTCGCCGCTGGATCATGGTCGAATTGGGTGACCACTGCCACACGCACATTCTTCCCCGGTTGAAGAAGGTCATTGACGGTGAAGATCAAGGTGGAATCACCAAGTCTGTTGACTGGGAAGGTGGTGGTGGCTTCCGCTATTACAAAATTGCTCCATCTCTTCTCAAGGAAGACAAGTGGGGCAACTGGGTTATTAGCAAGGAATACAACGCCGCGATGCTATCTGAGGCGCTTTGCAAGCTCGAAGGATTCACCTACGCCCCCAGCGATTCAATCTACTGGCAGCAGGGCCACTCCACAGAACAGGACTTCCTCTACGTCACGACGGCGCAACTGAATCACGATCAGCTCCAGCAGTTGAGCGATGAGGTTGGACGAGACAGAACGCTTCTCGTACTCTGCACGGCCTTTCGTGGCAGGGCAGACCGCTATCCTAATCTGACAGTCAAGAAGATTCCCAAGCAGGTGCTCTCTCGCTGCGAATGGGGTCACGACGATTACAGCCTCCAAGTTGACAATCTACCGAAAGCGCCGCCAAAGATGGGCCAACAAGGATTGTTCGGTGAGGAGGAAGGCCAATGAACCGCCATGTGAACGCCATCGCCGGCCGATTGAGCCTTCGCCCACCACAGCGCGAGTCGCTGGAGATTCTTGACCGCGTGACAGAGATTGTGCCGCCAAGAGACGGCGCTGACGTGGATGCTGCCCTCGCGGCCATCCACTCGGAGTTTCCGTCTGTCACCAACTTCGAGCGCGACTTCCCCTCACTCTGCTTTGCCCTTGCAACCGGCGTCGGCAAGACGCGGCTCATGGGAGCCTTCATCAGCTATTTGCACCTGGCGCACGGCATCAACAACTTCTTTGTACTGGCACCGAATCTCACGATCTACAACAAGCTGATTGCCGACTTCACTCCGAACACGCCGAAGTATGTTTTCAAAGGTATTTCTGAATTTGCAACGGACAGTCCGGCCATCATCACCGGCGACAACTACGAGTCGATGGCCAGCACACTCTTCGACATCACGCTCCGCTGCAAGATCAACATTTTCAATATTTCAAAAATCAACTCCGAGGTGCGCGGCGGAAAATCGCCGCGGATCAAACGGCTTTCTGAATACATTGGCGAGAGCTACTTCGAGTATCTGGCTGGCCTGCCGGACCTCGTCTTGCTGATGGACGAATCGCATCGCTATAGAGCAACCTCCGGCGCGCGCGCCATCAATGAATTGAAGCCTCTGTTGGGCTTGGAACTTACGGCAACGCCATTCGTGGAATCTACGCGGGGGCCGGTCGCGTTTCAGAACGTGATCCTCGACTACCCGTTGGGTAGGGCGATGGCCGACGGCTTCGTAAAAGAACCCGCTGTTGTCACCCGGAAAGATTTCAATCCCGCTGGCATGTCAACGGAACAGATTGAGCGCGTGAAGTTGGAAGACGCCATTCGCTTGCACGAGAGCGTCAAGGTGCAGTTGGAGACATACGCCCGCGAATACTCGCGTGAAATCGTGAAGCCATTCGTGTTGGTTATCGCTCGCGATACGACTCACGCCAAGCAGTTGCTTGAACTGATCGAATCGGAACAGTTCTTCACGGGCAATTACAAAGGCAGAGTGATCCAGGTCGATTCGAGCAGGACCGGCGCGGAAGAGGAAGAGATGATCGAGCGACTCCTGAAGGTGGAACATACCGACGAGCCAACCGAGATCGTCATCCACGTCAATATGCTGAAGGAAGGTTGGGATGTGACCAACCTCTATACGATTGTTCCATTGCGCGCGGCGAATGCCCGCACTCTGATTGAGCAGTCTATCGGGCGTGGACTCCGCCTCCCCTATGGCAAGCGAACAGGTGTAGAGGCGGTTGATACTCTGAGCATCGTCTCCCATGACCGTTTCCAGGAGATCGTCGATGAAGCCAACAGACCCGACTCGCAGATTCACCTGAAGGCTATCGTGATGGATGCGGGCGAGTTGGAGCAGAAGACCAGAACAGTCGTCTCGCAGTCGCAGCTTGCAACCAAGCTGGGTATCGTTCCTACGCAGACGACGAGCAGCACCACGGTTGCCGGAGCGGATATTGTGCCCATCTTCGCCAAACCCGAAGAGCAGCGCCTTGCTCAACTTGCATACACCGTCATCAAGAGCCTGGAAAACCAGCCGCAGAGAGCGCCGTCACTTGCCGCATTGAGCAAGCCCGCGATTCAAGCTGAGATTATCAAGGCAGTACAAGAGCAGTTTCGACCGGCACAGTTGGAATTGGAAGGGATCACGGAGCAACCCAACTTCGCTGCGGTAGTTGCCAAGACGACCGAGCTGGTTCAGCAGCAGACGATCACCATCCCCCGCATTCAGGTTGTCCCGACGGGCGTGGTGAAGTCTGGCTTCAATTCGTTCGACCTGAAGCTGGAGACGTTGCGCTATCCGGTTCCCTCTGAGGAGCTATGGAGTCAGTATCTCCGCACAGGCAAGCGACAGTTGATTTCCGTTGGAGTCGGAGGCGTTGAGGAGAAGCGACTGGAAAACTATGTCGTCAGCGGCCTGGTGGACTTCGACGACATCTCCTACGATCACCATGCCGACCTGCTCTACAACCTTGCAACACAGACCGTGGCGCACTTTGAAAGCTACCTCTCTGAGGGCGAGACTGCAAAAGTGCTTCGCTACCATCAGCGCGAGATCGCACGGTTCATCCACTCCCAGATGCAAGAGCACTTCTGGGAAGATCCTGGCGGCCTTGAAACCAAGATCAACGCTGGCTTCACGGAATTGAAACCGAGCGCCTACACGGTGTCAGCCAACGACGCCGTACTCGACTATCGTTATCCGCCCTCGGACAAGAGCAACATGGCGAAGTACCTGTTCGGAAGTTTCTCCCATTGTTTGTACTCAGTTGAGAAGTTTCAGTCCGACTCTGAGCGCCGGTTGGCAGTGATCCTTGAACGCGAGGAGTTCAAATGGTTCAAGCCGCGCAAAGGCCAGTTCCAACTCTTTTACAAATGGGGTCTGGACCATCCTGAGTACCAACCAGACTTCGTGGCAGAGGGGCGCGATTGCATCTACATGCTTGAGCCAAAAGACGCCAGCGAAATGAAAGATGAACAAGTAATGGCCAAGCGAGATGTTGGCGTAAAATGGTGCGCGCTTGCCAGCGAGTATGCGGCCACCACTGGTGAAAAGCCTTGGCAGTATGCGTTGATTCCGCACAACGTAATTTCTGACAACATGACGATCAAGGGACTCGTTGATCGGTATTTGTGCCGCTAGACAACCAGCGAGCCACCTGAAGGACTTGTTTCCGTGAACAATTCTTCCAGATTCGGCTCGCAGTTCTCCTCGAATAGCGACTTCTCAAGATGTAGTCTTATCCACTGAATACGCTATATTATTTCGAATCCTGCGCAACAGGGCGAAAGGGATGAAACATCCTGTGGGGTCATCAATCTGCATCTAACGATAGCAGTATCAATAATATACGATTTACATAGCTGGCCATACTTCCCGTCATCCACCGCGTATAGCCCGACCGTAGCGACCTTGACTACATATAGATATGCTGTATTATAAAGGTATCGCAGCACGCTTGAAGGCGTGTGCAAGCAAGCGACCGAGCTGCCCTGAACCCCTGACGCATTGCTCAGGTCATCAGCGAGCTCGCCGGCAGGAACTTCTTTTCCGAACAGCTCGTAGCGGCTGTTGCGCTCACAATGCTCGATGGCACACGCGATTGCGCTCTCGAACCAGGAGAACTCGATGCTCCATCAACTCATTATCTGCACTGCAATTCTTCTCGTTTACATACTCGCGCTCTTGCTGGTCTACCCCTTCGCCAAAGTAGCGAGCTACAAGCCCTATCCGCAGCCCTCGACGACAATGCGCATAGAACTGACCCTAAGCACACGGGTCCACTCGGCTGCTTATCCCTGCAAGAGGACTGGGGCATATACCACGCAAACCTTCGTCTTCGGCGGCGAGGTGGCGAATACTGTCGTCGATTTCCTCGCCGATTTCAAATCGCCAACGCTGCGCAATCTCAACCATTTTCTGGAGCACGGCGACGACAGAATTGCCAACATCATCATCACGACTCACAACAGGAACTCGATTCGTCAACTGACGCTCCTCGGCCCTGACGCCGAGGAGGTCTCGTCCTATCTGGCGTTTTGCTTCAAGTATCAGCTCGCATCCGGTCCGAAGGAGCTCCGCAACGAGCACGTCTCGTTCACTCGTTAGCCACGGACCCCACCTTCAACCTAATCGAGAAAGGACATCAATCACATGGGCCGTTCAGTCAATCTGACCATTCTCCTCGGCAACGTCGGCGCCGATCCAGAGATCAGGTACACCTCCAATGGAAATCCCGTGGCCCGCTTTTCGCTGGCCACTAACAGCCAGTACACAGACGCGAGCACCGGAGAACTGAAGGAGATTACGTCTTGGCACAACCTGGTCATGTACGGCAAGAAACCGGCCGACGTGATTCAGAAGTATATCAAGAAGGGCAATCCGCTTCACGTGGTCGGTCACATTGCCTATCGGACGTGGACCGATAAGGACAAACTGAAACACAACCATACCGCAATCGTCATCGACAGCTTCACCCTTCTGGGACGAGCGGCGTCACAGATTGGAGAATCCGCTCCAGATCCAAACGACGGTGGCGGCACGGTCGCCGTGGACGCCGACCAAAGTTCCGAGCTTCACGATGACAATCCGTTCTAGCGGCCATTCAGCACGAGCGATGGGGCGGCGGCTTATTGTTCGTTGGTAACCGGAAAAGTAACTCGATAAGCAGAAGGATCATGTTCGTTGCGAACCGCTATGTCCAGGTCGCCTCAGGATGCAGTACGAGGTAATTGTGATGGGTATCACGCGACCGACTTCGACGTTTTCGATTCTCCAGTGCCGAATGCTCTCTCGCGCCGGCGAACGTAACCACGCGAGCTTTTCCTTTTCGTGAATCGAACCCCGCAAAAAGTTCCTGAGGCTAAAGAAGTTGTGTAATCTTTGCTATCCGCAGCCATGAATAGGCGTCCAAAGTCTAGTAGCAAAACGGGTAGCACTACATGTACTACAGCAGTTGTATAGTGCTGAAACAGTCTGGGAACCGAAGTTGACGAAGTGGATTCCTCTGCTAACGAGAAGTGACACTTCAGTACCGCAGCAGGGAACACTGAAGCGCAACCGGGTGTCTAAACAAATGTACATGTAGTGTTCCTTGGTGAAATCAATCTATTTGGAAAGGGTAAGGTATGACAGTCGCAGAAGCTGAAGAAAGAATCGAAGCACTCACACGAAACCTTGCATCCAGCGAGATTTCACCAGCCCAGAGGAACAGGTGGGAAGCACAAATGGCCCGCTGCCATCGGAGCATTCAAAAAGCCCGACAACAAGCGTTCAGGTCTCTAGCTTCTTTTGCTGTGACACTCACCGATATGATCGGCGACACGGCCTTCGACCAGATTCAGAACTCCGCAATCATCACAGCAGCATATCTCATCCGCGGCGCTTCTACCGAACAACTCGCCGTCGCGGTTCCCGCTGCCATTCGCGAGACCCCAAGGTGTAACACTCGGCCTACACGGGTCAAATGCCCTGAATTCACGGAGACTGTTGTCTGCCTGCTTAGCCTGGACAAGATTACATTCTCTTGTGAGCGCAACATAGCCATTCGGACGGCCCTTCACCTGAGCAATATCGTTGGACGGCATCAAATCTACCGATCAGTGCGCCGCGCAAAGGCGGACACCGGCGAGTTGGGACCAAAGTGCATGGCGAATCATCCAAAGAACTCAGGATCTTTGCCACGTGGGTCCGGCTCCAAGAAGATTGCTGCGATCAGGGCGCCATCGACTGCGTAGTCCAGTGAAGAGAGCGCACGGGGATGCGTCCAAAACGCTCCCCGTGCAATAAACCCACTACCGCCTCCAACCATGCGCTGTGCAAAACCTGCTTTAATTGCTGTATTTTAGCGTTATTTTCTTTCCAAACTCGTATAGATATGCTCTATAATACATCACAGAAAGGTGGCGACATGACCACTCCGAAGAAGACAGCAATCCGACCGAAGCGCCGAATCG
>Ga0255351_1000835_pt1 | contig 13339 bp, 13 predicted proteins | sample HBST25r2metaG_FD_186024 | JGI IMG/M metagenome (GOLD analysis project Ga0255351, IMG submission 186024) | Peat soil microbial communities from Stordalen Mire, Sweden - H.B.S.T-25.r2 | ecosystem: Environmental > Terrestrial > Soil > Wetlands > Peat | place: Sweden: Norrbotten County, Stordalen... | reverse complement strand
CTAGCACTCCGCAGCGCCAGAAGCACATTTCACAATTGGTCGCGATCAGTTCGACTCGTTCATTGCCACGGCGTCCGGGGAGGCGCGAAGGTTCTGCGGTAGCACTGGTCGCCCCGGCGATTGCCGCGCCTGCCGTCGATACTTTCAGAAAGTCGCGGCGAGATATCTTGGAATTCATAGTTGCGCTCCGAGCACGGATGAAAAGCGTGGGACCAGCCTAAGCCAGTCCCACTCAGGAGGGACGACTAGAACCGCGCGATCATGCTGAGCGCGAACTTGTACGCTGAGTCAAAGGTTGGGAATCCTAGGACATTGGGTGTACCGCTGAGCTTCTGTGGCGCTCCCACATCCCAGCCAGACCCGCTCCACTGTGCGTCGTAGCGGATGTAATCCCCCTTGACGATGAAGTGGGGATTGATACGGTGCGTTATATAAGCCTCGTAAACATTGCCGCGAGTGCTGGTCTTCGGCGCAATGATGTCATCCTGCGCCTGCGCAAAATTGAACCAGTACTTGGAGCCGTGATTGAACTCGAAGCCCATCTTGGTGCGACCGTTATTCGGGAAGTTGTAGCGAGCACCTGCATAGAACATGTACCCGTCGTGGTTGGCGGGAGTACTAAACGGATCTGATCCCAGTCCTCCAAAAGGTCCGGTCACGTCGATGGGGCGGAGTCCATCCCAGTTCATGCTCGCGAACAGGTCGAAGCGTCCCGTGCGCTGCTGGAAAAGAATTCCGGCCAGATCAATTGCGCCGAGATTCTTGGTGGGCGTGAAGCGCAAGACCGCCGGAGGAAGCCCCGTCTCGCCCGTCAAAGGATTCGTCGAGAAAACGGTAAGTCCGTCGAAACCGTCAGTAACGTCGAAAGCACGGGCAGCGGTGAACTGAACCAGCGTCTTTTCCGTGTTCCAAAGATCAAAGTTGAGACCGATGAAATGCGTGTCGGAAAGGCCGTTGGAGGTGCCATTCGCCATTGTGCCATTTCCCCAGCCGGAGTCATACCCGACACCGTAGCAAGCGCGCAGCGTGGTCTTTTCGCCGATGTGATAGCCAACGGTGATGCCGTCGAACTGGTAGTCGATCAGCGATGCCATCGGAGTTCCCCCGCGCGGCTCATCCTGGCGGAGATTCAGCGGTGGCCCCTCGGTTGAAGGACGACGTCCAATCGAGAGATACAGAGGCGATCCTGCGATGTGAGTCCAGTTGAAGTAGGCGCGCTCGACACGCAGGATGTCCGAGTTCGGAACCGTTGCGCTCGTGCCGTCCATGTTCACCGATGTCGGATAGCCATTGAATATCTGGGCACCCGTGGAGTCGCCGAAGACCTTGTACATGCTGAGGCGGCCATCGAAGGTAAGGTTGTCGGCCATTTTCGCGCCAAAATCCAAGCGAAGACGGTTGGTTTGAAGAGCCTGATTCTGATACTTGGCCGCCGCAGTCACACCAATCTGCTGCAGCAGGCCTTGCTGGAAGGCGGCAAATCCGGCCGCTCCGAACATCTGCTTAAAACCTGCTACTGCGGTCTGCAACTGTGAGTATGTGACCGCGCCGAGGAACTGTTGATAGAGGGCATAGTTATTGCCGCTTGCATTGATGAAGGTGGTTGCGCCCATACCTTGCGCACCTGCCGGTGCATTCAAGGCCAGCATCGGATTGCAGCCGAGTGCTGTGTTGTTGAAGCAGAATACCGTCCGTACGAGAGCGTTCTGCAGTTGCATACCATCGTAGTGCGCGGGAATGTGTTCATAAATGGAATGCACTTCGTAGCGATAATCGCCGCTGAAATTCAGCCGGTCGAGAGCGGTGTGCATTTCAGTCTTCTGGACGCGTTCATCCAGGTCTTTGACCTGTGCCTGCAAGTCAACTGTCGTGGGTCCAGGTTCGGTGGTGGCAGTTGCCGGCGCAGCGGCAGTGGGAGTCGCCGGAGCGACAGTTTCGGACTTCTTCTCCTGCGTGGCAAGTCTCTGTTCCAAATCAGCGAGCGTCTTCTTTAGTTGCTCCACTTCCTGGCGAAGCTGAGCATTGTCGTTGGTTGTGGTGGCGGCTTGTTGCCCCAGTAGTGTCGGGGCGCAGGTGAGACAGAGCAATAGAACATAGACTGCGAACTTTGGTCGCATGTGCTTCCTCCCTTGAGAGTGTTCAGTGGCTCGCTCTGATTAACCGCAGGTTGCCGGTTGCTCGGAGTCGGCTGCATGGTCAACCGCAAAACGCTGGATTGCCTTCATCTCATCGGGTGTAAGAGATTCGAGCAGTTTCTTGCCGGTTTTGGGGTGAACTGCACTCTTGTGGGAGGCAATGAGTTTGGTGGAGAAGAACGAACGCCATTGGGCCTGTGTCAGCGTCATCGGGGTGTACTGCTTATGCGGTGACCCCTTGTCGTGACACACTCGGCAGTTATCGCGATAGAGCGCCTTACCGTCCATTCCGCCAGCAAATGCAGTGCCGGCCAGCATGAACACGCTCGCAATCAGAATTGGAAAGATTCGACGTAGATACATTTAGAGCCTCCTAAAATAAAGAGGCGCTGCGCGATGTGGAGCCGCCCCAAAGAAGCGGATGAAGAAACGCAAGCGCCAGACAGAGACTTTGCTCCAGGCCGGGAAATCTTGTCGGTGACACAGATCACAGCTTGCTGTATTAAGCAACTTCGCAACTATGCAACTCTCGCCATACGAATAGAGCGCAGGTGAAATTAAAGGATGGACAAATCAGCGCCCGGCTGCCGCACCCATGCGACAGCCGCTGCGTCGCTACCCGGAGAGCGTGGCAACCACGGACTCTCTTGGAAAATGCTCACATCTAGTGCTGACAGTTGCAGAATCCGGCAGACGCGGCAGGAGCATCTCCGCGCACATAGGCTGCGGCGGCTTCCTGGGCAGAGCATGTTCCCGGCACAATCACGGGTTTCAGCCCATTTGCCAGTAGCGATTGCGCCGCACCCGCGCCCATTCCTCCGCACAGCACGACGGTGCAATCCTTCAGGAGCCCAAGGATGCCCGGATGCCCGGATGCCCCCGGCGTTTGGTGATCTCCGTGGTTGCAGATTCCTTCTTTGTGCGGCGTGTCTTGATTGGTCCGCACCTCACTGCTGATGATCTTCGTGCCGTCCACCTCAAATACCACGAAGCCTTTGCTCTGGCCAAAATGTTGCGAAAGGGAAACTCCGTGAATTGTTGCTACTGCGATTCGTGTCACACTTCCTCCTGTTTTTCGCTGTACTAGTTGTAATATACATCTAGCTGTATGGTCTGGCATCAGGATGCCTAACTCTTTCCGCTTGTCGGGTGGATATCCGGTATGGTTCATGTCAAACTGGACTACCCAAAAAGCTCGGTGAAACTATGAATTGGACAGCCACCCTTGTCATCGCCCTCGCTCTCGCTCTGATCTTCATCCTGAAACGAGTCGGCCAGATTTCCAGCAAGCAGGCCCTGGAGTATCTGAAGAACGGAGCGCTGGTCGTGGACGTGCGCAGCCCTGGCGAGTTCAGTTCTCGTCATCTCTCGAAAGCACTGAACATCCCCCTGGGTGAGATTGAGAGCGCTCTGCCGTGCCGCATAAAAGACAAACAACAGGTACTGTTGCTGCATTGCCAGAGTGGCATGCGCAGCGGCATGGCGGCGAAGAAATTGAAGACGCTCGGCTACGTCAATGCTTTCAACCTTGGCTCTTATGCCCGGGCGGCAGGTATAGTCGGCAAGTAGTTTCCGGGTTTGTATTTCTTTGCGATCAAAAAGGTTAATCTATGCGAGCCGAGGTCAAAAGAGCCTTCGATCTGCTGCAAACGGGTGCACCTGGCGACGTGCTTGATGCCATCGAACTTCTCCAGAACACGGTCTTTTCTTTCAGCATGACCGTTTGCGGGCACCGCGAGGATGCCGAAGACACCATGCAGGAAGTGCTGGTCAAGGTGATCCCGTACCTCTCAAAATTCGGCGACCCGAAAGCGCTCACCACCTGGCTTTATACCGTGGCACGAAATCGTTGCTGGATGTCGCGGCGGAGGAGTAAGTTCGCACCCAGAGAACATCTGTCACTGGACGAACTCATGCCGGACTCGGCTGAGCTGGATCATCTTCGTGAGATGTCCGCCGCGGGGCCGTCTCCAGAGAGAACGGCGATTGCACGGCAGGATATTGCTGCTTTGCTGAGCGCCATTCTGAAGATTCCGCCGTCGTACCGAATCGTGCTCGTCCTGCACGACGTCGAGGAGTTGTCCACCGAAGAGGTCGCCCGAATCTTGGACCTCAAGGAAGGTAGCGTGCGAGTGCGTCTGCATCGTGCGCGTCTCTTTGTTCGCAAGGAACTGGCGTCGTCCCCACCGAGTGCCAGCACCCGGGTGAAGAAATTGCCGCCAGGCACTGCACTTCCTCGCTCCCAGAAATGTAAACGGATATTTGCCAATCTTTCCGAATATTTGGACGGCAATCTTGACGGGGCACTGTGCGAGGAACTGGAGCGCCACATGGCCGGATGTGCACCTTGCGAAGCCTTTCTATCAAGCCTGCGAAATGCCGTCGACAGCACGCATGCAATCCCGGCCGTGCGGCCTGCTCCGCAGGTTGCAGCGCGCGCTCGTGCCCGTATGGCCGGAAAGTTGCAGTCGCCGTAAACGGACCAGTGACCCGGCCTTTTGTGCACGAGAATCTTTCTCCGTCGCGCCTGTAACGATTTACTCAGTTCTTGCGTTATTTCCTCAGCAGGGTGCCGCGATGATGATTCCGGCTCCCGGTGAAGGGGAAACATGGCTAAGAGAGTTCTGATAGTGGGTGGCGTAGCGGGCGGAGCGACCTGCGCAGCGCGAGTACGCAGGTTATCCGAAGACGCCGAAATCATCGTCTTTGATCGGGGGCCTTACGTCTCGTTTGCAAACTGCGGACTCCCCTACTATGTCGGCAACGTAATTCAGGACGAAAAGAAATTACTCCTTGCCTCGGCGGAGCTCTTCCGTACGCGCTTCAACATCGAAGTTCGCACGGAGAACGAGGTCCTTTCAATCGACCGCGAGCACCGCGAGATTGAAGTGAAGCGCTTGCAGACAGGAGAAATCTACCGCGAGACCTATGAGGCTCTCGTTCTCTCCCCGGGGGCCACCCCGATACGCCCACAACTGCCTGGCGTCGATCTTCCCGGAGTCTTCGTCCTGCGGACCATTCCAGAGAGTCGCCAGATTCGCTCCTGGATTGACGATCACAAGGTGGAGCGTGCTGTCATTGTGGGCGGCGGCTTTGTAGGCTTGGAGATGGCGGAAAATCTGTCCCTACGGGGTATTTCGGTAACGATCATTGAAATGCTCGACCAGGTGTTGCCACCACTGGACGCCGAGATGGCACAGCCGGTTCAGGAGCATCTCAAGCAGAACGGCATTGCTCTTCACCTGGCGGATGCGCTGGCCGGCTTTGAGCAATCTCCTTCCGGCGGCCTGATGGTGAATACCAAGTCCGGCGCCAGCCTTCCTGCCGATTTGGTGCTGCTCTCCATCGGCGTACGCCCTGAGATTAAGCTAGCGAAAGACGCGGGCTTGGAGATCGGGCAACGCGGCGGAATCCGCGTCGATGAGCAGATGCGTACCAGCGACCCAAACATCTGGGCTGTGGGCGACGCGGTTGAGACGCACAACGTTGTCACACTGGAATGGGGTTTGGTCCCACTCGCGGGACCAGCAAACCGCCAGGGCCGCGTGGCTGCTGATACGATCTGCGGACAGGAATCGTACTTCCGCGGCGTGCAGGGCACGGCAGTGTGCGGCCTCTTTGGTTTAACGGTTGCTACCACGGGTGCCAACGAGAAGACACTGCGACATCTCGGCATCAAGAAATATCAAAAGATCTACCTGCATCCAGGAAACCACGTTGGTTATTACCCGGGAGCGAGCACCATCCATCTGAAACTGCTCTTTTCCTCGGAGGACGGTCGCATACTTGGAGCCCAGGCGGTCGGACTCGAGGGCGTGGAGAAGAGAATCGATGTCATAGCGATGGCCATCCAGAATGGCGCAAGCGCCTTCGATCTTGAGGAAGCGGAGCTTTGCTATGCGCCGCAGTTCGGCGCCGCCAAAGACCCCGTAAACTTGGCCGGAATGATCGCCAGCAATGTTCTCCGCGGCGACGCTCCGCTAGCCGAATGGGAAGAGTTAACCAGCACCGACGCATTGCTGATAGACGTGCGCCAACCTGAGGAGTTCGCGGCTGGACACATTGAAGGAGCCATCAACCTTCCGCTGCCTCAGTTGCGTAGCCGCCTCGGAGAACTTCCCCACAATCGCGAGATCTGGCTGAATTGCGGAGTAGGCCAGCGCTCCTACTACGCCCTGCGGATTCTTCTGCAGCACGGCTTCAAAGCAAGAAACCTCTCGGGCGGATTCACCACGTACAAGGCTTTCCGCTCTCTGCTGCGCGCTGCTGTTGGCACACAATCCACGAACTGAAGCCGAGGTAGGACAATGGTGTCGATTCTATGAACGACCGAGTCTTTTCGCATATTCAAGCCGCTAAGTTGGACGACCCGGCGCGTCTCAAATGGCTGCCACCCAGCGACGTCATAGCAGCCTTGGATATCCATAGCGGGATGGTAGTGGTGGATGTGGGCGCGGGGACCGGATACCTCAGCATTCCCATTGCAGACTGGCTGGGGGCTCCAGGGATTGTCTATGCGGTGGATTTGCAGCTGGAAATGTTGGAGATTCTAAAGAAGAAGCTGCACCGCGGGAAGAAGAACCTGTGCAAAATTGAGTTGCTCCAAGGAAAAGCAGATTGTGTACCCCTTCCCAACCGCAGCGCTGATCTTGTTCTGCTCGCCAACCTATGGCACGAGTTGGATTCTCCTGAGGCGGCGTTACGAGAGGCCCGGCGGTTGCTCAGACCTGGAGGCAAACTCGCAATCCTTGACTGGCGCGCCGACTTCTCCGCCCCCCCAGGCCCCCCGCAGGAGCATCGCATATCCGACGTCGCAGTTTGTGACATGCTCCGCTCGGAGAGCTGGGTGGTACAGGTGAGCAAGACCATTGGCACATTCAGTTACCTTGTGTTCGCTACTCCCGCAGTTTGAACGCAAAGGCTTTTCGTTGCCTGCACATAGGCGTTTTCTACATCTATATGCCTATATGGCATACTTCTTGGAGATCACTCCGAGGAGCGCCCGTGAAGCATGAAGTTTGCCCCCGCCATCCCAGTGGCTATCCATGCACCTGCGCCATGGGGAATGTTTATAGGTTTGTGGAACCGGTCGTGCTCTATATGCTCCGGGAAAATGGAGCAACACATGGTTACCAACTGGCGGCCAGCCTGCAGCAGCACGCGCTGACCGACGCTGAAATTGAAGGCGCAGCCATGTATCGGACCCTGCGCAGGCTTGAAGAACATGGCTATGTGCTCTCTAAATGGGACATCCAGAGCAGGGGCCCTGCGCGCCGCGTCTACTCTTTAACTAAGGATGGCAGAAAGCACTTGGAAGAGTGGGCGCAGGTCTTAGACCATCTGTCAAAGTCGATGACGAGTTTTGTTACCAAGGTCCATCACGGAATCTCGACAACAACTAAACCCGCTCGCAAGCGAAACACCGCCACAACTGGGCGTAAGACAAAAGCACTCGCGGACTAATGTTTAACAGTTTAGAGGAGCACTTAATGGTGTCTCGGTCGGTTCGACGCGGAATCACCTGGATCATCTGCTGCTTGGCCGTGTTGTCGCTGCCCCAAGCAGATAAATAGTTGTACTTGGCAACGGGATGGCAGCATCAAAGAACTACAGTTGTGTTGGCCCGAACGAGAGCGCTCGGTGATTAGGGGGTGCCGTGGGCAGGAAACTGCAGAGCAGCCGGATTGCGAGTTGCCGAACGCGAGTGGCGGTCGCCGTGGTGATTTTTGCGTTTCTGGTTTTTACTACGGTTCGCACGTCTCCCATTACCACTGGTGTTGGCCCTGGTTCCTCGCTCACATCCACTACACCCAAGCAGCGGAATTTCGCTATCAGCCAATTCAGTTTGGCCGGACTCGTTCTGGTTCGGACGTTGGTTCCACCTCCGAGTTACTCCGCTCTAGCCGTTCCTGCCGAGTTTAAAGCTCTCCCTCGCGAGTGTTTCTTCCCTCGCTGTTCCGATCTCCCGCCGCCCGTTTTCTAGCAACCCGCATATTCACGTTTGTTCAGCTCTTGCGCTGAACAGAAGCAGAGCCTTTTGAAACACAGACGGAAAGAGCCAGCCACGCACGACGGTGCACGGCTGGGCTTCTTGCGCGCGAACGAAATTCGCGACGGGGGCTGCATAATGAAGACGTTATTGACTTTGCTCAGTGTGTTTGTGCTTTCGGCCTTAACGGTCGCACAGACACATATCGCCACAGGCACCGTGATTCCAGGTGAGTTGAACTCGACGATCAATGCTAAGAATTGCAAAGCCGGACAAATGGTTGAAGCAAGAGTGGCACAGGATGTTCCGCTCGACAACGGCAACCGCATAAAGGCAGGCACTCGCATCATGGGCGAGATTCTGGCGGTTAGGCCGGCAGAAGGTTTTCACCCAGCGATGGTTGCGCTGCGCTTCAACAATATTGACATTTCAGGGCGGAGCACGCCGATCGTAAGCAATCTTCGGGCTCTTGCTTCGCCACTCGAAGTGGATGCAGCACAGACGCAAATCTCCGGGGATGATCGTGGCTCAACGCCTCCCTGGTCGCAGACGCTCATACGTGCAGTGGCGCTGGTTTCGTCCTCCTTCTTCTCTGGCTCCGGAAACACGGCTTCGCCCCCCGAGTCACGGTGACTTAGTGCCGAAACGTTTCGACCACGACTCGGGTATCCCGGTGACAAAACCCCAGCTACAGCATTTCCACGCCAACGAGCGCCGAATTCAGAAATCAACTATTTTCAACGCAGGTTCAAGACAGCCAGAATCACTGCAAAACAGACATCAACAATGGCCTGCTAACGTAGCAACTGCCAACCAAGTCGGCGGCGCTCCGGCATGACAAGAATTCAGTTTGTTGTAGTTAGACGACCGACCAGCGTGAGGTCAACTTCTACATTCTTTTCTACCTTCAGCATAAATGTGCTGGGATCCTTCAATCCCCACTTCACAAATGGGATAGAGAGATGGGCCTTCGCAGTGCATTTGTTTCCGTCAATATGAATTTGTGTCGGCACGGTCAGTTCATGCGGCGTTCCGTGCAATGTGAAGGTGCCGGTCACCTGGATGGTGGAGTCTCCGGAAGGGGCGATCGCTCCCTGGTAGCTCCTGGGTACAAAGGACACGCTGGCAAACTGCTTTGCGTTCAGTATCTCGTCAGTCATCTTCTTGTCGCGCGTGTCGTTTCCGCTGTTGCCGCTGCCGGCTCCTACCTGTATTGAACCTGAAATGGTGGAGGCGCTGCGATCGAAGTCAATGGCGCCACTCCCGACGTGAAATGTACCGTGAACCGAATGCATGGTTGCACCAAGCGAGAAAGCGACCTCGCTGGCTTGTGGATCGACCGCGAAACTCTGGCGCTGGGCGAAGGCGTTGGAAGCAAACAACAGCGTGAGTGCAATAAGCAGGATCGGCGCAAGGTTTTTGATCTTCATTTTTCTTCTCCAGTGCTGAGGGTGGTGGGTTGTGCCTGCATGGGACTGGCTGCGTGTTGCGTCAACCACAGGCTGATGGAAGCGATATCGTTGTCGGTAAAGTACTCGTGGCCAGGCATATCCTTGCCAGGTAAACCGAATTTCACAATTCGTGCGATGCGAAGGCGACGTTGAGCGAAGGTGTCGGAGTCCAATAGATAGAGAAATGGCCCGGCGGCGAAGAGCGGGGGAAGCCGTTTGAAACTTGTGCGCCACGCCTGGCGGGTCGAGCCGTTAGACGTGTGGCAGGTAGAACAATTCGAGCCGAAAAGTCGCTCGCCAGTGCCGGCGTCGGCTTGTGCCACGGCTGCGGCGGAAGGCTTCCATGCTTCTTCCGCAACGCGATGCGCACTGCTGTCTTCCGGGTGCAGGCTTTCGAGGTAGGCGAGCAAATCGCCGCCGCGATGATCGCTAAAGAGAAAAGCATAGGAGGGCATGATGGAGGCGTGACTGACCGCAGCCGGGTCAACGAAGTGCGCCCGCAGCCACAATGCCGAACGGCGCCCCCCAACTTCAGCCAGGTCAGGACCCTGCCGACGGTTGCCGATCAGTGGTGGGTGTTGGCGGCGCATCTCTTCCACGCTCTGCACCGGCCCCCAAATCAGAACGTCTGCACTATTCGGACGAACATACTGCGAGTGACAGTGAATGCAGCCTTCGGAGATGTACACCTGTCGGCCACGCTCCACTTCTGACATATCTGATCCGGTGGCCTGCATTGAACTGACAGCGCGCTGACAGACGAGTGCGGCCAGCAGAATTACAGCGGTCACGCCAAGCTCACGCTTCCTGCCGCGTAGAAAGCCGAAGAGCTCTGGAGCAAGTACCAGGACTCCGCCGCACAGCACGAATGCAGGCGGCACATGGCCGAGGTTCTGTCCCATGCCAATGCCCAAGGCGGAGCCAACCCAGCCGGCAATGGCATAGATCCAACCCGCCGTCCGCGCGCGCGCTGCCGTTGACGATGCAGGCGCGAGCAGCGAAGGGTAAGCGACAAGCGCCACAGAGTAGAGCGAGACTCCCACGGGGTAGAAGATGGAAGCCATCGCGGTACGCGCAGGATTCAGCAACAGCAGGCAGGCAAAGGCCAACGCGGAATAGGAGATTGCCAACAGAAGCCACAACGGACGGCGCCGAAGAAACCATGCAGCAGACAGGGCAGCCGCGAAGTGCAGCCAGCCATTGCTCCACAAATGGAGTGAACCCTGCCAGGTGCCGGCCTTCAGCGCCGGAGTGTTCTGGATGATGAAAAACGCCGCCGAATCCAGCCAAACTAGCGCGGTGAAGCAGGCGAGTACACGTGGAAACTTGGCATCAGTGTGCGACGCGACTATCGTCGCTATCGGCTCGGAAGGTGGGCGCATAAGGGTGGCAAGCCCACCCACAAGGCAAAAGCCGCCCGCGGTGATCGCTTGCACCCGAGGCGGTGCGTCAAAGAGCGTCGGAAGGTTGCAGACGAGATAGCCGAGTCCGGTTCCAAGGCCGACCTTGAGAAGAGGTTTGCTGTCGCCGATCCACAAACGCAGATGAGTGGCCACGGTAACGGTCAGCAGACCGAGTCCGCAGCCGATCAGCAACGCGATGCCGACACTGCCGGCGAGGTTCAAACGCAGAAGGGTGAGGAATGCTGCCGCGGCGCAAACACCTAGCGCTATCCGAAGCCGCGTTTGTGGCACCCGGCATAGATCCAGGCGCGGCGCAAGCAGGCTGAGCGAAACTCCGCCAAGGGCCATGGCGGCCATAACCACCTTGAGGTGTGCGTCTGCGATGCCTACTTCTGCCAGGCGCTTGAGAAACGCAAACTGAGCGAAGATGAGGAAATACACATAGGTGATGGCGACCAGAGCCACGCCTCTCCATCCCGTGCTGTACGCCTCAGTGCGTGGCATCAACCAGCCAGCCTCTCCGGAGTCCGATCACCTGAAAGAGCGCGATTACTCCATCAAATATGGCGACCGTGCACCAGCGACACTCCATGTTGCCGCTGATGATTTGCGCGGAAACAACCACTGCGACCAGTGCACGGGTTATCGCCGTGAGCAGCGATACCACTTTCAGTTCATTTGCGCCACCAGTGCGCACGGCGAGCTTTGCCCCATAGAAGCAAGCAAGGCCCACGGACAGAACAAATGCGCCGATGAACGACACGAATGGATATGTCTCAGCGGTACCATGCACTCCCATCCAGCGGAGTGTGAGGGCAGGAGCGAAGATGAGCAGTAAACCCGTGCAGGAATCCGAGATACCCGTAAATAGCTGATAAGCAAGCAGCAGGCGTGAGTTCATGCGGCCACCTCCTGAACGGCGGCGCTCCTATGAATCAGCCGCGATGCATCGCGCAGCCAGGACACGGAGGCGACCAGCAGAAGAAGTCCGGAGAACAGGCGGAGCGAATATATGACGCTGCGCAACGTACTGGAGACGATCGTGAATCCCGGGTCGTGACCTTCACGCCACCCGGCGAAGGTCATGAGCAGGACGTATAGAAGCACGCCACCCTGCCATGCGCAGAACGAGCGCGTGCCATTGAATATCCAGCCATCTTCGCCCAGCAGTTGTACCAGTACAAAGATAAGAAGACTGCTGGCGAAACCCGCCATTGCCAACAGGGAATGCCCCACCAGGCCATTGGTAAATTTGAAGTGATCCAACACTCCAGGGAGAAACAGATACCAGCCGCTCACCAGAAGAACGGTCCACCACGAAAGAAACGCCAGGCGCCAGGCGCGTGTGTTGCTGTTCCAGGCAAAAGCACTGTAATAGACCGGCGTCAGTGGAACCCAGACAAGCAGACTGGCCAGGCTGAGAAACTGCATTGGACGATGGTGGCTGATATCGGCGCGACCGAGGAGGAGGCAGAGAATCGTCTCGGCGGCAAGTATGCTCCATGCGACGCTAAGCCTCCGGTGATGCCCATTCTTGCGCTCTGTCAATCCGAAGGGGAGTAACAACAGGACGGCAACAATGACGAGAGATGACTCCAGTTGGCTGGCACCAGTCGGGCCGCCCGTGTCGGGATTGATGGGCGGATAGAGATTGGGGCTGCAAGCTATAAATATCAGGCCAGGAACAGCAGCCAGCAGAATCAGTCCAAATACCTTGACGCCGCGGATTACGCGCGAGCTGAGCGCAGGCTCGGGCGTGGAATTACGATCCAGCCAAAGCGCATAGGCTAGAACCAACCAGAGGGCTACGAGTGACAGCGGAAATAGAAACCTGGCATAGCCGCTCCAGTCGAGAAAGAGCTTGCCGCTCGATATGCCATTGAGCCAGGAGATGGCACCAACTCCAAGCGCGGTAGACCATGCCCACAAAGCAGAGCGGCACCATACCGCAGCGCCTCCGCGGGGTGCACCATAAACGTGAAAAAGAAAGGCTACCAGCGGCAGGCTGGACCAGCCATACAGTTCCAGGTTCATGTGAACCATTACCCAGCGGCCATACGTCCACTCGTTCAGCATTCCATTCAGGCCCGGGACAAGCAGCAGGGTGGCGATCAACACTCCGATGGCATTGGCCATAACCAGCCAGAGCAGGCTGTGCCACACGGTATCGGCGATGACCTGCGAAGGCTCAGCTGCGATCAGGGCTGGAAATGAGTCGCACTCCGCTACCATGGATGGCACTTGCATGGTGGAAGATTCATGCATGCTCAGTCTCATGAATCCTTCCCGCACGCATCTCCACCAGGCGATCGCAGCGGGCAGCCATGGCACGGTCATGCGTGGCCATTACGAGCGTCACAC
>Ga0255351_1000829_pt1 | contig 13388 bp, 8 predicted proteins | sample HBST25r2metaG_FD_186024 | JGI IMG/M metagenome (GOLD analysis project Ga0255351, IMG submission 186024) | Peat soil microbial communities from Stordalen Mire, Sweden - H.B.S.T-25.r2 | ecosystem: Environmental > Terrestrial > Soil > Wetlands > Peat | place: Sweden: Norrbotten County, Stordalen... | reverse complement strand
GTCTGAGACTGCCCCCTCGAAGGCAGCTTTCGTGAGTCAGGAAAGATCATCAACCATCATAGAATGAAACAGTTACATGGATTCTTCGGCACCAGCCATGTCCGGGGAGCAACGGGGGCCGCCAACATGTGACCAACTTTCCCTCTCTGGCATAGAGTCCCGCAACCGACGGACCATAGTCGCCAAAACCGCGAAACTCCTCGGATGGCTTAGAATTCAAAAACCCGCGTAAAACGCACACTTTTCCACTTTCTTGCCAAGAGCCAATTTGAGTAAGGGCAGGTAATTTCTACACAGGAAAGGCGGACCGGAGATAGCTATTATGCCTTGGCGTTGTCCAGTTTGCTGAACCACAAGGTATTCAGACGCTCGGGCACTAGGATCTGACGGAACGGCTCAGTGCGCAAAATTATAGGAGAGTTGCAGCCCATTTCCGTTTGGCGTTTTAATCGCAGAGACGGACAGATGATCCCAGTTGCTTTCGGTGGAACGGCGACGGACAACATATCCGCCAATGACGTAGCCCAGCGTTCCCCCTACAAAGACATCTGAAGGAAAGTGCTCGCGCGCGAGCACCCTCGATGCAGAGACGGATGTCGCCAAGGAATACACCAAGATCTTAGTGGCAACGCCGTCGTAATTCGATGCGACTACGTGGGCAAAGGACCACACTAAAATGGAGTGATCAGAAGGCATAGATTGCCCATCCGGCCATGTTTTCGTGCCATGTGGCCAAAACCGCCCGGTACCGTCGCCCTGCATGGGGGTCTGGCGGTCGGTCATATATCCGAGCCCGGTGCTGAGAATCTCGGAATCAGCCATCGCTTCTCCCGCAAGAACCATAGTTTCTCGCAGATGATCGTTGTGTGTTGCGCTGCCCACAAAATACCCGATCCCAACTGCTGCTGTCGGTCCGTAAAGTCCTCCATAATCGGAGAATCTGCGGAATTGATCCTCGCGGTTCTTATCTATCCCTAGTGCGCGGATTGCTTCTGCATCTTTGTCAACGGCAATTCCAGTGCCCACTCCAAAGGGAACGGCCCAGAGCCAATCCGAACCTGTAAAGTGGAAGGGAGCCGTGACGATACCCACTTCGTCTTGTGCAACATGCAAAGCACAGGTCTGGAGAGATTTCAGGCCGCAGTCCTTCGTCGAAGGGCTTTGGGCCCTGAGGGCAACCGTCGAAAACAGCAGAAGAATCAGACATAAACGCGAGTTCATAATTTTGTCTCAATCTGCGGCCATGATATTAGACTGGCTGCATGTGGGCTTATGTAGTTAGGCCCCGTCCGTCGACGCGGCTGATCTTCGCTTATGGGGGCATCCACTTTTAGAACCTGACCTTCCTCTCGGGAAACCAGGTAAGCTGAATGGTGGTGGACGTCACTGTCTGCTGGCCCGGCATATAGATGGGTGCTTTCCACCGTTCGTATGTGAAGTTTCCATTGATCTCAAGGTCCTTGCCAATGCGCTTGACCACCTGGAAGTTAACGTCATTCAGCGTGGTGCCGCCAGGAATAAAGTCTTTTGCGGCTTTTTGATTACGCACGCTCACTTGAACAAATTCATTTCCACTCAGATGGTAGGTAATCCAGCCCTGACCTCCCTTGTCCTCGCGGCCAATCCAGTCACCAAAAAGCTGGCCTTGGTTGGTATAGCCCTGTCTCTGGATTGTTTCCCAGTACTGATAACGACCACCAATGCTGCCCAAATAGGAGGGAGTTGAGTTGATGGAGGAATCGGTATCGACGCCTTCGACGCGCAGATCCAGTTTGGGGATGCCAGGAAAATGGGAGAGATAGATGCCCGGCCTGAAGCATCCGTGCAAGGGTTTGAAGAGGGGGCTGACGGTGTCGTGCGCTTCAGAGTCAGTGTAGAACGTGAGCCAGTTGCGCGGAAAAGGCAAACGATAGGTGAAATCGAAGGCTCCGAATCGTGCGCCGGGGTCCTGAGCGCCATCCTTTGTAGTGGGATTGACGGCGTCAAAACTGAAGAAACTGCGCAGAAAGCTGTGAACGTTAATGGGCTCGTGACCCTGGCCACCCCAAATCACGGTGCGCTCAAACCCGACCTCAAGGTCACGAGTGGGCTTGAAGCTGATTTTCTCAACGTGTACCCAGGGATTGCCGGGGGTGATCACATTCGGTAGATTTGGATTGGAACCGTCCGGATTCGCTGGATTAGGCATATAGGTATGCCCTCGAAGCGGTCCTACCAAGAAATCGTAGCGGAAATGTCCGAGCAACCGGGAGAGCAGCGGAATATAGAGCGGCTCGACGCGGTTGAGGCGGAACGAGTAGATGTTTTCGGCGTTGTTGGAGTAGGCCATGCCGGCACCCAGCCCAGGGCCAAGCCAATCATCCTGTTTGCCGAAGGAGATTTCGTGGTTGAGAACGTGTGCGGAGACATAGGCTTCTATGATTCGCCCGTCTGTGGTGGTGCTGATCGGTCCCATCGGGATGGTGGCCTGGTTGTAGGGCAGGCCGGTCGCAGCGTTGAGGAAGCTTGTTTCGTCGATCGTGCTCAGTTCCTCAGCCAGCGCGGGTGAGTAGCCGGTAGCCGAGGGCGCGCCCTGGAACTCGCCGCGCACGTAGAGAGTAAACCGGCCGGCAGTAGCGTACCCGCTGGCACCGGTATAGTTGTTGATTCCGTTCTCATAAGGGCGGCCGTAGTCGTTGATGATGGTTGAGCCGAGATGAAAGCTATCGCGGAGAGGGGGTCCACTGATGCCGCGAGCCACCGAGTAGACCGATTCGATATGGGATTTTCCCTGATCCGTCAGGCACTGGCTTGCATCGTCGTAATGCAAAAAATGGATCAACGCGGTATAGATGTCTTGCGCCTCGCCCGCGGTTGAATCACCATAAGTATTTGCATCTTCTATTTGGGCGTCGATGTCTTCAAGCATGTGGCTCAAACTGGCGCGCGTCCAGGGGCGCATGCCCAGATAAGCATGATCGATATAGCCCATCGAATAGAGCCGAATCACGGCTGGATAGACCCAGCTATCGACCGGGATATATGGTGACCCCTGTTTAGAAGGCTCGCACACTGCCGCCGAGCCGCCGGGATTAAGCACCGACTGTCCGGTGCCCAGACGCCCACTAGGTTGCTCAGCCGTCATTGCAGTGGCTGTCATCAGGACAACTCCGGCCAAGACGGTTGCGCGTCGGATAACAGAAGCTATGACCACGTGTCTGTGCATACCTATATCCTCACTCTATCTTTGGATTCTTTCGATAAAATCGCTTAGCCAAAGCGTCTGTTGGCGGCAAAGAGTTTCTAATAAACTCTTTGCCGCCAAATGCCGATCATCCATCTACAACCAAGACACTAAGCTTCCTTGAATTCCGCTGCGGGATCATGACCTTTGTTCTTAGCAATCATTGACGCGTTGACGTGGGTGACTACTGAAACAGATGCTCCTCGGGCTCCTGTTCCGAACGCTTCGTTGTTGAGCAGGCCTTCCATGACCGAAGTGTCCCAGCGGCGCAAAGCGGTGTTGACAATGAGCTCGAGATCAGAAAGAAAAGTGGCGCGGGCCATGTAATCTGCATCCAACTGGCGTTTCGCGGGAAGAACGACCGCGTGATAGTAGGATTCCAAATGATGTTCAGGCACACGTTCGAGAACTACTTCCTCGCGAGCGAAGGCCAAGGTAGCCGCACCCGTGATTCCGGGACGGCATGGGAGATTATTACTCACATGTTCCGGCAACTTGGGGCGGGGGCCTACCAAGCTCATATCCCCCAAAAGCACATTGAACACCTGGGGCAACTCATCAAGCTTCCAGCGGCGCAGCAAGGGACCTATCGGAGTGAACATTTGGTTACCGGCCGTCGTGACCGCATGATGCGCTTTGTCCGCGACGTGAATCATGGTTCGGAACTTCAGAATGGTAAAGATATGGCCGTTACGGCCTACGCGCTTCTGCAAGAAGAGAACAGGACCAGAAGATGTCAGCCGCACCGCCAAGGCGATCACCAGCAGGACCGGAACCAGCAAAGGCAACACCGGCAAAACGCAGGCGCAATCGAAGATACGCTTGGCGCCCGACCGCGACCAGCGACTCAACGGCTTTCCGCACAGAAGGTTCGTGAATCGAACTGTAGGAACAAGGCTGTAAGCCGTCTCCAGTCCGTCGATCTCATCGGCATTGCCACGGGCGTGGTGCTGCGAGGAGCAACCCATGGCCTCGTCTTCAAAAGTTTCAGTGATAACAGAATTTGCGCTCAACGGGGTCTCCGAAAGGCAAAATCATCAATTCCGTTGAATATCAGCGGAATGAAAAGGGCGCTTAGACGATTGTGTGGCAATCGATCTGATCGATTGGCTCGCTTCCTCACCTTTGCCATCTGTGAGAAGCAATCACCATTCTTCGCCGCCTAATGCACAAGGGCAAAATCTGATAGATCTGAGGGGAAACCATCCATACTGTTGCGAGAAATATAACATAATCGGCTCGACGGACCAGAATAATTTCCGTTAAAGGGCCATTTTCGTTCCCGGCATGTGGAATAAGGGTAATGCCTGGATTTTATATAAAGATCAACAATGGCGCCGTCGCAAGCGCTTGGCGAATGCTGGAATAAGAAGAGCAGTGGGACTGTCGAAATCGTCCAGCCCTGCACTGGAACTCGATGCACTACGCAACGTCTCTTGCGCCGCGGGCGAAAAGCGCGGCTGGATATCTTTTTCTGTCCTCTCTGTTTTGAAATCTGGAGAAGAAATGTGACCGCGGTAACAATTTGTTAACGAATCAGATAATAATGCTCGAGTACACTCGATTCAAGGCTTTTTGTCTGCCGTCGGTGATCGAAGCGGCAGGCAAGAAGTCGGACAGGTCGAGTCGCTCTGCCCGGGAAACCGTATTTCCAAGGAGGCCAATCCGGCGCGCGCCCAAAGCGCATTCGTTGAAGCCTGGCGCAAGCCTTCCAGCGGGCGGCGCGGAAAAGCTGAACTAGCGTACTAGCAGGTGAGTTCGGCAGATACGTGGCTCGCCGAGCTTAACGTTGGACGAAACCGGCTCCCACCCCAGCGACGAAGTCCTGTCGCTAGGGGCCCCGGCTGGAAAGCGGGTGTGCGGCAGTGGTGGATGTGGGCCTTCAGCAGTGAGCGGGTTACAGTGTACGCCATTCAGCCGGAGCGCGGCTTCGAGCAGGCAGCGGCCATTCTGGGTGCGGACTTCGACAGATTTCTGGCGCGTGACAGATGGCGACTCTACCAGAGCTTACCCAACCGGCGCACCAATCCTGCGTGGTCCGCTTGCTCCGCCGGTGCCGGGAGATGATCACTGTGGCGCGCCCGCGGGAAGCGCAGTTGCCGCGCGCGGTCAAGCAGATCTGCAAGCCAGCTTGAAGCTGCGCGACCTCCGCGATGACGGCCTGATCAGCGGGCAAGGGCTGGCCATTGCTCGCTGAAAACTGGAGGCGCGCCTGGACCGTGTTCTGAGCCGCAAATACCGTTCGTCGGCCAATCGCCGTCTAGCGCCCATTTAGAGCGCTAGCGGCAAGCCATCTTCACTTTTCTTTCCTGCCCTGTACTTGAGGCGACCAACTACCGCGCCGAACAAGCCATTCGTCCCATGGTGGTCACACGCAGGGTCTCGGGCAGCAATCGCACCGCGCGGGGGCGCATACGCAGAGCGTGCTGGTCAGCATCCTACAGACTTCCCGTCAGCAACTTAGGCCTGCGATCGCATTCCTGGAACAACTGCTCCATCTGCCCAAGCCCAACGTCCGGGACTTGATTCCTGACACTACTCGCCAAACAAATACGACAGTTTATTGCCCGTGCTAGACTTTCGTCATATGAGTTCTTTAGTATTCCAACGAGGCATCGGACGTTCCGGTAGCGTCTCCGTCCGCGATATTCCCACATTGCGGGGCCGCAAGATTCGGCAGATGGGGCTTCTTATCCTGATGTCCTCACTTGCGACAGCGTTATGGGCACAATTGCCAACCCAAAGCGGCGATTCGGAGGGGGTGCAGAGTCCGAGTGCTTTGGATTGCTCCGACCCTCTGCTGGCAAGTACATCGGAGTGCTCCGGTCAGGCTCAGCAAGAAACCACTCCGCTCCTGACTCCGCAAACCCGCTCCACGCTGCCGGGGGAATATAGCGCTCAGTCAGGGAGTCCGAACGGCAATTATTCAGATGTGGAGCGATTGTCGCGGCAGGCTACCGCGCGGAATCAGGCGCAGCAAGCGCTGCTTCCGCCCGAGCCGCTGACCGAGTTCCAAAAGTTCGTTGCCTCGACTACGGGCCAGATTCTACCTATATACGGAGCGAGCCTCTTCCGCCACGTGCCCTCCACCTTTGCACCCCTGGACATGACTCCCGTACCATCCGATTTTGTTATTGGGCCCGGCGACGAGCTGCGTATCCGCGCCTGGGGACAGGTGAATTTCCAGGCCAATGTGCGCGTTGACCGTTCGGGCGAGATATTTCTTCCTCAAATTGGACCGGTGCATGTCGCAGGTATGCCTTTTTCGGCGCTCGACGCGCATTTGCGCAGTGCGATTGGGCGTGTCTACCGCAACTTCGATCTTACTGTGGATATAGGGCAGATTCGCGCAATCCAGGTGTATGTGTCCGGAGAGGCTCGGCGTCCCGGCGTCTATACTGTGAGCTCACTGAGCACGCTAGTCGACGCGCTCTTCGCCAGCGGCGGACCATCGGTAGAAGGCTCAATGCGGCACATCGAGCTGCGCCGCGGCAGTGAGCTCGTAACCGACTTCGATCTTTATGACCTGCTCATTCACGGTGACAAGTCGAAGGACGTGAAGCTCCTTCCCGGTGACGTCATCTTTATTCCCCCTGTCGGTCCGCAGGCCGCGGTTACTGGCAGCGTGCGCAATCCTGCAATCTACGAGTTGCGCGCCAATGAATCGCTGTCTGACCTCCTCGCCGATGCTGGAGGCGTTTCCGCGGTTGCTGCGGAAGCGCGCGTCTCGATCGAGCGCATTGAGGATCATCGCGACCGTCGCGCCATGGAAGTAGCCTACGATGCGAGCGGAATGGCCACTCCTCTCGCTGACGGCGACTTGGTGAGTGTTTATTCCATTGTGCCCCTGTATCGGAAATCGGTCATTCTGCGCGGTAACACAGCGAACCCAGGCCGCTTTGCCTGGCACACTGGCATGCGCATTAGCGATCTGATTCCGGACAAGGACTCGCTCATTACAAGAAATTACTGGTGGAAGCGGGCACAGCTCGGACTACCCGCTCCGGAGTTTGAGCCGGCGCAGGGCTTTGCCCGTATGCGCCAGCCGGCGGAAGACCACCCCATCACAATCGAACCTTCCCCTCAGCAGGGCGTGAACTCATCGAGCCAGTTCGGACTGCGACAGGACCAATCTGGGTACCCGCAGGACCAATCTGGGTACCCGCAGGACCAATCTGGGTACCCGCAGAACCAGTCTGGGTACCCACAGAACCAGTCTGGGTACCCGCAGAATCAGTCTGGGGACTCACAGAACCAGCCTGGGTACTCACAGAACCAGAATCTGAGCGCGCAACAACGAGCGGGTAGCGCTTCCTTGGCAGCTGCGCAGACTTCTTCCACTACTCGATACTTGCCGCCGGCGCAGCGAACCGAGATTCGGTTGCTTGCTCCGGAGATCGATTGGAATTATGCTGTCATCGAGCGGATGGACCCGGACACACTAAAGACCACCCTGATCCCGTTTGACTTGGGCAAAGTCGTGCTGCAACATGACGCCTCCCAGGACCTTGAACTGCAGCCCGGAGACGTAGTCTCCATTTTCTCGGATGCCGATATCCGGGTACCTATCGCACAGCAGACCAAAATGGTCACGTTAGACGGCGAATTTGTGCATGCAGGCGTGTACACGGTCCAGCCCGGCGAAACTTTGCAACATCTGGTCGAGCGCGCTGGGGGGCTCACCCCCAATGAGTATCTCTACGGCTCAGAATTTACCCGCGAGTCGACCCGTGTTGTGCAGCAGGCCAGAATCGATGAATACGTGCAAAGCGTGGGTATGGGAATCCAGCGCTCCAACTTGGCAATGGCCGCGTCTTCGGCGAGTTCGGCCCAGGATCTGGCCAGCGGCGCCGCGGCCCAGAGCAGCGAACGAGATATTCTTGCAAGCCTGCGGCTAATTCGTGCCACCGGTCGTATTGTACTGAGATTTGCGCCCGACAGCAGCGGCACCAACAGTATCCCCGACGTCAGGCTGGAGGATGGAGACCGCTTTGTCGTCCCGCCCGTTCCGGCTACTGTCAACGTGGTCGGTTCGGTGTACGATCAGAATTCCTTCCTCTATGCGCGGGCGAGAAGGGCAGGGACGTACCTGCAACTGGCCGGTGGGCCTAATAGGGATGCCGACTGGAAGCATGAATTCATCATCCGCGCCGACGGCGAGGTGGTGAGTCGTGACAGGAGCAAGACGATCTGGGAGGGCGGGAAATTCAGCGACCTGCGTATGTATCCCGGCGACACGATTGTGGTCCCGGAGAAGACCTTCAAGCCGTCCGCGCTGCGCGGTGTGCTCGACTGGTCGCAGATGTTCTCACAATTCGCACTGGGTGCCGCTGCGCTAACCGTAATTCAATAACGGGTGCTGGAGCGTCCTCCTTGTAGAATGCAGACAGGAGTTTGCTCCAGTCCTCAAACCCAGCAGGAACCGATGGCCACAGAAATTCCGCTTACCGAACTGAATGAGCGCGCCGATTCTCCTTCCACACCGGAACCAGCCGTGCATGGCGCAAAGGAGAGCGACGAAATTTCTCTGCTCGATCTTCTCATCGTCCTTGCCGAGCGGAAGCGCGTCATCCTCACGGTCACTGCGGTCTTCGCTATCCTCGCGGTCGTTATTTCACTGCTTCTGCCGAAGCGCTACACCGCAACCGTTACGCTTTTGCCTCCGCAGCAGAACTCTTCGATGGGCGCCATGCTGGCCTCGCAACTGGGCAGCATGGGAGGCATGGCCGCACTGGCGGGTGGCAGTCTCGGCCTCAAGAACCCCAACGACATGTACGTCGCTATGCTGAAGAGCCGTACTGTGGAGGATGCCATGGTGCAGCATTTCGGCCTGATGCAGGAGTACCACGCGAAGTATCCCTCCGATGCATGCAAGACCTTTGAGAAACGTGCGACCGTAGATGGAAGCGGCAAGGATGGCCTGATCCACATCTCCGTTGAGGATCACGATCCGCGCCGCGCCGCCGACCTTGCCAATGGCTATGTCGACCAGTTCCGCATCCAGTCTCAGCATCTGGCCATCACGGAAGCCTCGCAGCGCAGGCTGTTCTTCGAGCAGCAGCTCGAACAGGCAAAGGACAACCTGGCCAACGCCGAAGAGGCCATGAAGCAGACCGAACAAAAGACGGGCGTGATTCAGCTCGATAGTCAGGCGCGCGCACTGATCGAATCGGCCGAATCACTACGCGCGCAGGTCGCTGCAAAAGAAGTGCAAATTCAGGGGATGCGGACGTATGCAACTGGCGAGAATTCCCAGGTGGTGCAAGCGCAGCAGGAACTGGAGAGCATGCGCGCGCAGTTGGCAAAGTTGGGAGGCTCTGAGGATAGCGCCACCGGAGGACTCATCGTCCCTAAAGGCCAGGTCCCTGAGGCAAGTCTCGAATACATCCGTAAACTGCGCGACGTCAAGTACAACGAGACGATTTTCGATATTCTGGCGCGGCAGTTTGAGGTCGCCAAGCTCGACGAGGCGAAGGAGGGTGCGCTCATTCAGGTCGTCGACCCCGCCATTCCTCCCGACCGGCGATCCTTTCCGAAACGCGGCCTCATCGTCATCGGAGCCACCGCAGTTGGGCTCCTGATCGGAATTGTCGTGGCTCTGCTTCAGGCTGGCATCGAACACATGAAAAGCGATTCAGAGAGGGGCAAAAGACTCTCTCTCTTGCGCAGTGCCCTCTCTTTCAGTCGGCCCAAAAATCTAGAGCGGAAAGTGACGCCGTGAGAGAAAGCCTCGTTACCGCTCAGACTCGAAATCGTTTCGGTGATTGTAAATGCAGCGCAACAAAATGAATTACCTGGTTCACAAGCAGTCCGGACACTTGTCTTGCGCATGGAATCTAATCAAATGGAGATCCCCCGGCTTTGCCTGGGTGGCAGTAGCAGTTTGACATTTGCGGGAGTCCATCCAAGAAACTCCGAGAGGTGAGCCGCTAAGCACACTTCAAGGAGAATCCCGGATGGATGAGTATGAGAGATTAAGCCACTCAAAGTGGGAGTGCAAGTACCACGTTGTTTTTATCCCGAGGTGTCGGCGCAAGGTTCTGTACGGGACTCTGCGCAGGCATTTGGGAGAGGTATTCCGAAAACTGGCCGAGCAGAAAAAGTGCCAGATCGAGGAAGGGCATCTTCTGGCCGACCATCTACACATGATGATCTCGATACCGCCGAAGTATTCCGTGTCGTCGGTGGTGGGGTTCATCAAGGGCAAGAGCGCGGTACACCTGGCGCGGGTGTATGGGGGGGGAGTAAAAGCAGAATTATGCTGGGCAGAGCTTCTGGGCACGGGGATATTTCGTATCAACGGTCGGTCGCGATGAGGCCACGATTCGGGATTACATCCGCAACCAGGAGCAGGAAGACAAACGGCTGGATCAACTGAACATGTGGCGATGACCTGCCACCGATAAGGTGGCTCAAATCAATCGGGGCTCCCTTTTGTGAGCCGCTCAAACCGCTTTGAGCGGCTCACAAAAGGGAGCCCCCCGGCTCTGCTGGGGTGGTAGGAAAAGTTTGACAGTTCCGGGAATGTACTCTCACCCAGTGGGCTGTGCTCTGCCTCCGGCTCTGCCGGAGGATACTTACGTACGCCGTGCATGAATGACAGCTTGGAGGTGAAAGTCCTCTACCCAACCTGATGAAGGAGAAGTGATAGCGAAGCGCAAGGGCGTCGTCGCGAGGCGGGGTCTGAAAGAAGCGCGGAGCAAAGACGCGAGCCGATGGACAAGAACCGGATATGAGGCATGCGGCGCCGGACGAGCTGGCCAATGACAGCGAAGTCCACATCCATCAAAGGCGCTGGTTGTAAATTTGGCGGTTGCTCATTGAAGGCGGTTGAACTTACCTCAGGAGGTCTGTCGCATGTTTTGGAACTGGGACTGAGGGCGGAGTAATCCTCCCTGACCGGGCAACGGAAGTCAGCAGCGGGCATAGTGGTTCATGGCGTCGGCGAGGCTATTGAGGCACTCCAGACCGAAAGGTGGAGTCTACAGATAGGCCAAGCCGGGAACGGTGGACGAAGGCCCAAACGGTAGGAAGAGGCAAGTAGGCGGCGCGACTCGATGAGCGATAAGCGGCAGAAACCCCGGCTTCGGCTGGCCTTTGGCGAGGAGTGCAGGAGTGAAGCTCCGATGGCTCCTGGCGAAGGGACAGAAACGCCCATGGCGAAGCGCATGAACGAAAGCCCAGCGATGCATATTGCGTTTCCGGTTTCCTACTTCGACTCGCTTGGTCTTCCGAGGTTGTTTGTTGGGAAGCAGTTCAATCCACCGAACCGCCGTATGCGGACCCGCATGTACAGTGGTATGGGAGGGGAGGAGAGGCGACTCTGCCCCTATCCCGATTTCTGATGTCGAATTTAAGCAATGTCAGTAATTCAAAACATTCATGCGAATGCTTGAAGATAGTGGATAAATATTTTCCCAGGGGACTTACCATTGATACCGGAGAAGGCCAGATTGTCGAATAGCGTAGTTAAAGCGATCAATACTCTTTGGAAGGGAGATTCTCTTCGCGCACGTTTCGCCAGAGGAGCAGTGTGGGCGTTCATCGGCACCGCTATATCGCAAGGACTCACACTTATCTCATCTATAGTCACGGCCCGCTTCCTCGGGAACACGGGATTCGGCGAGCTGGGAATAATTAACAGTACTGTAGGAATGTTTGGCACCTTTGCGGGATTCGGTCTTGGGTTGACCACAACCAAATATGTGGCTGAGTTGCGGGCTGAAGAACCTGACCGAACGGGCCGAATTATAGGGCTTGCCACTCTTGTTGCCACGATCTCAGGCGGGTTAATGTCATTGGGGCTGTTCATATTCGCTCCTTTGCTGGCGGCACACACTCTTGCCGCCCCACCCCTCGCTACAGAGTTGCGAATCGGGTCCCTTCTGCTTTTGTTTAACGCCTTGAACGGCGTTCAGACAGGCACGCTTTCTGGCTTCGAAGATTTCAAGGCCATTGCTCAGTCAAACTTAGTGCGCGGGGTTCTTTCCTTTCCAACGATGATCGTAGGAGTATTTCTCTGGCGCCTCCCCGGCGCTGTATGGGGTTTGGTTCTGTCCAGTGCGATTGGGTGGCTCATAAACCACGCAATTCTACTGAACAAGAGTCGAAATGCTCGTATACGCGTAACCTACACTTCTGTTTGGCGTGAAGGGCGAGTTTTGTGGCACTTTACTCTCCCCGCCTTTGTGGCCAACGCGTCCGTCGGTCCGATAACTTGGCTGACTAACACACTACTGATCAACCGACCAAACGGCTACGCGGAATTGGGAGTATTCAATGCCGCATACCAGTGGCGCACAGCTATGCTGTTTCTTCCAAGCTTGATTGGTCAGGTGGTTCTTCCCATGCTATCGTCTCTCCAGGGTGAAAAGGGACGTCAGTCAGCTCGCAACATCTTGCTCGGCGCGGTTGTTCTGAATGGTACGATCGTTCTTCTCGCTCTGCTGCCGATCTTATTTCTTGGCAATCGCATCATGGCGCTGTATGGCCCCAGCTTTGCATCTCGTGGTGCGGTCTTATGGATTACTGGCGTTACTGCGGGTTTATATGCTGTTGAAACTCCGGTTGGGGACGTCATAGCCGCTTCTGGACGCATGTGGCTTGGGGCCCTGATGAACGTGGGTTGGGCGTGTACCCTGTTCGGTTCGGCATGGTTCTTTTTGCAGTATGAAAGGGGAGCGGATGGTTTAGCTAGCGCCTATCTGGCGGCCTATCTCGTGCATGCTATCTGGACATTCTGGTTTGCAAACAGGGTGCTCGGCGGCTTTAGAAATGTCCGCGATTGCAATTCAGATGTAACAGAACATTCGTAGTATTTGTTTAGCGTCTTGATTCCGCCTCAAGAGAGGTACTTGCTGCGGTTTTGCGAATCAGCAAGTTGGGTGTTCTCGTTTCAGTCGGTGCTGCCATCTGTTAGACGACCTTTTCCCATCCGCAGGATGAAAGATGGGCCAGCCCAATGGCGCAGTCACCGGAACTCGGCGCTTGTTTTCGCTTCCAATTTCATTGTCTGAACTATGCCGCCGGCAGCATCAACGTAAGCGTCTACGGCGGGCCGTATTGACGCGGATAGGTGATGGCTGCGATTGTGGGAGGTCGTGTCCACAGAATTTGAAGTGGACACGACCTGTGTGAAAGATGGCTCTCTATGTTGAGGATGGAT
>Ga0255351_1000828_pt1 | contig 13389 bp, 19 predicted proteins | sample HBST25r2metaG_FD_186024 | JGI IMG/M metagenome (GOLD analysis project Ga0255351, IMG submission 186024) | Peat soil microbial communities from Stordalen Mire, Sweden - H.B.S.T-25.r2 | ecosystem: Environmental > Terrestrial > Soil > Wetlands > Peat | place: Sweden: Norrbotten County, Stordalen... | reverse complement strand
CATCTACATAAGCGTCGCCATGCCAGGATGGCAAGAACGGTTCGATGCGCAGCAAACCCAGTATGCTGACCAACAACTGGTGCTGTGGACCCAGCGGGCCGTCCATCACATCGTCCAGCCAGGGCAGAAGTTCCCCTTGAATGCGGACCCAGTATGTGGATAGTGTTTCCTTCAGCGACATCGCCCGCATCCTCGTTGTCTTGGTTGGTATCTGGTTGTTTCAACTCCATGATATCCCATAGCGGATGCCGGCGTCTCGCGAAATCCATTCCAGCGGGAACGAAAAAATCACGCCGCCCGCGGATTTTTGCAAGAGGCTCATAGGAATGAAAAATGTCCGGCTCATTGAATCGCGCGCAACTGATTGGCAATCTCGGGCATGATCCTGAGGTCCACTTCACCGAAACCGGCGCCAAGCTGGTCACGCTCAGCGTTGCCACAAAGGAAAGCTGGAAGGACAGCCGTAGCAGCGAGCGCCGCGAGCGCAACGAGTGGCATCGTATCGTTATCTTTTCCGAGCCGCTCGCCGACCTGGCCGAGAGGTATTTGACCAAGGGCGCCAAGGTTTTCGTCGAGGGCGCAATCCGCACCCGCAAATGGCAGGATCACGCGGGAGCGGACCGCTACAGCACCGAAATCCAGCTGACGCCATTCAACGGCACGCTGACCTTCCTCGACCGCAAGCGTGACGAGGCCCAGGCGCCGGCCGGCGAAGACGCCGGCGCGTCCGAGCCGGGCGCCGCCGGTGGCGACCATGGTGATCCGGACTCCGGCATACCGTTCTGACGGCCAAACGCTGGCAGGCGCCAGCAAGCTCCTGGCCGGCCGTGCAAGGTTGCGGTCGGCCTGAGGCCGGCGCCTGCCACGCGGCCATCGCAGCAACCATCGCGCCAGCAGAGGGGACAACATGCACAATGGTCCGTTCGCCGTCATAGGCGCCATGACGCGCGCACTCGCATTTCTTGCCGTCGCCGGGCCCAGGGGTTCCAGCAATGCCGCGAGGGCCACATGCGATATGTCGGTGCAACGGCCATTCATCCGGGCGATTGCCCGCGCCGAGGGATGGGACGTGTTCGACTGCGGCCTCCATCCCGATGGGTCGCCGCACGTAGAAATCCAGCGCCCCGATGATCCCGACAACGGTCCACCGGTGTTCGCCGACGACGCCGACGCATGGCAACACGTCGTCTGGTGGACCCGGTCGAGCGCCGACTGATCCAAACCAGCTGTGGCGAATGGACCGCACCTTCTCCGTGAACACCGCCACCACTGGCCAACCGCCGCCAACCGATTATTTCCGCGCGAGGTCTTCCATGACCGTCTGCTTCACCCCATACATCCATGACCAGACACGCGACGTGTTCCTGCTGCCGCCGGAAACCCGCGACGATTCGGAACGTTTCGAGTTGTCGCTGTCCAACAGCAACGGCATCGACATCCTGCTGGCGCTCGGACTGACGCCCGACCCTGCGAGCGAACCATACCCGATCACCAGGATCGCCGACCTGGTGACCGCCGCACTGCGACGCCATCTCGGAAATCGTTCACCCGAACTTGTCACCTGTACCGATGCCCCGAAAGGCCGGCTTGCTATCGTCTATTGTGGCCGGCGCGAAGGCTATATCGAAGACCGTCTCGGCAAGCTTGCCCAGCTGATCCAGCACAGCCGCGCCATCGGCGCAACCCATTTCGGTTGGAGCTAACTCCGAGTTGCTGCTGCGCCAGGTAAGCTTGTCGGTCCACCGACAGCAAAAACCTGACGTGAAAACACAACACGAAAACTATGGAGTGAACCAGTGCCCGATTATCTTGTAACATGGCAAATCGACATCGAGGCCGACAACCCTACAGAGGCAGCAGCAAAGGCGCTGATCATGCAGCGGGACAACGATCCTGCCAACACCGCTACCGTGTTCAATGTTCAGGAACGAATGGTCTGCGGCTTTCCGGCAGAGCCCATCAGGGTGGACACCGCTAACAGCCCCGCCACTAAGATCAACAAACCCGCCGCGATCAGCAGACGCTAGATAAACAGAATCCGGATCGGATGGCAACCAAAACACAAAACGAACCCAAAACGAGGATGCCGCTTCCCGCCGCCCGCCGCAAGGGTCGCGCGCGACGCGCGCGCCTGCGACGCCCTTGCCCTGGCCGCAGCGAAGCGGCGAGGCGGGGGTATTGCCCGAGGAGAAAGCCATGACGACACCACTGCAAAATGCCGTGCTGCCAAACGCCGATCCCCTGCACGCGCATTTCACCTGGCGGAGCTATCTGGCGACGTCAATGCGGATTGGCCGTATCGCCGTGCAGGAGGGACAGCAGGCGCTGCTGCGCCGCCTGCTCGACGATGCGTTCCGCTTCGAGAACCAGCTGCTCTGCGTGACCGGCCGGACCTTCTGCCAGATCAGTGCGGCAGCGGACGCGGACCGGACGGCGCTCCGACAAGCGGTCAGGCGAAAGTACCGGGGAGAAGACTGACATGGACCCGGACCCGCCGGTTGCCCGGCCGGTAATGGACGCAGAAACACGCCGACAGCCAATTGAGGAGAGACGCCGTTCGCATCGCGGCCGGTCCGGCAATGCTCCGCGCCATCGCCGCCGTCGCAACCCTGGTCGGCCGGAGCGCAGCCCTCTGGGCCGCGCCCCGCCGCCGACCAGGATCGCTCGCCGGCAATGGTGCCGGCCCAGCCCCGCTGCGCTTCGGGCAGCGTCAACCACTCCAACACGGAGAAGAACGATGGAGCTCAAAACCGTCGATCCCCGAACCCTTGGGTTCGATCCGCAGAATCCCCGCCGGACCAAAGCAACCCCTGAACAGGACGCGCAACTTACCGCCAACATCCAACAGATCGGCCTGATCCAGCCCCCGTTGGTTCGCACCGAAGGCGACAGCCTGATCGTCGTCGCCGGCGAACGCCGTGTTCACTGCAGCATCAAAGCCGGAATGACGACAATACCGGTCCTCGTGCGCGAAACCACCGACGGCGCCGATGCCATTCGCTCGTTCGCCGAAAACGTCGTGCGCGCCCAGATGGGACCCGTCGACCAATGGCGTGCCATCGAGGCCCTGATCGGCGACAACTGGACTGAAGAAGCCATCGCCACCGCCTTTGCCTATCCGGTCCGTCTCATCCGACGGCTGCGCCTGTTGGCCCATATCCACCCGGCAATCCTCGACCATATCGCCAAAGGCGACATGCCACGTGAGGAAGAATTGCGGATCATCGCCGCAGCCACGCCGCAGGAACAGGCGGCCGTCTGGAAAAAGCACAAGCCCCGCCGAAACGAAACCGCCGCCTGGTGGGAAATCGCCAACCCACTGCGGAAAAGCCGAATGCCGAAAAAAAACGCCAGCTTCGACGACGAAACCGCGCGGCGCCACAACATCATCTGGGAGGACGACCTGTTCGGTCCCGCCGACCAGGACAACCTCTACACCACCCAGGTCGAAGCATTCCTGGCCGCACAGAATGAATGGATTGCCAGCACCCTGCCGGACAATGGAATGCTCCTCGAAACCGACAGGTACGGCAATCCTGACCTGCCCCCGAAAGCCGAACGCATCTACGGAAAGCCGGGACGCGACGACACCATCGGTCGGTTCATTCACGCCGGCACCGGCGAAGTCCAGACCGTCGTCTTCCGTATACCCCCACCCAAGACGTCAAAGCATGCCAAGGACAAGACGAAAGAGTCGCCAACCCCGGTTTCGTCCCGCCCGGACCTCACGCAAAAGGGAATCACCATGATCGGTGACTTCCGAACCGAAGCCCTGCAACAGGCCCTGAAAGAGAACCTGATCGACGACACCATCATCATCGGCCTGTTGGTCCTCGCCCTCGCTGGTAGCAACGTATCCATCCGTTCGCCAACCAATACCGGCCATTACGACCGCAAGCGCTCGATCCACCCGCTGATTGAAGGCGGTGTTCTCACAAGCGATCCCGAGATCTTGCGAAGCGCGGCCCGGCAGATCCTGCGCGACACCCTATCATGCAAGGAAGGCATGACGAACAGCGGCATCGGCGCACGCATCGCTGGCGACGCTCTCGGTGCCGACGAGTACCTGCCAAACATGGCTACCGAAGAATTCCTGTCGTGCCTGAGCAAGCCAGCCATCGAACGCGTGGCCAGCGAAGCAGCAGTCGCACCGCGCAATACCGGCAAAGCCACCCGGGCGGCGCTCATTGACCGGGTAGGGAAGGGGACGTTCCTTCTTCCCGCCGCGCGCTTCAAGCTTTCGGCTGAGGAGCGCCAGAAGCTCGCGGAGGACGTCACATCCGTCAGCGAGCCCGATCCCGAAGACGAAGAATCCGACTTCGGCATCGAAGCCGGCGACGATACCGCTGACGACACGGAAAACACAGAGACCGACGTCGAAGAAAGCACGACCACCGCTCCCGAGGCCGATGACGAAAGCGAGGTCCCCGAAACCCCGGCAAAAGGCCGCAAGGCACGGAACCGACGCAACCGCGGCGTTACCCAAAAGGCAGCCTGAGAACATCGTTCCGCCAAGCAAACCACGCCCGCCACCAACCCCCGGAGGAGAGGATGACAACCGACATGATCACCGCCCGCCTCACCGGGCACCGAAACCGCCTGAGCCACCTCGAAGACATCTTCGTCGCCTCCTGCGAACGCGCCGCCCGCGCGTGTCCAAACAAAGCCGCATGGAACCGTCCCGCCTGGCACCGCTATCTCCACGCCGCCGAAGCAGAAGAACGCCGACTCGGTCCCGAGATCCGCCACCTTCAGGGAGAAATTGCGCACCTCGAAGCGCTTGCCGCCCATCCTCGGTCTGCCCGAAATAGCCCAACGTCCTTCGCCATGGAAAGGAACAGCTTCATGTCCCAGGCTTTCGCCCGCACCACCACCACAGCCCCGATCCAGCGTATCCGCGGCACCATCGGCAGCAAGGTTCTCGCCAAAAGTCCGGAGCTCTTCAACCAGAGCCTGGAGACAATCCTCACGGAGACCCTGCAAAACGCCCGACGGGCCGGCGCCACCAGCGTTGATATCGAAATCATCGGCACCACGCCGAACATGACGATGACAATCCGCGACAACGGGCACGGCATCACCAACCTGGCTGTGCTGGTTACATTCGGCGCGTCCAGCTGGGACGAATATACCGACGTCGCCGAAAACGCCGCCGGCATGGGCATGTTTTCCCTCGCCTCCCGCGGCGTGACCGTGCGCTCACGCGGCCACAAGGTTACGCTCAGCCGCGAGGTCTTCACCGGCAACGCCGATGCCGCCGTTCTGCCCGACCCCGATGCACCCGCCGGAACGGAACTGATGTTCCCCATCACCGAAGAACACGCTGCAAATCTCGTTCGCCAAGCCGCGCGCTTCTACCCGGTACCCGTGCGTCTCAACGAAAGCCAAGTGCCCCAGGAATGCCTGACCGACAAGGCCGTCTACACCATCGAATGGCAAGGATTGCGTATCGCCGTGATACGCGGCGATTTCTCATACTTGGTGCCGTCCGCCAGCACCTTGTCCCGCCACTGCAAGATGGTCATCAACTTTTTCGGCCATCTCGTTGCGACCTCCGGTCCCCACGCCGAAGAAGTCGATGGCAAGCTCTGGACGGCACATCTCGATGTCGTGTCCGCACCTGACCTGCAACTGGTACTGCCCACCCGAAATCAGGTAATCGAAAACAACTTCCTGCGCGCTGCCCGCCAACGAGCGCACCGTGCGATCTACGAAGCAATCGCACTCCAGGAACACCACCAACTGCCCTTCAGCAACTTTGAGTCCGCACGCCAGCTTGGCGTCGACCTCGGTGAACCCCGGATCGCCTTGCAGCGTTGGGTTGTCCGCAGGCAACACCGACATTGGCCGTCGTTCTCAACAGACTACATTCTCGGCAACCATGCCAACGAGATCGTCCTCGCAGACCCACAAACAATGGACCCAGTCGAGGAGGCAAACCTGGAAACGTTCCGCGACAAGACCAACAACACTCTGACAATCGCCAAAGCCGAACCGCGGTTCGACGGCTATCAGGAGTACGATGCACTGCCAAGAATTGCAGGAATCAACACCGAAGTACGTGGAAGTGACGGCCAATCCACCATCTACAATCGCACCACAGCTTCGCCCGATGACGACGACAAGGACAGCGCCAACTCCGATGCCCAAGACGTCGTGGACAGCATCACCGCACATCTCGTGGTGCGCCAGCGCCGAACCAACCGACTTGTACAAAACGTCCTGCTGACGCACCAAATTCCCTTCTTCTTTACTTGCCCCACCGATACAGACTTCCCCGGGTTCGTCGTCACAAAGAGCACCAATCCAACGTTCTTGGCCGACGCCCTCGTCCTCAACTTTTTTCACGCCTCAGACGATGCCGAGGCCGACAGCCATGAAACCCAGCTTGAAGCCTACGCCGCGGACGCCCTCGACCTGGCACGATCGCTCCTGCTGACCGCGCGCGAGGCGGCAATCGCACTGATCGTCGAAAACCTCCGGTCCGCCACCTGGGCACTCCGCCGCCTCGGCGAGGGAACGGTCACGATCACCATCCGCCAGGGACGCCCCCCGGAAATGCTGGTGCAGGGCTCAGATGGCGCGGACACAACGACGACGCTGTAGGCGGATCGTCTCGGCCACCAACCCTGGCAACCATGTAAGTCATAAGAAACATTATGGAAAGAAGGACTCAAAACAGGTTGAAAAACAAGAGATAAACCCATCTGAGGCCGATCAATCCGGGCGCCCGCAAAGGCACCAGGACGCCGAACGCCGAAACAAAGGCCGCCGCAATGAAATTCGAACCCTTCATGCCTCGAACGATCTATGAAGATACCCCGCGCAAGCGCAAGGCCCAACACCGCAGCCAGCGCCAGCAACGCGAAGCATTGCCACTGCTGGCAGAACTGATCGCCGAACGGCAACCGGACGCAGATACCGTCATGACCCAACGTGCGGCACAATGGGCCAAAACGCAGCAGGAATGGCGAAATTCTCGCGCCGCCGCCTGGCGTGCCGTACGCCGACTCTACTTCAGCTACGATCCAGAACTGCGTGCCGGCATCCTGAAGTTCTGGAATGCTCATCGATGGTTCACCAAAAACCCCGGAAACCTCCATTACATCCTGAAAAGAGTCAACAGCGGAGGTTACATCTTCGACAAAGATGCCGGCCTGCGCAACATCACACCAATCGCTAGGACTCGCGACTGTTCCGACGAAGTCCGCTCAGCCGCAAATGGACAACGCTACGCCAGGAAATACGGCGTGCCCGTCAACAGCTAACCGCCGCACAAGCTCACACCACTCAACTCATTCCAATGCTGAAGGAAAAAGCCCATGAGCCGTCACAAAATCCCGGCAACACGTCCTACCCTCGAAGTCTACGTCGGTTGGGACGCGCCGATGGGAACTTTCTTCGCCCACGTCTACGACCTCACCATCAAGAACGAAGACGAAAACACCGTCTTCTGGCTCGGCGGCAACTTCGGCGAAATCACCGTCGCCGAGAAGTTGAAAAAGCCCCTCGAACCTTTTGCGGCGTTAACCTACACGCACATCACCCTGCTACGCACGGATCAGGCCGCAACACTGGACCAAGGTCCAACGCCTTTGCAACGCCTCGCACGATCCATCGGCCGATTACACGAACCGTGAACAGCACCGCGGCGGACCTGCACCCACCTCTTCGCAAGGGAAAACACCGTGATCCGACAATACTTCGCCCAACGATGCCGCGGCGGCAACAACCCACTCCGCGTCGGCATCATCCCGACCGGAAGCATCTTCTACCTGCAGGACGACGACGTCCTGCGCGGCGGAGCCTCCCCCCGGTGTCGCACACCCTGGCTCGTGGAAGCGTTCCTCAACGGACAACGTCATGCCGTCCGCCGCGATCGCGAAACCGGCCAGTGGATCGACCTCTACATCACCGGCCGATCCGACATGGCGATCGTCCGCTCGCTGCGCGACGGACGGCGCCGAAAGGTCGCCATCCGCCTCCTGCAACTGCACGACGAACTCGGCCTGACCTGGGAGCCAACAGCCTACCCGACCCTGCCGGATCCAGCACTCATCGCCCAATGCCGACGCTCCCAGGCCGACCGACGCACCGGGAGATCCACATGAGAAATCTCAGCCTCGAAGCACAAAGCTGCATCAACAGCGCAGCCCAATGGCGACGTCAGGCAACCTATGTCCGTGAACATGCCAACCGTCCAAATTTGTCGGAACGACAGCGTGAAACCTTGCTGCGCGAAGCCGAAACCTGCGATCGCCAGGCCGACTGGTGGCTCCAAGGAGCGGAGGAGTACGAACCCGTTGGCGTGCTGGCAAGCCTGGAAAGCATCCTGCCATGACCGACCATCCAACATCCGAAACAGACAAAGCTCCCTGCGACGCCGAACGCAACATCCGGACCCTGGCCGAACAACACGGCTTCACCAAACCGGAAAGCATCAGCATGCTGATCCTGCACCTGATCGCCAACGGCATGCTCAGCACCATGGAAGCAAGCCGACAGTATCAAGACTATCTGGACCAAACCACCAGCTGATCGTACGGTAGAGAACCCGCCGAAAGGCGTCCGCGTAGCCGGGATACGCACCGTCGCGGGACTGGTGGCGGAGCAGCCGAGGGCTTACCTTATCGCATGGACGGGGCGACAAACTGGCAGGAACCATGAGCGACCTCTACGACCGCGATTTCTACGGCTGGGCCAACGAACAGGCCGCCCTGCTGCGCGCCGGCAATCTGTCCGCCGCTGACATCGAGCATATCGCCGAGGAAATCGAGAGCATGGGGCGCAGCGAAAAGCGCGAGCTGACCAACCGACTCGCGGTGCTGCTGGCACACCTGCTGAAGTGGCAGCACCAACCGGGGCTGCGCGGCAGCAGTTGGCGGCTGTCCATCGAGAATACCCGCGACGAGTTGGTGCGGCACATGGCCGACAACCCCAGCCTCAAGCCGCATGTCGGAGAGGCAATGGCCGACGCCTACCGGCGCGGACGCCGTACGGCGGCGGCTGAAACGGGGTTTCTGGATAGCACCTTCCCCGCCGCGTGCCCGTGGCCGTTCGAGCAGACGATGGACGAGGCCTTCTGGCCAGGCCAGGACGAAACACCGTGAATGCCTCGCGCCCCTCGGCGGATGCGCCTTCCTTCGGCCATCCGTCGCGAGGGTGGCCTGACATGCTCTCGGGCCGAGAGCATGTCTGCGGACCTCTACCTGGAGCGACGCGCGATCAGGCGCTCTGCGAAAACCCGAACAAAGCATCCTCGTCGGCACGAAGATCATATGGCGTCCAGACCTCGCCACACCTGGCAATCCGAACCGCCCGGGCAACACCCATCGCTTCCTCGGCACGAGCATGCGCAGCCAACGTCGCTTCCGCAGCACGCAGCGTGACCTCCTCCGCCAGCTCCTGCAGAAACACCGCCTGAAAGCTGCCCCGGCTCTCCGCTTCGACAACTTTGGTCTGCGCCTCCATCACTTTCCGATTCATCCGATGCACCGCCCGGCAAGCATCAATAGCCGTAACCAGCACGGGTATCAGCAATGCGTCGAGCGCAAAATTCCGCGCCTCGACAGGTTCGACAGGCACATGCGCAGCAATGTACTCAGCCGTCCGACGGTCCGCATCGTCCTTCAATGTCGCCACCGGCTGATCCAGACCAAACGCCTCGGCAATCATGTCAATCTGACGTACGTCCGGTCGCAAAGCCTCAACCAACTGCAGCGTCGGCCGCGGCCGGCGCTCCTTCGGAAAACGAATGACGTTCGCAGTCCCGGCAACAAGGTCCTGTCGCATTCCAACCTCCTGGAGTTCGCCCCCCAGGTTACTACCAAAAACCGAGTGAGACAACTAAATAATTGATCTAAAACAGTTTTCTGTGTGCCCCGCCAATCCCAAGTCCCCCATTAACCCCAAAAACAGATCCCACGCACCCCACCACGCAAACTTAACACCACGGTCAAAGCAGAACCATCCCAGCCACAGGCCCTCCAAAAAGCCAGCTTCTGGCAAGGAAAAGCCCTTGCCAACAAACCACCAAAATGATTTATCATAGGAAAACACACGATAAACCGACTTTTTGACGAGGAAAACATGAGCGGCGCCCGCAGCGAAATTACAGAAATCATATTTGCCAATACCGGAATCTCGCTCGCAAAAGCACAACATCTCACAAACCAAATAATATATAAACTCGCAGACCATCTCGTGACTCAGGGCAGACTCACCATCAACCAATTTGGAACCTTCAGAGTCGGATACACGTACGAAGAAGTGTGGAAATTACATATCAATAATACGGAACTAAAACTCCCGCCACTCACACTCAACCAGGATTCAAAAACCGTCCGCACAGCAGTCTTCGTCCCAGCATTCAACCTTCAACTACGCCTCGACACAAAACACAAAAACGAAACCAAATCTAAACCTGAACCCAAACCCAATCGCCCCGCCGGCCCGAAACCACGGAAACCAACCCCGATACCCTACACCACCCGCACCAGGAAAGACCCGCAATGACCACCTATCGGTACGACAAAATCACCATCGACACCGACAACCCGAATCACAACGCCCAGCTCGAAGCCCTGCACGCCCGAGCCGCGCGCCTCCTTTGCACCTGCGTCGAACCGCCACTGGAGATGTACCTCGCCCGCACCCAGGCCGGCATCATCGTCAAGCGCATGCCCGACACCGGACCGCGACATGCCCCTACCTGCCCTTCCTACGAACCACCAGCAGAACTCGGCGGGCTGGCCCCCTGCTCGGCCAGGCCATCGTCGAAAACCCCGACACCGGCACCACCATACTCCGGCTCGGCTTTCCCTTGTCACGACGGCCTGGCCGACCAGTGCCTACCCCGGACAACCCCAGCACACCCGGCGATACCGCCAAGACACAGCCCCGCAAGCTGACCCTGCGCGGCCTGCTGCACTACCTCTGGGAAGAAGCCCGCCTCACCCACTGGACCCCAAAATGGACCGGCCGCCGCTCCTGGCGCGTGGTGCAATCCCACCTCCTGCAAGCCGCAAGTTCCAAAGCCACCTCAACCAACCCCCTGCCGACAACGCTCTACGTGCCCGAGCCCTTCACCGCCGAGCAGAAAGACCCCATCGCCAACCGACGCCGCGCCCATATCGCCAAAACCACCACCGCACACACCAGCGGCGGAAAACCCCTGATGATCCTGATCGGCGACGTCAAGGAAATCATCCCCTCCCACACCGCCTTCAAGATCGTCGTCAAGCACGCACCAGACTTCCACTTCGGCCTCTCCACCGAACTGCACACCAACTTCGAAAAACGCTTCGCCCGGGAAACCGCCCTGTGGAACAAGGACCCGGCCAACCACCTCATCATCGCCGCCACTTTCTCAATGACAACGGCCGGCTACGCAAACATCGAAGACGTCACCACAATGGCCGCCAACGCCAACTGGATCCCCATCGAGGCCGAAGAAGACGAACGACTCATCGCCGCCCTGACTGCCAGCAACCGGTCGTTCTTCCGCGTTCTCCGCTACAGCCTGCCACCTTCCGCACCTACCGCCACCGCCGTCGTCGTCGACACCACACCCCAGCCAGTGGCGCTCTATCTCCTGCCAGCAGACACCGACAACACCTACCGCGACAATCTCATCACCCTCGCCACCGAGAGCCGCTTCGCCCCGTGGTTCTGGGAAACCTCCGCCATCACAATGCCCGAACTCCCCACCCTGAATAACTACGCACCCATGCCACTTCCCGTATTGGAAACAGCATAAGCAACATCGCGGCTTCGCCCCAAATGGGGGCTCCCGGTCTCTCACGAAAAAAAGGGACCTCGCGGCCCCCCCCTTCCGGTGAACGGCTCAGCCGAAAGCGCCAAGCACCCGCAGCGGCCCGAGAACCAACCCATTGGTGCCTTCGTAGGGCTTCCAGTCCGCCATCAGAAGCTTTGGAGCGCAATCTCCCTGCGCGGCGAAAACGCAGGCCTGCAGGCCAACCCCGGCAACGAATCGGCGGGCGCGGGCAGCGCACCTATCGCCATCGTCAGCCATCACGAACCTCACCGCGGGCATTGGCCAGGCTGAAAGTGAAGTCGCCGCTGGTTCCGCCACCGCCGCAGAAACCACCAACACGGACGGCCCCGGCAACATGGGCAGTCACGGCGCAAACATGCGGACCAGAGCACCATTTCGTTGACCACGATCGAGGCCGGCTTGCCAGCGAATTCCCCAGTGGTGTGCGGATTGTCGTGTCGCCGACGAAACCGAAACCGAATGCCGCAACCTTCCCGCCAGCTCTGGTCGAGAACAGCAATTTGGCGCGACAGAACCGGAGTCTTACCTGGGGTCGTGGGTGGCGGGCTTCTTCGGGGGCTTCGTGAGCCATCATCTCCTCACTCCGTCATCACCGATGCGGCCGTCCGTTGCCAGACGCACTGTTCCCTCGGATGCGTGCGGTCTAGGCCGGGCACCGGGCACTACAACCCCCGCTTTGCCGTCCGGGCGCAAGCGCCCGCTCATGACGGCAAAGCGCCTCCGGTTCGGCCGGCACCGTGTCGCTTCGCTCCCGCACCACTGCCGGCCTCAGGGGTTTCCGCACCCGGCTAACCCGACCTCAGCAGACCGCACCCGAGGGAAACAGCGCTGGCAACCGGCCAGCCACCTACGGGAATGACAGTGATGGAGATGTAAGATGGCCACGAAGACCCCCACGAAGAAGCCCGCCACCCGCAACACACGTCAAGACAGCCCGACCTTTGAACGCGCCAAATTGCTGTCCCCGACCGAAGCCGGGGCTGAGAAGATCGCGCGAACTTTCGCTCTCGATCCCGTCGACTACGCGGGCATCCGCGACGCCACCGAGGAACATATGGTCAAGCTCGGCCAGGTTCTCCCGATCAACGAAACGGCGCTCAAGATCCACGTCCAGCGCCTCACCGGTGCCCACGTCGCCGGGGCCGTCCGCGCCGGCGAGTTCTACAGCCAGCGCTGCACCGACGCTCGTAACCTCACTTCCAGCCTGGCCAACGACGCCCGCGACGAGGACCGCGACGCCCCGATCGGCTTCGATAGCCGCGCTGCCCGCGCCCGCCAATTCGCCGCCGAGGCCGGAATGCAAGCCCACGCACTTCTCGCCGCCGCCGAGGGAGCCCTCGCAGCCTACGCATTCCTGATCGGCGAAGACTGGAAGCCCTACGAAGGCACCAACGCACCGGTCTCCCGCGAAGCCGCCGCCGCCGAGCTCGACGCCTTCAGCTAATTTGACAAAATCACATTCCTATCTGGCGGCGGCTTGGCCGCCTGCGGGGAGCGGACCGCCGTCCTCTGCGATCGCCTCACATTGCCCATTGACAAGGGAATCCCATGTCGAATCAATGGGACTTCACGGACATCTGGAGGTTGGGGGG
>Ga0255351_1000821_pt1 | contig 13454 bp, 8 predicted proteins | sample HBST25r2metaG_FD_186024 | JGI IMG/M metagenome (GOLD analysis project Ga0255351, IMG submission 186024) | Peat soil microbial communities from Stordalen Mire, Sweden - H.B.S.T-25.r2 | ecosystem: Environmental > Terrestrial > Soil > Wetlands > Peat | place: Sweden: Norrbotten County, Stordalen... | reverse complement strand
CACCAGGCGTGATTTGAGCCCAGGCGTGATTTGAACCTCCGCTGGGACTATTGTGCGCCGACGGCGGATTATTTTGTGCAAGGCGAGGTGGGATTTCCGCAGAAAGCCGACGGAACACAGGGTTGGAACGGCTGGGCGGAAAACTGTTCGGGACTGGCAAGGCGGTCCCGATGAACTCGATGAGCGCATTGGCCTGTTTGCGCCAAGTTACTTTGCCCGCGATTATGCTCGAAGGGATTCGGCAGCATCCCAGGTCCGAAGTTTAACGATCCATTGGAGACCTGGGCTGGCCGCCTATTTGAATACCATTTTCAGAACATCGTATACCGCGGAGACAATAATGGGGAGCACCAGCACCGTCAAGACCGTGCAGAGCTTTTGCCGCCTTTTGTCAGGCCGAAGGTGCGGAATGCCAAAGTTGAATTCAATTCCGGGCCACATCGAGAGGAGCCAGCGGCGAATCTCAGGAGCAAACAAGAATCCTGTTAACCACCGCAATGGCCACAGTGTTAGCCAAAAAACTGAGCGGATTTGGCTAAGTAAATTGGGTGGCATGGAAGTGATGAACGACGGGCGCGTGGGCCAGATCTGCTCTAGGAGGAGTGCAAGAATCGACGACAATGAAAGGAAGACAGTTCCAGACCCGAGCGCAATGAGATTCAGAAGAAACGTAGGGTGCCGTCTACACCAAAGCGTCTGAGGTGCAACCTTTTCGAGTGCGTCGCGCAGCGCCATATAATTTGCGTTCACCCAGGTGGCGTCGTTTCCGCTAATGACCATCACGCTCCCATAGTCGGAATCGCCAGAGTGGATATAAACCCTCATAAACCGCTCCGCCCCCGAGCAATAGAGCCGCATCTCGATCGTGAGTGGGCGACTTGGTCGATCGAGTTCTTCTTCAGTGAACACCTCGGATGCAGAGCCCTCGATGCTCGTTCCGTCTTCAAACGTAACCTCGTGGTTAGTCCAAATCCGTTGATCTGATGCGGTCGAAACTTGTCGGTCGAGAATGCTCCCGATCCGCACGAGATCAGGAATCGTGAAGATGCGCTCAGCAATCTCAACCCTGCGTGTTCGTTTCATCGCTGTCTTTCCTCTCAGCGATTTTAATCTAGTAGTAGCCGGAGGCAGGTGGCCCCGGTCTCGATAACAATGTCAAACCCCGCCGAGGGTGCCACCGGTCCCTTGCATTTGGGGACCGGTGCTGAACGCAATTCAAAATCTCAGTTCATGCCAAATCGCCTTATCGCTCAAAGAGAACGATGGCAACGGATGCACGAGTCCCGCGATTTCCGAGGTGCGGGCGTATCTTGGACAAACTGGAACATGCACCACTGCCGTCTGGATGGGCACTTTTGCCGTTTGTGGCTGCCATGGGCGAGAATGGGAGGGACGCTATGCCGAATAGTCCCCGCACCTTCGAGCTGCCATTCACTGACGTTCCCGGCGCCTTGGCCGAGATACGCGCGGGGCGCATGGTGGTTGTGGTGGACGACGAGGACCGCGAGAACGAGGGCGACCTGACCCTGGCCGCCGAGCACGTGACGCCGGAGGCGATCAACTTTATGGCCCGGTACGGCCGCGGGCTGATCTGCCTGACGCTGACTGAGGAGAGGGCCGACCATCTGCGGCTGTTCCCGATGACGCAGCAGAACTCGTCGCGATTCGGGACTGCGTTCACGGAGACGATCGAGGCGCGGGAGGGGGTGACCACCGGGATTTCGGCGGCGGACCGGGCGCACACCATCCGCACCGCGATCGATGCCCGGACCAGCTATAGCGATCTGGCGCGGCCGGGGCACATTTTTCCGCTGCGTGCCCGCAAGGGCGGCGTGCTGGTTCGCGCGGGGCAGACTGAGGCTTCAGTCGATCTGGCGCGGCTGGCGGGGCTGAACGCCTCCGGGGTGATCTGCGAGATTATGCGCGACGACGGGGAGATGGCGCGGATTCCGGATCTGATCCCGTTTTGCAAGGAACACGGGCTGCTGATTCTTACCGTGGCGGAGCTGATCCGCTACCGGCTGCGCAATGAACGGTACATTGTGCGCGCGGGCGAGAGCCGCATCCAGACCCGGTACGGCGAGTTCCGGATGATTGCCTATGAGAGCGAGGTGAATGGCGGCGAAAGCCACATCGCGCTGGTGCGTGGGGAGCTTTGCGCGGATTGCCCGGCATTCAACAGTGGGCCGGCGGACGGGGGTCCCGCGGGGTCCGGCTCGGCGCGGGATTTGAGTTTGGCGCCCAGTGAGGGAGAAGCTCGAACGCCATGCGCGCACGCCGTTCTGGTGCGGGTGCATACACGCTGCACGGCGGGCGACGTGTTTGCCGCCGACTGCCACTGCCGGGAGATGCTCGACGAGTCGATGCGCATGATTGCCGAAGAGGGTTGCGGCGCGGTGCTCTACCTGCACAACACCTCGCGGGGATTCGAGGTGGATCGCACTCCGGCTCTGCCCAGCGCGTTTGAGGCAGGGGGAGCGGCTGCACCACATGGTGCGCCGGAGTCGAGCGGCGCCCGTCTGGTTCTGCATGCGGAATTACGGGCGCGCGAAGGCTCGCAGGCCCGCAGCGGGCGAATTCTGCGGGCGATCGGTCTTGGCGGCCAGATCTTATCGGACTTGGGCATCCAGCGCATTCGGTTGCTGTCGAATACGCCGATGCATATTCCTGCCCTGGAGGGCTTCGGCCTGGAGATCGTGGAGCAGGTGGCGATTGCGGTGCAGGAATGCAGCCGGGCGCTGTAGGTTGGGCGGCGGCGCGGCAGAGGATTTTCACAGTTCATGCCATGCGGGCATCCTGCTATTGCGCCCGAGCGCCACTGTTTTATAAAGTGGGCGCCCACTTCATAAAACAGCAGCACCAAGGGAACAGTGAAAATGCCTTAACAGCCTGTGGTGAAAGTCGGGTTTTGAAAGGGCACGGCTTCAGCCGTGCCGTAAATGGTTGATAAGAAAAGACGGGCTTTAGCCCCTGAGGGATGGTTTTCGGGTACTTCGACTTTCACCACGGGCCCTTAACGCACTTGCGGGAAGCCCAGGTCCACTTTGCTTGCGCCGGGATCGGGCCAGCGGCTGGTGACGACTTTGGATCGGGTATAGAACTGGACGCCTTCCGGGCCGTACATGTGCAGGTCGCCGAAGAGCGAAGACTTCCAGCCGCCGAAGCTGTAGTAGGAAACGGGAACGGGAATGGGAACATTGATGCCCACCATGCCCACCTCGACATCGAATTGAAACTGGCGCGCCGCGCCGCCGTTTTGCGTGAAGATGGCGGTGCCGTTGCCGAAGGGGTTCTCATTGATGAGGCGAAGACCTTCTGCATAGGTGGCGACGCGCACGATGCTGAGCACCGGGCCAAAGATCTCCTGGTCGTAGCAGGCCATGCCGGGCTTGGCGTTGTCGATGATCGAAGGTCCGAGGAAGAATCCATTCGTTTGCATGGCTGGATCGGTGCGGCCATCGACGGTGAGCGTTGCGCCTTCTTGAACAGCCTTGTCAAGGTGGGCGGCAACGCGATCGCGATGCTCGCGGGTGATGAGCGGGCCCATCTCGTTCTTCGGCTCCGACCCAGGGCCGACCTTGATGCGGGCCACACGCTCGCGTATCGCCTGGATCAGCGGATCGGCGACATTGCCGACAGCGAGCACGACGGAGATGGCCATGCAGCGTTCGCCGGCAGCGCCATAAGCGGCAGAGACCGCGGCATCGGCAGCCATGGAAATATCGGCGTCCGGCAGCACCATCATGTGATTCTTGGCCCCGCCCAGAGCTTGCACGCGCTTGCCGTTGCGCGTGGCCGTCTCATAAATGTAGCGCGCCACGGGCGTTGAGCCCACAAAGCTGATGGCCTTGATGTCTGGATGTTCAAGCAGCCGGTCAACGGCAACCTTATCGCCATGGACAAGATTCAACACGCCGTCGGGAATGCCCGCCTGTTTGGCTAACTCCGCGATCAAGACGCTGGCTGAGGGGACCTTCTCGGATGGCTTGAGGATGAATGTGTTGCCGCAGGCGATGGCGTTGGACAGCATCCAGAGCGGAACCATGGCGGGGAAGTTGAAGGGCGTGATGCCGGCCACTACGCCGAGCGGCTGGCGAATCTGGTAGACATCGACGCCGCGGCTGGCTTGCTCCGTATAGCCACCCTTGAGCAGGTTGGGAATGCCGCACGCGAACTCGACATTCTCCAGGGCACGCGCCACTTCACCGAGCGCATCGGCCATGGTCTTGCCATTCTCAAGGCTGACGAATGCGGCGAGACGATTGCGATTTTCCGCAATCAAATTGCGCAGGCTGAACAGGGCTTCGGCGCGGCGCGACAAAGCTGTGGCTCGCCAGTCGTGGGCTGCGGCTTTGGCTGCCGCAACAGCGCGGTCCACATCTTCGATGCAGGCATAGCCCACCTCTGCGATCACCTCGCCGGTTGCTGGATTGGTGACGACGCCAGTGCGTCCGGATGTTGCTGCAACAGCCTTCCCGTCGATCCAGTGAGTTACCGCGGCAGGGGTCAATGTTTCAATCGCACTCATAACTTTTTAGAACCTCCTCATGCTGTTCGAATCCAATCGATGGTCTTCGATGCGAGTTTATCGAACGCTGTGATCGCTAACTCCAGATGGTCTTCCTGCGTATCTTCAATCTTGTTGTGGCTGATGCCCTTGAGCGATTGCACGAAGAGCATTGTGGTGGGAATGCCGGCTCTCGATACCTCCGCCGCGTCGTGCAACGGGCCGGATGGCAAACGATGCGAGCGGCCACCCGTTTCGCGGATGGCTTCTTCACAAAGGCTGACGAGCGCGGGATGAAAGGGTTCCGGCGCAATGTTCCAGATGCGCGACCACTCCACGGTGCAGCCCTCCTCTCGCGCAAATTGTTCGCTCTTGTCCTGGGCTTCGCGATACATCGCGGCCAGCACTTCGGCATTCAGGTCGCGCTGGTCGAGAGTTGCCTCGCAGCGGCCAACCACCGCGGTTACGATGCCGGGAAAAGTCTTGACGCTGCCGATGGTGCATACCGCGTCAGGATATTTCATGGCGATGGGGCGAATCTCAAGAGCAAGTTTTGCGCCAGCGGCCAGGGCATCGTGTCGCGCCTTCATGGGCGTGGAGCCGGAGTGCGCCTCCTGGCCGTGAAAGGTAATTGCGTGACGCTCGACGCCCTTTGTGCCGAGTACCGCGCCAAGCGGAAGGCCCATGCTCTCAAGAACCGGGCCCTGCTCGATGTGCAGCTCAAGATATCCAGCCGCGTTCTTGCGCTCCACCTGGGCATCGCCGATGGAATCAATGGAGACTCCGCACCGGGCCAGCGCATCTTCAAGCCGGACCCCGGCGGCGTCTGTGCGGCCGCGATCCTGATCGATGGTTGCGGTGCCGGCGAAGGCCGATGATCCGAAGAGACTGCGCCCGAAGCGCGCACCCTCCTCATCCGCCCAATCGACGAGCCGGACTGTGATTGGCGGCTTGCCGTCATACTCCTCGGCAACGCGGCGCAGCACAGCGAACGCGGCGATCACGCCCAGGCAGCCGTCGAGCCATCCTCCATTGGGTACGGAATCGAGGTGACTGCCAAGAATCAGCGTCTTCTCGGATGCGCCGGCTAACGTGGTCCAGCTATTGCCGGCGGCGTCATAGTGATGCTCAATCGGCAGTGTCCGAAGTTTGGATTGGAACCATTCGCGCGCCTTGAGCCACGTTGGGGTCCAGGCCACGCGCTGCGCGCCCTTCTCATCGGCAGTGAGCGTGCGCAACTCCTTGAGCATTTCAATCGCAGCCTTCGCATCAACGGGCATGAGCCACCTCCTGTTGCGCAACCTGATGCGCAGCGGAATGCGGCTTGCGCCGAATCATGCGTCCACGCCCAGGTTCGCCCACAAAGACTCCATCGCGCACCTGCGCCTTGCCGCGAACAGTGACCACGGAGGGCCGGCCTTCGATGGCAAAGCCTTCGAATCCGTTGTAATCGTTGTTTGTATGTTGCGTGGCGGCGGAGATTGTGCCGCGATACTCCGTGTCATACACAACCAGGTCGGCGTCCGACCCGACGGCAATGGTTCCCTTGCGCGGGAAAAGGCCGAAGAGCTTCGCTGCGCGCGTGCTCAGCGCATCGACGAAGCGGTGAAGATCGAGTCCGCCGCGCTTGACACCATATGTATAGATGAGGTTCACGCGATCTTCAAGGCCCGGAATGCCGTTGGGAATCTGCGTGAATGCTTGCGCGCCGAGAAGCTTTTGTTCCGTGTCGAATGGACAGTGGTCCGTGCCAACAGTGTCAATCAAGCCGGCCTTGAGCGCGGTCCACAACACAGGCAAGTTGCGCTTGTCGCGCAACGGCGGCGACATGATGTGCTTCATGCCTTCCACGCCGGCGCGCTCGGCGTAAGTCTTGTCGAGAAGAAAGTGCGGCAGCACCGATTCGACGAACAGCTTGACGCCGCGCATCTTGGCTTCAACGGCCGCGCGCAACGCGGGTGCGCAGGAGAGATGCACCACGTAACCGGTTGCGCCAGTCTGCTCAAGAAATGTCGCAAAGCGGCTGGTGCCTTCCGCTTCAACGGCCTCGGGACGGCTGGGTTCATGCCATTCCGGGCCGGTTTTTCCTTCCGCGATCAGGAGCTGTTGTAGTTGCCCGACTAACTCGGCGTTCTCGCAGTGCGCGGTGGTGATGACACCGAGACTGGCGGCCAGAGTGAGCGTGTTGAACATTTCTTCATCGGTGACGCCAAAGAAATTCTTGTAGGCAAGAAAGATCTTGAAGGACGCGGTTCCGTCCGCGACGATTTCACGCAGTTGCGCTTCGGTGGTGGCGTCGTAGCGCGTCACGGCCATGTGAAATGCATAGTCGCACGCGCTATTGCCTTCCGCTTTTTGCTTCCAGACGTTGTATCCCTCCAGCGCGTCCTCGTTGCGCGAAGGGCAAACCATCTCAATGAACGTCGTGGTGCCGCCGATGAGTGCGGCCTTGCTCGCCGTGGCGTGGGTGTCCTTGGCAAAGGTGGCCATGAAGGGCAGATGAATGTGGACATGCGGATCGATAAATCCGGGAAAGATCAGCTTTCCACCGGCGTCGATGATTTCTGTCCCTGCCGGCACGTCGAGGTTTAGCCCGATGCGGCTAATCGTTTCATCCTCGATGAAGATATCTGCGCGCGACCGGCTTTCCGCGGTCACGATTTCCCCGCCCCTGATCAGCAGTCCCATTTGAACGTTCTCCTCTTGCGTTTCCACAGTGATTCAAATAGTGAGTTAGTGGATGTGAATGCCCACACGCTCACGATACGCCTTCATCGTCTCCCAGTCTTCGGTGACCTGGGTTTGCTTCTCCGATAACTCGCTCCATGTAACTTCACTTCGTCCGGAGGGAAGTTCGACCATCTGGATGCAATCGTCCACCGGACACACGTTGTAGCAGAGCCGGCAGCCTACGCAATCCTCTTCGCGAACCACGGGCTGGGGGCGTGTTTCCACCGCATCGCGTTTGCCGTTCGAGCGCACGTCGTAGGAGCGCGGCTCGACCAGCGCGCCCTGGGGCGAGATCAGGTCGATGCATTGGTGTGCTGTATCGTTGCAGGCCACGTAGCATAGATCGCATTTGATGCACTTGTCCGCGTCGATGCGGGCAACCGCGCGGTAGGAAAGGTCGAGGTCCTTGAACTCCGAGACGCGATGCAGGCTGTGACCGCTCACATCGGCGATGGTCTTGAAGCCCTTCTCGTCCATCCAGTTGGAAAGTCCATCGCAAAGGTCTTCAATAATCCGGTAGCCGTAGTGCATCACCGCGGTGCAGACCTGGAGGCTGGATGCGCCCAACAGCAGGAACTGAGCCGCGTCTTGCCAGGTGGCAATGCCGCCCATGCCGGAGATGGGAATGCCCGACTTGGACACGATCTCGTCGGTTCCAAGCGCGGCCAGCATATTCAGCGCGATGGGCTTGACGGCCGGCCCGGCATAGCCGCCGTGGCCGCCTTTGCCGCCGATGCTCGGGGTCAGTTCCAGCGTGTCGAGATCGACGCCGACGATGGAGTTGATGGTGTTGATGAGCGACAGCGCATTGGCTCCGGCGGCGACACCGGCGCGGGCCGGCAACACAATGTTGGTGATGTTGGGCGTGAGCTTCATGATGACCGGAATGGTCGCTGCTTCCATCACCCAGCGGGTGATCTGCTCGCAATACTCCGGCACCTGGCCAACGGCTGCGCCCATGCCTCGTTCGCTCATTCCATGCGGGCAGCCGTAGTTCAACTCGATGCCGTCGGCGCCTGTGTCTTCAATGAGGCGCACGATGTCGCGCCACGCCTCGGGTTTGGATTCCACCATGGCGGAGACGATGACCGCACGATCGGGCCAGGCGCGCTTGATCTCGGCAATCTCGCGCAGGTTGATTTCAATGGGCCGGTCGGAGATCAGCTCCACGTTATTGATGGCCAACATGCGCTGGCGGCCGTAATGCCAGGCGCCATAGCGGTTCGACACATTGAGCACAGGAGCGCCGATGGTCTTCCATACCGCGCCGCCCCAGCCGGCTTCAAAGGCCTTGTGGATCTGCGCCCCGGAGTTTGTGGGCGGGGCCGAGGCAAGCCAGAAGGGATTGGGCGACTTGATGCCGGCGAAGTTGATGCGAAGGTCTGCCATGGCTAATTCACCTCGACCGGCTCTGCGCGTTGCGCAAACTGTTGGTGGATTGCCGCTGCGGCAAGCTTGCCGTCTTGAACGGCCATGACGGTGGAAGCCGCGCCGGATGCGCGAATGCAATCGCCGATTGCATAGACGCCCTCAATATTGGTCTGGAAGCTCGCATCCACGGCAATAAGGCCTTTCTTCGTTTCCAGGCCCAGCTGCGCCGCGAGCGAAGGCTTCACTTGACCAATGGCTTTGACGATCTGATCCGCGGCGAGGACAAATTCCGAACCCTGAACGGCGGTTGGCGCGGGGCGGCCGGATGCATCCGGCGCACCCAACTCCACGCGCAGACACTCGAGGCCAATGGGGAGACTGCCGTCCAACACCACGCGTGCCGGCTGGGTGAGAAAGCGAAACTCGATTCCTTCCTTGCGGGCAAAGTCGTACTCGTGCTCATAACAACTCATCTCGCGGTCGGTGCGGCGATAGACCATGGTCACTCGATCTGCGCCGAGCCGCTTGGCGATGGTGGCGCAATCCACCGCGGTGTTGCCGGCGCCAATCACGATGACGTTGCGGCCCACCTTCAAAGCCGCTGCGCCGGTCTTGCTGGCTTCAATAAATTCCAGGCCATCGACAATGGCTTCTTCGCCGTCGATTCCCAGGCCGGGCGTCCGGCCCAATCCCGCGCTCACCACAACGGCGTCGAACTCTTTCTGGAGCGTAGCAAGAAAGACATCCTTGCCGAATTCAAGCCCCGTCTTGATCTCGACGCCAAGCCCTTCGATCATGCGGGCTTCTTCGATGGCGATGTCCACGGGCTCGCGCAGCGCGATGATGCCGTAGGTGGAAAGGCCGCCGGGCAGGCTGCGCCTTTCAAAGACGGTTACCGCGTGGCCGAGCCGGGCCAATTCGCCGGCGCAGGAAAGGCCGGCGGCCCCAGCGCCGATGACGGCGATCGATCTGCCTGTCGGCGCGGCTTTTACAGTTGGATAGCTGCGATGCTCGCGGGCGTAGTCCATGGCATAGCGTTGCAGGCGTCCAATGGAGATCGGCTTGTGATCGGCGCCCAGCACACATGCGCCTTCGCATAACTCCTGCACCGGGCAGACGCGCGCACAGGTAGCGCCAAGAAGATTCGAGGCGAAGATGGTTGCCGCCGAGCCGCGCAGATTGTGAGTGGCGATTTTCTTGATGAAGCTGGGAATATCGATATGGGTTGGGCAAGCGTGAGTGCAAGGCGCGTCGTAACAGTACAAACAGCGGTCTGCCTCAACGGCCGCTGCATTGGCGGTGAGTGGAGGCAATTGCTCGGCAAGCGCCTGCCCGATATCTCTAGATACTGAAGATGCGGACTCCATCCATCGACTCCTTGCAAGGGATATGTGTTTCTACTCCAACGGACTTGCGTCGTGCAAGGGGATAAGCCAATCGGGATCTGCAAAGGGCAAAACTCCGACTGCGCTGGAGTTCATATTCTAGTCCAAATCCTCCGCGAAGCAAGAGGCATGTTGTCAATCATGCAGGTTAGCCGGGGTCGCAGGCGACAGGTTCTTGTCGCAGGGGGTGGTCAGCCGGGGATCGCCTGCGCGGCATTGCGCACCTCGCGCAGCGGCAATGCGGTGGCTGCGGTGAGGGACTGCTGAATTTCCGCAAGGATGGAGAAGGCGATGGTTTCCGGCGATTCCGCGCCCAGGTCCAGCCCCATGGGGGCATGAAGTTGAGAGAGCCAGCGCTCGATCCACGGTTCGTTTGCAATTGTGGTGCTCAAGGGCAGGTTGAGCAAGCGAGCAACTTCGACGAGCATTTCGCGGGTGCGGCGCTGCGGGCCCAGCACACCGATATATGCGAGCTGTGTGCCCAGTGTCAGCAGCGAGGCGAGAATCCGCGCATCCTGCTCGAAGCCGTGCGTCATGATCACGGCTGCGTCCTGGATTTGAAGATTGGCGAAGGCCGGTGCTGGGCCGGCAGATTTGTTTTGAGGAAGCTCTCGTATCTGCAAGACGCTGACTGCGTCGGCCAGGGGGAATCGCTCGCGGGTGGCGAGTTGAGAGCGGCCGTCGGCCACGGAGACAAACCAGCCCAATTCTTTTGCCAGGCTGAGGAGCGGCTTGGCATCGTCGCCCGCGCCGAAGATCGACAGGCCGGGCCGGGCGGGGCGGAAGTTGGTCCAGACGCGGACTTCCGATCCCTGGATTGAAATACTTTTCTCCATCGACTCATTGCTTGCCAGCGCCAGTGCCGCCATATCCTGAAGCGAAGCGTCGATGGCTTGGAGCGAAGCATCGCCGGCGTGGTCAGCCTGGTTGGCGTGGGGGAGATTCTCCGACGGTTCCAGCTCTCGACCAGCAAATGCGCGGCGGCCGAGTTGTGGGCCGTCCAGGACTGTTGCGACTGCCAACGGAATCCGGCGATCGAATGCTTGTTGGAGCGCGGTGAGCAGCGGACCCGCGGTGGGGCGGCGCTCCAGGAGCAGAAAGACCACGCCGCCGCAGCCGGAGCCATAGGGAAGGTCGCCGTCCTCTTCAACCGTGGAGTAGCGCTGGACCGAAGGGCCATTGGCGGTGAGCCACCAGGCTCGGCTGGCCACCTGAGCCTCAAGACATCCGCCGCTTACCGTGCCGGCGCGGCGGCCGTCCGGAGCCAGCAACATGCACGCGCCGGGTTTGCGATAGCTGGAACCCTGGACCGCTACGACCGTGGCTAGAACAAAGTCCGCCGCAGCGGCTTCCAGTTCGCGCCAAAGAGGCAGAATTCTTTCAAGATCGGTCATTCCTCTATTGTCGCTCAGTCCACGAGGATTTGCGATTTGAGCAGGTCGTGAGACTGTAAGTGGAACAGGAGTGCGGCCCCCATGGGAGCCGCGCCTCGTGTTGGTGAATTGCGTGGTCTAGTTCTTTGGCCGTATGAAAATGTTCCTTTTGGAAATGTAGCGCCGGCCTCCTGGCCGGCTGTAACGTGGGCCTCCCGGCCCACGTTCGTTCATTGGATAGAACATCTTCATCCGGTAACGGACCTAGAAGTCCAGGTGCAGGGACATTTGAATCTGCCGCGGGCTGCCAATGGTGTGGGTGACGATGCCCAAACCGCTCGGGCAGCTGTAAAAACTGCCGGTGACAGTCCCAACGCCGGATGCATTGCAGGTACCCGGCAGGACTGGGGTTCCCGGAGCAGGGAAGGCGCTGTAGCCGGCGTTTTGAGAGACCTGGTTGCCGGGAATATCGAAGCTGGTGGTGTTGGTCAGGTTGTAGACATCGAACGTGTACTTGAGGTTGAAACGTTCGGTCAATTTGGTGGCTTTGATAAGCGAAGCATCGGCGCGTTTCTGGAATGCCTGGCGGAAGATGTTGCGCTCCCCGGAAGCGAAGCCGGTCTCGTATGGATCGTCAGGCGGGATGGCGCCGTTGAGGCCGCCGGCCGGCAGCAGTGGAAGTGTAAAGCAGGAGGGCTTCAACGCCGGCAGCCCCCCAGCCGGGGTCCATGCGCCGGAAGCTCCTGTCAGAGCGCTCTTGGCCGTGCAACCCGGCGCCAGCGGCACAATGGGGTTGGTAATGCCGTCGGCGGTAGAGTAGTAAATGCTGCCGATGGCGCCGGAGAAGTCGATGACGCTGTAGGGCTGGCCGCTCTGCAGAACGGTGTTGCCGACAAGCTCCCATCCGTCGATGAACTTGCCTTCGAGAGAACTCTGTTTGGCGAACTCGGGTATCCGGAAGACGTAGTTGAAGTTGAGAACGTGGGTGCGGTCGAAGTCGGAGGAACCGTAGCCGCTGCGCAGGTTGAGCGGATTGTTGCCCCAGTAGAAGAGGCCAAGGCCGCTCTGTTCGTCGAGCGCGTGCGAGTAAGTGTAGGATGCGCCGACCTGGATGCCGTGGCTCATGCGCTTGTCGATGTGCGCCTGGGCGGCGTTGTAGGCATCGACGCCTTCTGCAACATAGGAGATGGACTCGGCGGCGTAGCCGATGTAGGGAACGCGGAGGTCCACGTTGCCGCCCTCGTAGTTGGCGAGATAACCTGCGGACGATCCGTAACAAGAAGGTGCGTTAGCCGGTAAGCTATTGAACCCGACATTGTAGCCGTAGCTGTAAGCCTGCGGGCATGAGCCTCCGGTGAGGAGCTGATTGGAGGGCGAAGCGATGGTGGGTTGATTGAACGGCAGCGGAATGACCTGGTGGCGGCCCAGATTTCCCACGTAGCCGACTTCAATGGCCAGATCGTTTCTTGGCTGCCACTGGAAATCCAGCGTGTAGTTCATGGTGTAGGGCAGCTTGTTGGCGCGGTCGTAGACGCCGAGGGAGATGGGCTGGCCGTTGTTGACGACGCCCGGAAGTCCCGAGCCCTGATTCACGATGCTGTAGACGTTGGGCAGGTGAGCCGACAGATCCGAGGCTTTTGGGTTATTGGGAGCCGCGAATTCAAGGCTGGTGCCATATGGATTCTCAAGATCGCCGCCGGCGGCCGTTGGCGGCCCGGTGGGGGGTCCAAAGCCGCCGTTACCGCCGCAAGTGGGGATGTAGTACTCGTACAGAGACTGCGAGACCGACGGGCAGCTTGAGGCATTGACAAAGGGGAGTTGCTGGTTGACGCCGAAGGGACCGCCGGTGACGCTGCCGATGGCGTAGCCGGGCGAGAAGTAGGTGAAGAGTTCGCCGCGATCGTAATACAGACCGCCGCCTGCGCGGACCACCAACTTGCTGTGGAACATCGACGGCTGCCAAGCGGCGCCGATGCGTGGACCGATGCCCCACTGGCGGCCGGTGAGCGTGGTATTGCTGACGCCGCTGGTGCCGTTGGCGTTGTTGCCGGCGATGATCAACCCGGTGTTCCCGATAACGTCGGAGGC
>Ga0255351_1000810_pt1 | contig 13530 bp, 8 predicted proteins | sample HBST25r2metaG_FD_186024 | JGI IMG/M metagenome (GOLD analysis project Ga0255351, IMG submission 186024) | Peat soil microbial communities from Stordalen Mire, Sweden - H.B.S.T-25.r2 | ecosystem: Environmental > Terrestrial > Soil > Wetlands > Peat | place: Sweden: Norrbotten County, Stordalen... | reverse complement strand
GTAGAGATCGCCGAGGTGCTGGTGCACCGTGGGGTCGCTCTCCAGCCGCTCCGAAGCCTTGCGCAACTCGCTCTCGGCTTCCTCGTAGCGGCCCAGCCGGAAGTACGCCCAGCCCAGCGAATCCAGGTAGGCGGCGTTCTGCGGGTCAAGCGAGACGGCCTTGCGGATCATCGCCAGAGCCTCATCCAGCCGCGTGCCATGGTCCACCAGCATGTAGCCCAGGTAGTTGAGCGCGGCGGCGTTGCGCGCGTCATCGGCCAGCACCTTGCGGAAGTACGACTCGGCCTCGTCGTATTTCTTTTGCCGCTCGTAAATGCTGCCGGCCAGGAAGTTGATGAACTCGCGCTCCTCTGGTTTCTGGCTGAGTTCGAGAGCGTGGGCGACGGCCTTCTCCGCCTCGCCATAGTGGCGCAGCCGGCTTTCGATCTGCGCAATGTTGATCCACACCTCGCGGTCATCGGCCGGCTTGCCGTCGAGCATGGCGCGCACCCGGGCAATGGCCTCGTCGGCCTTGCCGCTGTCGGCCTCCTGCTGGGCCAGGGCCAGTTGCAGGCTGCGGTCCTTGGGCAGCAGCTTGGCGCCCTCGCGGGCGGCCTCGGTGGCGGACGGGTTGTCGTGCACGTCGCGATAGGTCTCAATGATCTGCTGATAACCGCGCGAGGCGAACTCGTCACCCAGCTCGGTCATCCGGTGGAAGGCCTCCACCGCAGGCTTCGTCTTGTTCTGGTCGCGATAGACGGTGCCCAGCCGTTCCAGGAAGATGGCGCGGTTGTTCAGGTCGTGCTCGTTGGCGCGGCCCTCCGGCTTGTCGCTCGCCGCAAGCAGCTCGCGCAGCAGCGTCGCGCTTTCGTCGAAGTGTCCCCGAGCCTCTTCCACCACGGCCAGGTTGTACTTGGCTTCCATGGAATCCGGTGCAGCCGCCAGGGACTTCTTCAGAGCGTCGTAGGCCTTGTCGTATTGCCCTTCGTGTCGGTAAATCTCGCTCATGCGAAGAAAGGTCTGCGCGTCCTGCGGGTCGCTGGCGGCGATCAGGTTGAGCTGTTCGAGCGCGGCTGCGGGCTGGTTGTCATTCAATAGATTTTCGGCCAGCCCTCGCACGGCGTCCAGGTTGTCCGGATCCAGCTTGACGGCCTGGCGATAGGCTTCCACCGCCTTCTTGAACTCCTTGCGCTGCTCCAGGGTGTAGCCCAGCACGGTGTAGATGCGCGGCGAGCGCTGCTCTTCCGGAACCGAGGTGAGAATGTCAGCGGCGCGCGCCGTGTCGCCCTCCTCGTTGTAGAGGACGGCCAGTGTGGTCACCGCCTCTTCGCTGGCGGGCTGCAGCTTGACGGCGACGCGGATCTCGACCTCGGCCTTGGCCGTCTCGTTGTTGAGCCGGTAGAGACGGCCCAGCAGCAGGTGGTCCTCCATGCTCTTGGGATCGAGGCGCACGATGGCCTCAAACTGCTCGATGGCCAGGTGCAGAATGTTGGACGACTCCTTGCTGGAACCCTGCTGGTCTCCAATGGAGCGCAGGTAGACACGGCCCAGCAGGCGGCGGGCTTCCAGGTTGTCGGGGTCGCGACTGATGATGTCGGTGGCGGTCAGCACGGCGTCGCGGATCTGCCCAGCGCGCGCATAGATATCTGCCAAGGCGCTGGCCAGGTAGGTGGAGCCGGGATCGGCGGCGATGGCCAACTTGTATTCGGCAATGGCCTTGGCCGCATCCTCGCCGCGCCCGGTGGTAGCCGCCATCTCCTCGTACATGTGGCCCAGTTGGAAGTGGTAGTAGGCTTCGGTGCGGTCGGGCACCTTCTCCGCCTTGGCGGCCGGAGCAGCGGCCGGCGTGACGGCCTTGGGGGCAGCCGCCGGCTGGGGCGCCGGCTGCGGCGCGGGTGCCTGCGCGAATACTGCGGACGATGCTGCGACAAGAACAGGGACGATCAGGCTGCGAAGAATCTTCATAATCACCAGGCCAGTGCTGCGGAAATCAATCTCTACCAGGGTTGGATGCGCCAATCCGGCGCTGGGCAGCAAGTTCTTATTGTAGCCGCTGTAGCCGCCAAAGCCGGATGCAGTCGCTGCGAAATGCCCGAAAAACGCGCTCCCGGCTTGCGAATTGCCACTTCCGGGAGGGGGCGCCGATGCAAAAGGACCGCGGAGAACGCGGCCCTTTGCGAAGCTGAAATACAGCTGGAACTACTTGATCGCCGCTTCCGCCTGCCGTATCTGGTGGATGTCCACATAGCCGGTTGGGTAGTGGCCGGTGTAGCAACTGGTGCAGTAGTGGCTTTCGCCCTCCGGCTCGCCGCAGCTGCGGCGCAGGCCTTCCAGTGAGAGGTAGGCCAGCGAATCGGCGCCGATGAACTCGCGCACCTCGTCCACCGTCTTGCGTGCGGCAATCAGGTGGCGGCGCTCAGGAGTATCCACGCCGTAGTAGCAGGGCGAGGTGGTGGGCGGACAACTGATGCGCATGTGCACCTCGGTCGCACCGGCGTCGCGCACCAGGCGCACAATCTTCTGGCTGGTGGTGCCGCGCACGATCGAGTCGTCAATCAGGATGACCCGCTTGCCGACCAGGAGATGACGCACCGGGTTCAGTTTGAGCTTGACGCCGAAGTCGCGCACGCGCTGTTCGGGTTCGATGAAGGTCCGGCCCACGTAGTGGTTGCGCACCAGGCCAAACTGCAGGGGGATGCCGCTTTCGCGCGCGTAGCCCAGCGCGGCGGTCAGCCCGCTATCAGGCACGCCGACCACCAGATCGGCATCCACCGGAGCCTCACGCGCCAACTGATGGCCCATGCGCGCCCGAGCCTCCTGCACGCTGCGGCCAAAGACGAGCGAGTCCGGCCGCGCAAAGTAGACCTGCTCAAAGATGCACTGCGACTGTTCCAGCGCCGGTGCGTAAAAGTGCGAGTGGATGCCATCGGCGCCGACCACAATCAACTCGCCGGGCTTTACGTCGCGGATATATTCGGCGCCCACCAGGTCAAAGGCGCAGGTCTCACTGGCAAAGACGATCGCGTCCGGCGCGCCATCTTTGCCGGGGATGCGGCCCATGGCCAGCGGACGGAAGCCGCGCGGATCGCGGGCGGCGAAGATGTGGTCGTAGGTGGCCAGCACAAAGCTGAAGGCGCCCTCGATGCGGCGCAGGGCATCGGCCATGGCATCGGCCAGGGTCGTCTCGCGCGACTGCGCGATCAGGTGCAGCACAATCTCAGTGTCGCTGGAGGTCTGGAAGATGGAGCCGGCCAGCTCGAACTTCTTGCGCAGATCGGCGGCGTTCACGATGTTTCCGTTATGCGCAATCGCAATCTGCCCCTTGTTGCAGTCCACCTGGATGGGCTGCGCGTTGAGCAAGGCCGAGTCGCCGGCCGTGGAGTAGCGCGTGTGTCCGATGGCGTGCGTGCCGGGCAGCTTTTGCAGCGTGTTGCCGCTGAAAATGTCAGCGACCAACCCCATGGCCTTGTACACGCTCAGGCGGTGTCCGTCGCTGGCGGCAATGCCGGCCGACTCCTGCCCGCGGTGTTGCAGCGCGTGCAATCCGAGGTAACACAGCTTGGCCGCCTCGGTGTGGCCAAACACGGCCATCACGCCACACTCCTCGTGGAGTTTATCCAGCTCGATCTCGATCATTGCACCCGCCTGTTCATCCACTGTCTGTGCCGCCCGGGCGGCAGTGAGAAGGCAAATGGCACGGCCGGAGCCGTGCCCAATCGCTGTGAAAAACTCGTGTACCGCGCGCCCCGCGTGATCTATCCCGAAGCGCTTACCCGATCAAACCAGAAGCGCAAAAGCTATACGTGCGTCGCCTCAGACTCCGACTGCAGGGCCTCGGCCAACGCCTCCCGCCAAACTTTGCGGAACGAATTGGCCTCGCCTTCCACCAGCGGAAGACCGTCCACGCGCAACGCGAAATGAGAGGCCGTCGTCTGGCCCACCACCTGTGCCCGCAGACCATAGTTTACCGCACTCGCCTCAATGGTATGCACCTGTTCGGTATTGCAGGTTACCAACACGCGGGTGGCATCCTCGGCAAACAGGACGCATTCCGCCGGCCGGCCGCAGCCAATCAACTCCAGCTCGGCTCCAAGGCCCTTTGTAAACACCATCTTGGCCACAGCCACGGCAATGCCGCCTTCGGCTACGTCGCGGGCGGATTCCACCAGCTTCTCAGCCGCCAGATGCTGCAAAAGATCCTGCAAGGCTTTTTCCGACTTCAAATCCAAACTCGGCGGAGCGCCCCAAAGCTCGCCCAGCACGTGCACGGCGTATTCGCTGCTGCCGAACTCGCGGGGCTGGTGCTGCGCTTGGCTCGCCGGCGTCAGCAGCACAATGGTCTTTCCGGCCGCCTGTGCGTGAGCCTCCACGGCGCGCGTCACATCCGCCAGGATGCCAACCACGCCCAGCACCGGCGTCGGGTAAATGCCTTCGCCAAGGGTTTCGTTGTAGAAGCTGACGTTGCCGCCCGTAATCGGTGTTTCGAGCGCGGTGCAGGCTTCGCTCAGTCCGTCAATCACCTGCGAGAACTGCGCCATGATGGGCGGCTTCTCCGGGTTGCCAAAGTTCAGGCAGTTAGTGGCCGCCACCGGCTGCGCGCCCGTGCAGGCCACCATGCGGCTGGCCCGCGCCACGTTGTGCGCCGCGCCCAGCTTCGGATTCAGATAGCACCAGCGCCCGTTGCCATACAGCGCCATGCCCAGGCCGCGCTCCGTACCCTTGACGCGAATCACTCCGGCCAATCCGCCCGGACCCTGCATGGTGTTGGTCTGCACCATACTGTCGTACTGCTCATACACCCACTGCTTGCCGCAGATGTTCGGGCTGGCCAGCAGCTTTTCGAACTCCGCGTTGAGCTGCTTCTTGCCGCCCAGCACTACCGTGGCGGGCTTTTCCGCCGGCACGGGAGCTACCCACGTTCCCACCTCGCGGTGGTACAGCGGTGCGTCATCGGTCAGCGCCTCGTTGGGAATCTCCGCCACCACCTGGCCGTGGTGCTTGACCCGCATGGTGTTCTCCGGGATGACCTCGCCCACGGTAGCCGCGTCCAGTCCCCACTTGCGGAAGACCGAAAAGACCTCTTCCTCGCGGCCTTTTTCGGCCACCAGCAGCATGCGCTCCTGGCTCTCGCTCAGCATGATCTCGTAGCTGCTCATCCCGGTTTCGCGCTGCGGCACCAGGTCCAGTTCAATCTCCAGCCCCACGCCGCCGCGGCCGCCCAACTCGCAGGTGGAGCAGGTCAGTCCCGCCGCTCCCATGTCCTGTATGCCGACGATGGCGCCGGTCTGCATCGCCTCCAGGCAGGCCTCCAGCAGCAGCTTTTCCATGAAGGGATCGCCCACCTGCACGTTCGGGCGCTTGGCCTCGCTGCCTTCGCTGAACTCTTCGCTGGCCATGGTCGCGCCGTGAATGCCGTCCTTGCCGGTCTTGGAGCCGACGTAAATCACCGGATTGCCCGCGCCGCTGGCCGAGGCGTAGAAGATCTCGTTCTTCTTTACCAACCCAAGCGCAAAGGCGTTCACCAGAGGATTGCCGTTATAGCAGCTCTCAAAGCGCGTTTCGCCGCCCAGGTTCGGCACGCCAAAGCAGTTGCCGTAGCTGGCCACGCCGCCCACAACGCCATCCACAACTGCATGATTTTTGTGCAGCCCGGCCTGGTCGAGCGTCTTATCCTGCTCACGCGCAATGTGGCCAAAGCGCAGGCTGTCCATTACCGCCACGGGCCGCGCGCCCATGGTGAAAATGTCGCGCAGAATGCCGCCCACACCGGTGGTCGCGCCTTGAAAGGGCTCAACGAAGGATGGGTGGTTGTGCGATTCGATCTTGAAGGCGCAGGCCCACTCGCCGCCAATGTCAATGACGCCGGCGTTCTCGCCCGGACCCTGCATCACCAGCTTGCTCTTGGTGGGCAGCCGCTTCAGGTGCACGCGCGAGGATTTATACGAGCAGTGCTCGCTCCACATCACGCTGAAGATGCCCAGCTCGGTCAGGGTGGGCGTGCGGCCCAGCCACTTCAGGATGCGTGCGTACTCTTCCGTGGTCACACCGTGACTGCGGATAATTTCGGGCGTAATCTGCGGCTCTTTTTCAGGGGAAGTCATAGGCGGATACAGCTATTTTCGCACGGCTGGCAGCAGGGCGAAAGGGAGACACGCCGGGTTTCCGCGGAGATTCAGGGGACAGGGGCCTTCCGGCTACCAGCGATCGCCTCCCGAAGGCGGTGGCCAGCTTCCCAACAGCTGTCGCAGCAATACGATGCGGCCCAAATGATAGGCATTGTGCGCCGCCAGGTTCTCCAGCTGTTGCAGCACGGTCATCTGCCGCACGGGATGCCCGGGACGGGAGGCACAGACGATTTTGCGGGCCAACTCGGCGTCGTCCTCTGCCAGTTGGGCCGCGCGCGCCACTCCGGCAAAGAACTGGCGATGTAGTTCCACCCATGGAGTAGAAATTACATCCTTGGCGGAGGGAAAGCCCTGGGAGGAGTGCTCTGGATAATGGACTGTCACGCCGGCGATCCAGCGCAGGCTGATCTCCTGCCAATAGACGATGTGCCAGAGCTCGGCGTAGATACCTTGTGGCGCACCAGTTGGCACGGTATGGACCAGTGGTTCGGCAAGACCTTCCAGAATATGCGCAGGCGGTGCCGAGTAGCCGTCATCTACCAGCAATTTGGCAAGCTCGCGCATGCGCCCCTCCTACTGCACCTTTACCGGAACGATCTCGCGCTCAAAGCGGCCGTCCTTGTGGCGCAGGCAGGGAATCTCCAATATGACGACGTTGTCGAGGATTCCCGGTTGCACCCGGAAGGAGCCGTTTTCGTAGCGCATCTGCAACGGCCCGCCGCCCAATGAGATAGGCATCTCCACCGGCACCGTGGGGTTGCTGCAAATGTAGAGCGATGCCAGGTCGCAGAATTGCAGCACCCACAGCAGCTGCTCAATCTCCTCCAGGGTCAGCGCGTTTTGTGCCTCTCCGCCTTCCGGCTGTTGAACCTGCGCCAGTTGGCGATCCACTCTCTGCGCCTCGCGAAGCACAAACTGCTCGGCCTTGGCGCGCAGCTCCGGGCTGTATTTTTCATCCTGCACATAAAGCTGCGCCAGGCGGGCAAAGTGCGCGCTTACCAGTAGTCCGCCCAAGGGGCCGGTGGATTGCGCCGTCTGGATGGAGCCGGTCCAGGCGGAGAGAACCGTCTCCGGCAGGCCATTGACGAAGCTGATCACGCGTCCATCCTCGCCCACCTTGGGCATCATGGGAGCCTTGAACGCGCCATCGTAGGGCATCCACCCCATGTCATGCAGACGAATGGCCTCCACCACATCTTTGCTGACGTTGGGCACCTTGTAAGGAGCAATCGCCGCGGCCAGATCGCCGCTCAGTCGCGCGTGGTCCACCTGGCTGACGAACCAGTCCTCGGCCGTCAGATCGGTTTGCGTGGCGGCGATGGCCTCAAAGGCCGGCTGCACAGCGCCACTGGTGGCCTGTGTGGAGAGAGTACGACGAAAAATCAACGTTGCCTCCGGGCGCGCTGCCTGCCACTGGCCGCGGCGCGTTGTGGACCGCTGCTGGCAGGAGGCTTGCGCACGCCGCTCAAAAGATCGCGCAGCACGGCCGCATGGCTGTGCTCCAGATCCTTGGCGGCGGTTAATAGCGTGATGCGGCGGGATGATTGCGCCAGATCTTCCAGCTCCAGCAGCGCCTCGAGCGCCCTGGGTTCTTCCAGTCCCGCCAGGTAGCGGCGGCGAAACATTAGCCACATCGAGGGCCGCGAACGGAACCAGCGTGCCAGCTCCGCGGTGGGCGCAAGGGCGGGCAGATGCTCGGCCAGCACAAGCTCGTCGCGCTCAATGGCGCGCGGCAGGCGGCGATCCACCAGCACGCGCCGGCCATCGGTACGCGCCGGAGCCTTTGCAACGGGTTTGAGCTGAACTGCCACGGCGAATAAGATGGTAAACGATTCCCACCAGGACCGTTCATGATGCCGCGCACAATTCGCCTGATTCTGATTGCCACCCTTCTGCTCATACTCACCTCCTGCTGGGAGCAGCGCAAGACCGACGCCGAGCTTGGCCTCACCGAACACCAGTCGGAGGGCCGCCGCGTATTTGACGACCACTGCGCGCGCTGTCACGAGCCCTACTCCACTCGCGGATTGCAAGGCCCCAGCCTGCACCGGCTCTTCAAAAAGCAGTACATGCCCAGCGGCGCGCCCGCCAACGAAGAGCGCGTCACCTCCACCATTCTGAGCGGCAGGGCCAAGATGCCACAGTTCAGCCAATCGCTGAGCCCGGCGCAACTGGCCGCCCTGCTCGACTACCTGAAAACGCTTTAGAGCTCCACGATCCGGCCTTTTCGAATCCCCCGCCCGCCGCCGGGCATCGTACACTTAAGTAGAGCCATGTCCGCAGCCGACTTTGTCCAGATCCAGACCGTTGCCACCGCCCCCGCGCCCAAGCCGAGCTGGCTGCGCGCCAAGGCCCCCATGGGCGAGGAGTATCACGCCCTTAAAAAGCTGGCCCGCGGATTGGAGCTGCATACCGTCTGCGAGAGCGCGCAATGCCCCAACATCGGCGAATGCTGGAATCATAAGACGGCCACCTTCATGCTGCTGGGCAACCTCTGCACCCGGCGCTGCGGCTTCTGCGCCGTCCCCAAGGGCAAGCCGGAGGCGATTGACCGCGACGAGCCGCGCCGCGTTGCCGAAGCCGTCGCCAGCCTGGGATTGAAGTTCGCCGTCGTCACCAGCGTGAATCGTGATGACGACAACCTTGGCGGCGCCGAGATTTTTGCCGAAACCATTCGCGAGATTCGCCGCCTTCAGCCCGATTGCTCGGTCGAAGTGCTCATCCCGGACTTCCAGGGGCGCGAGGATTGCCTGCGCGTCGTTCTCGAAGCCGAGCCCAACATCCTGAACCACAACACGGAGACCGTGCCGCGCCTCTATCGCGTGGCGCGCAGCGGAGCCCGCTACCAGCGCACGCTCGACCTGCTGGCCCGGGCCAAGCAGATTTCGCCCAAGGCAATCACCAAGACGGGCATCATGGCCGGCCTGGGCGAGACCATGGACGAACTCATCGCCGTCTGCCGCGACCTCGGCCAGCGCCGGGTGGACATCCTCACCATCGGCCAGTACCTTGCGCCCTCGCGCAATCACCTGCCGGTCAAGCGCATGTATCCGCCGGTGGACTTCGCCTACCTGAAAGAGCAGGCGATGACGATGGGCTTCAAACACGTGGAGAGCGGCCCGCTGGTGCGCTCCAGCTACCACGCCCACGAACAGGCAGAGAGCACGAAGAACGTCGGGTAGGTTCGCTCGGCCACAGCATCCGAACAAAAGTCAGAGGCCCGCGATTACTCGCGGGCCTCGTTATGTACTGGGAATGAACTCCTGTCATTTGTAGCTACTGGACGTTGATTGTCAGGTTAAGGGAGTGTGTCTCCCCATTACTGGTTGAATTGAGAGTAGCGTAGTAGTTCCCAGTGGGCGTGCCGGGGTTGGAGGTACTCGAACTGCCCCCGCCACCACAGGAGGACATACTCATCGCGATGATGGCGCTAGTAATCAGCAGAATTGCGATGAATGACTGCCCGCGCCACCTGTTTTTCCACTTCCATGGTGCGCTCAGACAGGCGCAAAGCAGGAAAGCAATTCCGGATAACATATGTTCTGCTCTGCTCGTTCTCTCCTTGGAAGAGGCAGCCAGCGTAGTAACAACCAGAGTAGTGCTTTGTGTGCCGCTACCGTTCAGCGTTACCGGTGCTGCCGAACAGGTCGCTCCGGTCATGACCGCAGGTAAGGCACAACTGTATATGATCGTACCGGAAAAGCCTGCGATCGGTGTAGCGGTGAGGGTAGTGCTCACGCTCTGCCCGGTAGTCACGCTCAAGGCAACCGAGGTAAGCGCAATGGAGTAATCCTGCACATTCACTTGCATCGGAGACGAGGTCGATGGCGCAAATGTCGCGTCACCGACGTAGTACGCCGTCATGCTGTGCGCGCCCGCGCTGAGGTATGTGGTGGAGATCGAGGCAGCCCCCGAAGCAAGTGTTGCCGAGATAATATTTATGTCATCTTCCATAATAGCCACCGTGCCGGTAGGTGTGCCGCCGGGGCCTGCTACGGTGGTATTGAATGTCATGCTTTGTCCAGCCAGGATTGTTGTCGGAGTTACCGTCATAGTGCTGGCGGTTGTAAGTTTGTTGACTGTAACCTGATCCACAATCGAAGTTGATGTGAGATATCCCCCCTGGAGCGGATAAATCGCCTGCACGGCGTTATTGCCGGCGGGGAGATTCGTGGTGTATGTCGCCGTGCCTGTGGCGTCCAGCGGCACGCTGACCGTTGTGGTGGTATTGTTCGGCGGAGTGAGGATGAAGTTGACATGTCCTGCCGGCGTGCCATTTCCGGACGTCACGGTGGTTGTCATAGTTAGTGCTTGCGTCACTGGTAGCGACGTAGCCGAAAGGCTGAGACTCGTACTGGTGCTGAACCCCGAGATGAAAACATGCTGCGTTGTCGAGATGCTTTGATCATCGACGGCGCTTCCGTTGTAGGCGGCAATCAGCCAATGATCGCCCACGGCAAGGGAGTTGCTGGTAAAGGTGGCATTTCCGTTTGCATCAACGGCAGTTGTGGCGATGGCCGACCAGTCGTCAAGCAAACTGATACTCCCGGAAGTAACCGTATCGAGAGAAGTTGTTGAGGCATTGAATTGCACCGGGCTGCCATAAGGCGTGGATGAGGTTGAGGCCGAAAGGCTGGATTGGGTTGGCGTCCGCAGGTTGGGTGTGCCGCTGTACTCGTAGGCACCCATGTCAGCGATGGCATAACTGGCGCCGCCTCCGTTTTGGATGCGGGCATTGCCATCCAGGTCATCTGCCGGCATGCCTGGCGCCGCGTTATAGCCCGCGTCAATCGCAGGGCTGCCACTTCCCAGGTGATAGTTGCTTCCTGAACTGACAAACTTCGGGTCGGCGCTGATGTTATGGCCATCACCGGCGGGGCTTGTGCACCAGCCACTGTAAATTGATCCCTTGGAGTTAAGGTTGATGATGTCGTTGTACATAACAACGGGAGGATCACTGCTTAGATACTCGTAAGTGCTATAGCAAGCGATGGCTCCGAAGTAAGGGTCATTGGCAACGATGATGTTATTAAAGATACCGGTGCCAGATACATAACCCGGAAGGGCTATTTGCGATCCGTCAACCCAATCATCAGCGAGGTCACCATTCCCCGATATCATGTTATTGGCGATAGTGTTATTCGTGATAATGCTGTTGATCGGACCTGAGGAATAATCGTCACTGCCATTGACCATGAATATTCCAGCCCCCGCCGCCCCAGATGTGTTGTTATAGATTAAGTTTTGCGACAGAGTCTGCAATCCGCCCAACACGGAAATTCCGCCGCCTTCACCCAGTGAGACATTGTTACGAATGATGTTGTTTTGAATGATTTGCGATGGGGCGCCCACAAGTTGCAGGCCGCCGCCTTGGCATTGGGCATAATTGTTTTCAATCAAATTATTGATAACTTCAAGGTCATAGCCTGCATTACCGGAGCCAAAATAAATGCCGGAGCCATCATTCCAATCACAGCCGTAGTTGGCCCCTTGCATAGCGGTCGCGGTATTGCTGATGGTGTTGCCCTGGATCAACGCGCCGGCTATTTCCAGGAAGATTCCATAGCCAAGATTTCCGTTGATGATGTTGTTCAATATGCTGGGATTGGAATTGGAGATATAAATTCCATATCCCACGGCATTCTGAATAGTGAAGCCCTGCAACACCGCGCTGCGTGTTTCCCCGCTATGGAATGAGACAGCCTTGGCGGCCTTTCCGGCGTCCAGTATTGTGACGCTGGCCCCACCGGATGAAGCAACGGTGATGTTCTTTCCCAGAAAATCCAGAGTTTCGCTGTAGGTGCCCGGTGCCACCAGCACGGTATCGCCATCGTTTGCCGCGTTGATGCCGCCCTGAATGGTACTGACACCGGTCGGCACCTGAATTGTGTTTCCGCTTCCTTTGCTGTGTATTGAAAGCTGAGGGAGGCCGAATCCCAGGCCAGGGCAGAAGAGGATCCATAGGACAAGATAGAGGCTTACAGACAGTCCACCGCAGGAAAGACGAGGCTTCATAAGACACTCCAAACTCGATACAGAAAAATGAGACGCGTGGGGGGATCGCGCGGAAACAAGACAAAATCTTACTCTCAATTCATAACTTTACAAGATGGTTGCCCAATCAGCTTTATTTCAAGTATGCCTTAACAACACGAGGCCCGCGATCGCTCGCGGGCCTCGTGTTGTTTCTACTCGAAAACAAATTACCAGACGTGGCAGGCGCTGACGGGAACCATCGGGTCGCCCTTCTTGCAGCCAAAGGCCGGCGCGAATTCCTCGGCGTTCTGGATGGTGCCGATGACACGGTAGCGTCCCGGAGAGTGCGGATCGGTCAGTACCAGTTCGCGTGCGCGCTGCGGCGTCACGTTCTCACACCACACCTGCGCAAAGCCGATGAAGAAGCGCTGTGCCGCCGTGAAGCCGTCGGTCTTCTGTTGCACATCGCCCTTCAACTGCCGGCTCATGGACATATACGCCAGCTTGATGCCGCCGTTATCCGCCGTGTTTTCACCCAGCGTCAGCTTTCCGTTCAGGTGCACCTCGCCCTTGTCGTCCTTCACGGGGATGAAGCTGGAATACTCGTCGGCCACGCAGCCGGCGCGCTTCTCAAACTCCGGACCATCCTTCGGTCCCCACCAGTTGGTGAAGTTGCCGTCGCCGTCGAACTTGCGGCCCTGGTCGTCAAAGCCGTGGGTCAGTTCATGGCCAATCACCATGCCGATGCCGCCGTAATTCACCGGCTCATCCACCTTGGCACTGAAGAACGGAGGCTGCAGAATTCCGGCTGGGAAGTTAATGTTGTTCTCACTTGAACTATAGTAGGCATTCACCGTAGGAGGCGTCATGCCCCACTCGTCCTTGTCCACCGGCTGGCCCAGATTGGCAAGTTCGCGCTTCTGCTCAAATATGCTGGCTGCTCGCGCATTGCCGACAAAATCGTCAGCCTTGATCACGACCTTGCTGTAATCCTTCCACTTGGCCGGATAGCCGATTTTGTTGCTAACCTTGGCGAGTTTGGCCTCGGCGGTCTTCTTGGTCTCCAGGCTCATCCAATCCAGACTCTGAATGTCTTTGCCCATGGACTGCTCGATGGCGGCCACCAGCACATCCATCCGCTCTTTGGCTTCTTTCGGGAACGCCTTGGCGACGTAGATCGGGCCGAGCCCTTCACCACGCGTCAGCGCAAATACGTCTTCCAATCCTCAATCGACTCGGAGTTCAGCAGCCCACTGAATTTCGAGAATCGTAATGGGTCTTAACAATTTTCCGGATTGTAGAACCCTCGCGCGGCGGATGGCAATGCGAACGGGCGGGGAGGCTATCTACTCTGAGCGAGCCGGAATTCTCCTGGCATACCAAGTCACGGCGATACCGAAGGCGGCCGCGAACAGGCCCACAAAAGCGTCCGGTAGATATGGTCCTGCAG
>Ga0255351_1000807_pt1 | contig 13599 bp, 13 predicted proteins | sample HBST25r2metaG_FD_186024 | JGI IMG/M metagenome (GOLD analysis project Ga0255351, IMG submission 186024) | Peat soil microbial communities from Stordalen Mire, Sweden - H.B.S.T-25.r2 | ecosystem: Environmental > Terrestrial > Soil > Wetlands > Peat | place: Sweden: Norrbotten County, Stordalen... | reverse complement strand
AGATCATCCAGGCAGGCAGGGGTGCGTCGAGTCGCGGTTGCTTGAGAATCTTCCAGCGCAAAGAATCACTCCTGATAATAAGGGCATAGGGGGTTCGTGGTTTTCCACCCTTTCCGCGGAAAAAAGCGGAAAGGGAGGGACACGGTGCAGCTGGAAGCTATCGGCTGTTCCCTATTCCCTATTCCCTATTCCCAATTCCCTGGTTACTGGTCCCTAGTTGATCGGCCCCATGGGAAAGCTGTGGCTCTGCGGCTCCAGGTTGAGTGCGCCGAAGGCATGTTCGTACTGGGCCAGGTTCTGCCCCAGCATATTCCACAGGGCCTTGGCCTGCTGCGGGCTGAGGAAGATGGCCTGATGGTTGCGGATCGTGATCTGGTCGGGGGCTTCGCTGGAGGCCAGGCCGAAGACCAGTTGGAAGTCCCAAACGCTGACGCGAACCTGCACGCTGTTGGCGTACGACTCGCGGTAGTCGGGGGTTTGGACGAGGGTCATTTGCGGCTGCTGCGCGGTAGGACTCATAGTCTTTCCAGATTAACCCGTTTGGGCAGGGGATGGCGCGGAAAGCGCGAATTCGCAGCCGCTTTGGACGCTCGTTGTCCGCCTCCATGGTAAATTGACAAGGGATGCGAAAGTGGCGGAATTGGCAGACGCACCAGACTTAGGATCTGGCGGAGCAATCCATGGGGGTTCGAGTCCCCCCTTTCGCACCAAACATTACAAGCCGCTCCCTGCGCCGCTTGGATTCTTCGGATGACCGCAGTTTTCTCCGCGCCCGGAAACTGCTTCAGATCAAAGGCGAGCAAGCAAGCTGGATTCCATGGAAGGCCGGTGCTTGATTGGAGCGGGAGACCGGGATCGAACCGGCGACATTCAGCTTGGGAAGCTGACGTTCTGCCACTGAACTACTCCCGCTTCAGACAGAATTATACCGCGCGGAATTTACAGGACGAAATCTGGCCTGGTTGCGCTGCGGATCACGACCGCATCTGGAGGACTTGGAGGCGTTGTTTGATCGCCGTGACCCGCTATCCGATCAGTAGCCTGCGGATAGTGCGCTTCGGCAGGGGACAACCTTCAGCTCAGCCCGCATTCCCCAGCACCGACTCGTAATAGCGCACGTAATGGGGCACCACCAGCGATGAGCAGAAGCGCTTCTGCGCTGTCTTGCGCCCGGCCAGGCGCATCGCTTCCAGCCGGTCGCGGTCCTTCAGCAGGCTCAATGCTCCCGCGGCCATTGCTTCCACATCGCCAACCGGATAGAGCAGCCCGGTCACGCCATCGTCGATCAGCTCCGGCACGCCGCCCACCCGCGTGGCAATCGATGGAACCTTGCAGGCCATCGCTTCCAGCGCCGCCAGGCCAAAGGACTCCAGCTCGCTCGGCATGACCATCAGATCAGCCAGCGGCAGCAGCTCGTTGACCCGCTCCTGCTTGCCGAGAAAGTGAACGCGGCACTGGATTCCCAGGTCGTGCGCCAGCCATTCGGCGGCCGAGCGCTCCGGCCCGTCGCCCACCAGCACCAGTTGCGCGGGAACTTCGCGCTGCACCTGGGCGAAGACCTTCACCACGTCCACCACCCGCTTCACTGGCCTGAAGTTCGACAGATGCATCAGGATCGCCTCTTCCGGCTTGGCCAGCCGCAGCCGCGCCTTGGCCCGCGCGGCCTCATCCTTGATGGGCACATACTCGTTGCAGTTGACGAAGTTGGGAATTACCTCGATGGGCCGCGTGATGCCGAAGTGCTTGAGCGTCTCCTCCTTGAGATAACTGGAGATGCTGGTCACTCCATCGCTCTCCTGAATGGCATAGCGAGTGATGGGCAGGTAGCCGCGGTCCATGCCCACCAGCGTGATGTCTGTGCCATGCAGCGTGGTGACGAAGGGCAGCCGCATCCCGCGCGAGGCCAGCATCTGCCGCGCCAGCAGCGCGCTCACCGAGTGCGGAATGGCGTAATGCACGTGCAGCAGATCCAGCGAATACAGCTCGGCGATCTCGGCCATCCGCGAGGCCAGCGCCAGATCATAGGGCGGGAACTCGAAGAGCGGGTAACTGGAGACGGGAACCTCGTGATAGAGGATGCCGTTGTCGCGCCCGCTCAGCCGGAAGGGCTGCGAATAGGAGATGAAGTGCACCTCGTGGCCCAGCGCGGCAAGCTCGATGCCCAGCTCCGTGGCCACCACGCCCGAACCGCCGTAGGTGGGATAACAGGTAATGCCGATGCGCATATTCTTCTCGTCGCTTGCGAATTCAGACTCTCTGCGGATTCAGACTCTCAAAGATAGACGCGGCCGGAGGCCCCGGAGTTTCTCAAGCCTGTGAATAGATGCCGGAATCAGCCGCTGCCCAGCCGGGAAAAACTGATCAACTCCATGTTCACGTCAATCGCGCTGAGCGCCAGCCGCTCGATCTCCCGCGAGGCCAGCAGGCGTGTGTGCGCCTGGGCCAGATCGGTGTCGTTGTAGCCGGGATGCGTGACCAGTTCCCACGTGCCGGCGGGCAGATTGCTGAGTAAAGCAGCCAGCGTGGCGGCGTCGAGGGTTCCAGTAGCCAGCACGCCGAGGGCGCCGTCGGTGGTGGTAAAGCCTTCTTCCGCCACGATACGCCGAAAGGCCGGCTCCCATAGCCGCAGCAGGCTCACCTCGGCGCGACGCAGCCATGGAGCATGGGGCGTGGCACGCCGGCTCCATGCCGGCTCAAAGGGATTGCGCACCGCGCGAATGCCCGCCGCCCGCGCCGCCCGCAGCACTGGCCGCAACACAGCGGGGAAGAGATGCACGTGCTTGTGCGTGTCAATGTGGGTCAGCGCGACGCCCCTGGATTGCAGCAGCGCGATCTGCGCGGCGGTCTCGGCTTCGATCTCAGCGGAGCGGATGCGGCCTGTGAAGAGCCGTTGAACGAATGCGCCCGACGTAGGCTGGAAGCGGCCGGTGCATTGGTCCACAAGCATAGGCAACGCCTGCGCAGGAAGCACCGGCTCGCCATCCACCAGCACCACGTGGCAGCCCACCCCCAGAGTAGGCGTGGCGCGGGCAATCGCGATAGCCTCATCGGTGGCGTCGGCACGCGCCATCAGCGTAGCGCTGGTCAGCGCTCCGGCCCGGTGCAGCTCGGCAACGGCGCGGTTGACCCCGGCGGTCAGCCCAAAGTCGTCGGCATTGAGGATGAGACGGCCCACCGGCTGAGTGTATCAACACCGGCCGCAGTGCTATTGAGTGCGCGTCGGAGGAGTCGCTTCGCTCACCGGCAAGCAAGCGCGCTGCTATGATGAAGAGAGGCCGAAAAGGCCTTCCCGCCGCGCGTGGGCGGTTAGCTCAGCTGGTTAGAGCGCCTGCCTTACAAGCAGGAAGTCGGGGGTTCGAGTCCCTCACTGCCCACCATGAACCTGTTTTATGCCGTCCTAGACCGTCCGGTCTTCTCTCTAAATACCCAATAAAATCAACGACATTTGGTCCGATGCCGTCTAACGCGGTAGTATGGAAGCCAAGGATTTGTGGTGCTATTTCTGGGGTACTTGCTGCTGTCGTTTGGTGGTATTTACAGAAATAGCCCCTCATCCCCAATATCCATGCTGGTTTTCGCTCTTTTGCGCTCTGGTGGTATTCCACCGCGGGTTCGATTGACGGACGGGACTCGAACTCCCGTTAGCGTCTCTTTTCGGCGATGGATTTGCAGACGACCAAACAGCGTGGGGAGATTTCTCCCCGCATGGTGGTATTCGAGGAGGTGGTATTTTGCTGACCGACACGGAAATTCGCAAATCCAAACCGACAGACAAGGCGTACCGGCTACCCGATGGTAAAGGGTTGTTTCTCTTCATCACCCCGACAGGTGGCAAGCTCTGGCGTTTCAAGTACCGGCATGACACGAAGCAAAAGCTCATGGCGCTTGGACAATATCCGGATGTGCCTCTGGTCCTGGCACGGGAGCGCCATGCTGCGGCTCGCGCACTGTTGGCGACGGGCGTTGACCCGATGCAGGCGCGGAAGACTGAGAAAGTCGCGCGCAAAGCTACCTCCGAGAACTCCTTCCGAACCATCGCGGGCCTATGGCTTGAACACTGGCGCGTTGGCAAGAGCGGTCAGCACGTTGACTCCACACGAAGACGCATAGAGGCAAATGTCTTTCCACTGTTAGGCGCGCGCCCCATCACGGAGATCGAGGCACCGGAATTGGTGACGATGGTCAAGTCGATAGAGGGAAGGGGCGTAGGCGATCTGGCAAAAAGGGCACTGGAAACGACCGGACAGATATTCAGGTTCGGAATTGCCCACGGCTATACAAAGCGCAATCCGGCTGCCGAGATCAAGCCCAGCGACATTCTGCGGCCAACGAAAAAGACCAATCTGGCCCGTGTCGATGTGAAGGAACTCCCCGCACTGCTACGGGCCATCGAGGTTTATCAGGGCACGCATATTACACGGCTGGCCATGAAGTTGCTCGCCTTAACCTTTGTTCGCACCACAGAGTTGATAGGAGCGCGCTGGGAAGAATTCGATCTTGAGGCGCGCCGGTGGAATATCCCGGCATCGAGAATGAAGATGAAAACTCCGCACATAGCCCCGCTGTCCTCACAGGCAATCGAGGTGCTGGAATTGCTGCGGTCGCTGGCAAGGAGCGAAGAATTACTGTTCCCTGGTGATCGCAATCCAGATAAGCCGATGAGCAACAATACAATTTTGCTGGCATTGAAGCGCATGGGTTACCAAGGCAGGATGACTGGCCACGGCTTCCGGGGTCTGGCATCCACCATACTGCATGAGCAGGGTTACGCGCACGAGCACATCGAATTGCAACTCGCCCATGCCCCGCGGAATGCCGTGAGCGCCGCCTACAACCACGCCCTCTATTTGGAGCCAAGGGCCAAGATGATGCAGGAGTGGGCGGATTTTCTGGAGCGCACCCAAAGAGGCGGCAAGGTGCTGCCCTTCCGTGGAACTGCGGCATAGCAATTCAGCCAACTCGGCCGGCAGAGAATCAGGCCATGCCTTGCAATCCAATCCCAGATGGCTACCACGCCGGAATCCCGCTCCGGCGTCATCTTGACGACAACGGACTCACAACCGTGCGTTGCCCTCTGATTTCGCGGCTGACCTCTATCTGGCGGGCAATCCACTCTTCTACCTCTGTTTCGATCCAGCCAACAGCCCTGGTTCCCAGCGACACCGGCCTTGGGAACCTTCCTTCGGTGACGCGCAGATAGACAGTACTGCGTGATAGGCCGGTGCGATCCAATACGACTGGCAGTCTCAGAATCTTTCTCGGCATCCCTTTACCTCATTGGTTGACTTGCATTGGAATTACGCACGAACTCGCCGAGCGCACCGACCACAGCATCCGTGAAATCTGCCAGCAAACGAGCCCTCAACGACTCGGCTTCGTTCGCCTCTTCATTCAGGGACGCACGAAGCACCTCGACATTGTGCGACGAGAGCACCTGTACCCCACGACGAGCCTCATTCTCCATACACTGGCATTAGACGTAGTATACACCTCGACTGTCATAGATGTAATATTCTTACAGACGCACAAATCGCTAAATGACACGGCGAGGTAGGCGCTGGTACTCACAAAACCCTTGCGGGTTTCGCGCGTCCCACCACCATTTCCCCAATTCGCCTTCGGCTACTCGGAGAAATGGTTGCGCATCTTGATCAGGGCTACGCCCCGAGACCCCATAGAAATGCTGAAGTCGCGAGCACATAACCGGACTAACTTCGGCGTATAAATGCGAAGATGTTCGTTCAATAAGCGACTACGTTCGCGAGTGAGCGCCGGGGCTGTCGCACACCTAAGCGGCCTATGCTGACTTCAAACCCTTCTGCTCATGCAAATCACGGGGCATCTACGCGCGGACGAACTCAGGCGTGAACTCAATGCGACTCTTGGCGCGATTCACGCAACACTCAGAACCGTAATCCGAAATCGAGACGGCTCAGAATGATCGCCAAACAGATAGACTGCGCAACAAGTCGATTCGTAAACGGCAACGGCACTTCTTCGTAAACGAGGAACGACTCCGTTCAGAGTGCCGATCTAACTTCCCACAGACCTGGTCGTACTCGCGCAACACCTCTTTCCTGTATCGGGAGCAATATCGTTTCGCTCTGTGACTGAAAAGACTAACCGTGGAGGGGATGGAGAAAAGGAAACTGACCAGAGGACGCGCAGCCGGCCAGAACCATATTTCCGGCCTGGCGCTGAAAGACTTTTTTCACTTGTTGCTGCGGAGATCGCAAATCTCAAGGAACCATTGAACCCTGTATTCTGTCGCCAATATCAACTCCCAGTCATGACACATCAACCCGCCGCCAGCGACACGCTTACCCAGCGCGGCGGCAAGGTATTGCCAATTCGCGGCACGGCGGCGTAAGAAGAGCGCATTACAGCGCCTCCGGGCTGGCTGCGCCAGCACTCTGCAATCTTCTCACGATGGCTTCCGCGATGCTTCCGCTTCGGGCTGCTTTAACTGCCGCATCGCACCCAATCCCCGGATAATTGCGCCCTGCCTGTCGGTCGCCACGGAACCATAGCTCAGAAAGGTCGTCAAGACCTGCTCATGCCCCAGGTTCTGACTCCACGCCTTGAACTCTTCGGGGGAGTTGCAGACCTCTTCCCCAAGCCGCGCCAGTGTCTTTCTCAGACTGTGCGGATGGAAATATGGCAGGCCCGCACGCCCGAATGCCTCGCGAAATACCTTGCGGATCGGCTCAGCGCTGCTCCAGTGCTCCCGTTCCAATCCAGCAACTTCAAACTGGCGAGTGGCTCCGATTGCGATGCGCGTAGCCGGGAAAAGCGGATCGTCATTGCCCCATAGCTTCTCTTCCCGCAGAAACCGCACCCACTCTGCCACAATCTCCCTGATTCCGTCTCCCACGGGAAAGAAGTAGGTCGTAAACGTCTTGCTGAATTTTGTCTTCACTTCCCGTGCGTCCTGGTGGACGCAGTTTTCTATAAGGTCGATATGTTTCAACTTCATCGAAGCGATGGCGGAGTCCCGTGCGCCGGTCAGCAGCGTGAAAGCCACAAGCACGCGGTTGCGGCGCTCGATCTCGCTCCCTTCTGGCATGGTCTCAATTACATGCTTCACCTGCTCCAGCGTCGGGGCTTTCCGTTCGCGCTGCGCCGTGGCGATGCGCGCATCTTTCTCCGACAGGTTGAAGTAGTCCGCATCGGAATACTGAAGGCGCGCCTTGTACCCCGGCTGTCCCGCCAGCCATAAAAAGAAGGCTCTCAACTGCTTCAGCGTCGCGTGCAACGTCGCCTTGCTCAGTTTTTCCCCGGACCGCTGCCCCGTTTGCTCCGCAAGATGCCGCTTGAACGCAATCGCCTGCTCAAGGTGGAATGCCTTGAAGTCCCGGTATCGGTTGTACTCTTCAAACCGGCTGAGGGCCTTAGCAGCGGCATCCACCGTTGGCTCGCTGTGCTGCTTGGCATCCTTGAGATAAGCGAAGTATTTGCGCTTGATCCGTTCGTTTTCCGCGTTGTGTTTCGTCATGGTTTCTCACCCCTGCTTGATGTCACTGTTTACGGTGGGAGAATTGCTCTCGTTTACTTGTCGCTTTGCCTCCGCAAACGTGATGTCCAAATTCCCCCAATTGCCAGCCAATCTCGCCTTGATGGCGCGCCTATAGATCATCGCGTCACAGTCCGGGCAAATGCCGATTAGGTTTCCCAGGCTTTCCGTAATCGGCTGGTATTCCGCCATCTCCCCGGCGGGCTGTTTCGGAGCGCGGCACCGCACACAGTAGATTTCGCCCGGCTGGCAGGGCCGCTTGTTTTTCGCCCGCCGCACCTTGAGATCCCCGGCCAGCTCGCTGCCAAGAATCAGGATGGGGCGCTTGCCGTCGCTGGTGGGCAGTCCGGCCTTCACCCAGGCGCGCACAGTATTCTTGTGCGTACCGAACAGGCGCGCAATCTCTTCCACCGTGTAGCTGCGATGGGTTTTCACCAGCCGGTAATTGGGGCGGCGCTTGCGCATGGCGTTTTTCGTTCTTCGCTACGCCACAGCCTTGCGGGTTGCTTCCAGTTGCGCCACCAGTTCTCGAATCTCATTGTCCGGCTTGCCTGCAATTCGGGCAGCGTTCAATGCCGCCACCTCGTGAGCAGGCCAGCCCACGGCGCGCCCGCCCAGGCTCACCAGATGAGTGAAGACTCCATGTGCGATGCGTAGATAAAGCGTGCTGCGCGAAAGGCCGGTTGCCAATTTTACGGCAGGAAGCCGCAGGATGGTGTGGGTCATTTTCGATTCTCCCTGAGCGATTCCGAACCGCTCAGGACATCAAGAACACTTACCTGAAGCAGGTGCAAGCGCCCGTTGGCGTCAAGCCGACGCTGAAAGCCTGGATGGAGTTGAGCTGACAATGAGCCCTAATGGAAATCCTCTTCATTCGATCAAGACGTTCAAGCAACTCGTCAATTACCTTCGGGACGAGCTTGACTGGCCCATTGAAACCGAAAACTTTGATGATCTGACCTTCGACTACGCCCCTGAAGAACTCGGACTGGACGCTGAGACGGCGGTAAAGATCAAGGAAATCAAGCAGCTTCGGCCGCTTACAAGCAAGCAGCCGTGGGGGATTTTCTTCGTCAACTTTGCGCCAAAGCAGTTGCCGGTTGTCGCGCTGCGCCGGATTCTCAGCACGCTTGTTATCAAAAAGAGGCAGTCTTCGAATCAGCCGCATCTGGCGGCCTGGCGGTTGCACGACCTCCTTTTCATCTCCTCCTACGGAGAGACTGAGCACCGCGACATTACGTTCGCGCACTTTGCTGAAGAGCACGGTACTGGCGATCTGCCCACGCTGCGGCTTCTCGGATGGGACGATGAAGACACCAAACTGAAGCTGGACTTCGTCGAGCGAGAGTTGAAGGACAAGCTCCGGTGGCCAGAGGACGAGGGCGACGTTGCGGCTTGGCGTGCAAAATGGTCCACAGCATTCCGGCTTCGCCCTCGCGAAGTCATCAAGACTTCACAGCAGCTTGCGATTCAGTTGGCGGACCTGGCCCGCGGTATCCGCAAGCGTGCCAATAACGTGCTGGCGGTCGAGTCTGACAAGGGACCACTGCGGAAGATGCACGCCGCCTTCAAAGAGGCGCTGATTCACGATCTTTCGACCGACGACTTCGCCGATATGTACGCGCAGACGATTTCGTATGGCCTGCTGACGGCGCGCTTCTCTCATCCTGCCGGCCTGGTGGCTGACAATCTGGCCGATATGGTTCCGGTCACGAATCCTTTCCTGAAGGATATGTTGGAGACCTTCCTCACGATTGGAGGCCGCAAGGGGAAGATCGACTTCGATGAACTTGGAATCAATGATGTCGTGCAACTCTTGCGGGATGCCAACATGGAAGCCGTGCTGCGCGACTTCGGTGATCGCAACCCTCAAGAAGACCCTGTAATCCATTTCTACCAGGACTTTTTGCAGGAATACGACGCAAAAAAGCGTATGCAGCGTGGGGTCTTCTATACACCACGCCCCGTCGTCTCCTATATCGTTCGTAGTGTTCATGAATTGTTGCAAACAGAATTTGGCCTCGAAGATGGTCTGGCCTCCACCGTCACTTGGGGCGAGATGGCTGCTAAACATACTGGCCTGACAATCCCTGCTGGGACAAAGCCCTCCGATCCATTCGTTTGTATTCTTGATCCGGCCACTGGAACAGGAACATTCCTGGTCGAGGCGATAGACATTATCCATAAAATGATGGAAGCGCGATGGAAGAAGCAGGGCCACATGGCCCTGGAGTTTCAGAATTTATGGAATGAATACGTCCCCAAGCACCTGCTACCCCGGCTGTATGGTTTCGAGCTACTGATGGCGCCCTACGCTATTGCCCACATGAAGATCGGCCTCAAGCTCTATGAGACCGGCTACCGATTCAGCAGTGATGAACGCGCACGCATCTACCTCACCAATATGTCGAGACCCTGCATCCATCGTTCGAACGCCTCGTAGCAATGGAGCCGGTCAAGATTCCGAGCCTGCCGAGGGATGCGCCACCGCAGTGCATCTATCTCTTCAGCGAAGGTCCTCATCATCTGTATGTGGGGCGAACACGGAAGTTGCGGCAACGTCTGAGGCAGCACTCAATCCCTGGCGCTCAGCACAACCAGGCCGTTTTCGCCTTCCGCCTGGCGCGGGAAAGCACAGGGAGTGTCGTCGCGGCCTACACGGCAAACGGGTCGCGGTCCGCACTCTGCGCTCAGGACGAATTCGGTGCCGCGTTCAAACAGGCGAAAGAGCGCGTGCGTCGCATGGATGTCAGATACGTGGAGGAGACAGATCCTCTCCGTCAGGCGCTGCTTGAGATTTATGTGTCAATCGTTCTAAAGACCCCCTACAACGATTTCGACACCCATTGACCGCCCAACTCTGCGCCTGTTCTGCGCATTTCGCCGCCAGTTTTATGAAAATGAGCGCACAAGGCGTCGATGCCCGGCGGCACACCCTTGGGGTCGGACAACTAAAACTGATCGCACGGGGCCAGGAGACTGCCCTTGAATCGGCCATGGAGCGGGTTTGCCGCGTCTTGGAGGCTCTGCCAGGGCCGGGTGCTGTCTCCTCTCGCAGCCCACCTGCAAAGCGTTCACGCCTGCTTCCAACCCACGGCAAGCCGCCCCAAGAGGATGGAGGGGGGAACGATACGCCAATGCTGTTACGTCACAATTCACGTCACCGGCGGCGGCGCGCACTCAGGTGGTAAGCGAAACCGAACGACAGCCGCATGTCGTTCTGGGTGTTGGACGCGTTGTTGGGCAGCTCCGTCCTCACATACTCGGCCTCCAGCAGGCGCACGCCCAGGTTCTTTGTAAGGAACAGATTCACCCCTCCGCCGGCCTCGATGGCCAGCGAACCGGCGCTGGAAGTGACTCCGGAAGTGACTGGGTAGAGACCGTCGAAGCCATGCACGCCGCCAAACAACCCCTGGCCGAAGATCTGCAGGCGGCGCTGGTCCGTGGCCGCGGCGTGGCCGGTCCACGCGTTATACGTAAAGCGCGGACCGGCCGCGAAGGCGATCTTGTTCACATCCACGCCTGGCGCAATGTTCGCAGCATGGCCGCCGGTGAAGCTGGCTGCCACGCCAAGTCCCTTCCAGAACGTAACGGCCGCATCCACGCCTCCTCCCTGTAGCCAGAAGCAGCCGCAGTCTCCCGGCGCCAGCTCCGACCGTTCCAGCGAATACGTCACTGCCAGGTCGGTGGAGACCTGCGATTGTTGCACGGCGCTGGAAGCTTGCGCCCAGGCGCCCATCCCGGTCAACAGGCACGCCCCCATCAGAAACAAACTGCCGCGAATCGATCTGCGTATCTTCATCCGTCTCCTTGTTACTCAACCGTGAGGGTGAATGTGGCCGAGTGCGACAAGGCACCCGAAGTTGCGGTTACGGTGACTGTGTAACTCTGCTGTTGCTGGGCGAAGAAGCCGCTTGTCGAGCCGCAGCCGCTCATTCCGGCCATCGTAGCCATGCCCGCGCCCAGCAACAACAGCGCGCACATCATGCGGCCCAGCCGTTTACCCGTGCGCCGCAGCCGGCCGGCAAACGGCAGCAACAGCAGCGCCAGCGAGAACGGCGCCAGCCTGCCGGCAACTCCGCCGGCTTGGCCTCCACTACTGCCGCCGTTGCGATTCACGGCAAGCTGTGCGCCCGGATGGAGCGTCAGCGGCTTTGCGTCGGCCTCAGTCTGTGGAATGTCGATGGTAAGCGTTACCGCGGTCGCGCCCGCACCCGCCGTAATCGTGGCCGGAGTGAAGCTGTACGTGGCTCCCGCGGGCAATCCGCTCAGAGTCAGCGTTACAGCCGATGGGAAGATACTTCCGTCTATTGGAGATACGGTGAACGTGAAGACCGCCGTGCCTCCGGGCATCACGGTGATCGAGGATGAAGGGTTGTTCGAGGTCGAGGAGATGTTGAAGTTGAAGTCCTCCACCAGTTGCGTCAGCGGACTGCTGGTGGAGGCGAGGAAGTTCGCATCGCCACCGTACGCCGCGGTGATCGAGTGTGTGCCGGCGGCCAGGCTCGACGTGGTGAGCGTGACCACGCCGCCGCTGAGTGTGCCGGTGCCTAGCGGAGTTGAGCCGTCCAGGAACGTCACGGTCCCAGTCGGCGTGCCTGCCCCCGAGGCAATGGTCGCGGAAAGTGTGATCGCATTCTGCAAAAGCACGGGGTTGGCGCTGCTGGCAATGGAAACAATGGGCAGAGCCTTGTTCACCGTGATGTTCTCGACCACCTGCGGCGCAGGAGCGTAATTGGCGTTCCCGGCCTGATTTGCGGTGATCGCCACGGTGCCTGCGCCATTGACGGTCAGCGAGTTGACGCTGAGCGTTGCCGGCCCGGACAGGAGGGTGAAGGTCACACTCAGTCCCGAGGTCGAAGTCGCACTCAGCGTAAGCGGAGGTACTCCGAACAGCACCCCCGAAGCATACGCCAGAGTGCTGGATGCTAGGCTGGTGGTTTGCGTCTGCACGTTCACGGTCAGCGTCACACTGGCTGTAGCCGCGGTGTAGTCAGTGGCATCGGTTGGCGTGAATGTAACCGAAAGCTCCTGCGAACCCGCTGCAAGGACCGTTCCGGCAGCCGGGCTGTAGGCAAACGTGCCGGCGACCGGCGAACTGGCATCGAGCTGGGTTGCATTCAGTGCCGTGCCGTAGGTTATAACTGCCGGCGTTGCCCACGCAACGGTGGGGGTAGCCTTGTTGATCACCAGCGTGCCTATGGCCGAGCCCAGGTAGTTGGGATCGTTGACGGTACCTATCACCGTGTAAGTCCCCGCCGCCGTCGGAGTCGCCGTCAGCCCGTTGTAAGTGAAGGTCACCGTCAGGTTGGCAGGTGTAGTGGTGGCCGTGGCCGAAAGCGCCGATCCGGTGTAGGTCTGGCTCAAACTGCCGAGCGTCACCGTGGCCGTCGCCTTGGCGATGGTCAGCGTACCCGTCGCCGTGCCCTGATAGTTGGGATCGTTCACCGTACCCACAACCGTGTAGGTTCCCGCCGCCGTCGGCGCTGCCGCGCTGCCGTTGTAGGTGAAGGCAATGCTGAGTCCGGCGGGGTTGGTTGTTGCGGTAGCCGCCAGTGGCGCACCGGTATAGGGCTGGCTCAATCCGCCCAGTGTCACCGTGGCCGTTGCTTTGCCAACCACCATCGTACCTGTGGCCGAGCCTTGGTAGTTGGGGTCGACGATGTAGCCCACCACGGTGTAGCTACCTGCATCCATTGGCATCGTGGAACTGCGGTTGTAGGTAAAGTTCACAGACAGATTTGCCGGGCTGGTCGTGGATGTGGCATTAAATGCCGCACCTGTATACGTCTGGCTCAGGCCACCGAGCGTCACTATCGCTGTTGCTTTGCCAATGATGAGCGTTCCTGTGGCCGAGCCTTGGTAGTTAGGGTCGTTAACGGTGCCCGCCACCGTATAGCTGCCCGCCGCTGTTGGCAACGGTGCGCTGTCGCTGTAGTAGAAGGTCACTGCCAGATTTGCCGGACTGGTCGTGGCAGTGGCACTGATTGCCGCGCCGGTGTAGGTCTGGCTCAGGCCGCCCAGCGTCACCGTTGCCGTGGCCTTCGAGATCACAAGATTGACCGGAATGGACGTGGCGGCGTTAT
>Ga0255351_1000803_pt1 | contig 13641 bp, 11 predicted proteins | sample HBST25r2metaG_FD_186024 | JGI IMG/M metagenome (GOLD analysis project Ga0255351, IMG submission 186024) | Peat soil microbial communities from Stordalen Mire, Sweden - H.B.S.T-25.r2 | ecosystem: Environmental > Terrestrial > Soil > Wetlands > Peat | place: Sweden: Norrbotten County, Stordalen... | reverse complement strand
CGAACTGCTTGACCCCGCCGACCGCCGCTACCGCTATCCCTTCCTCAACTGCACCAACTGCGGCCCGCGCTTCACCATCACCCGCCGCATCCCGTACGACCGGCCGCAGACTTCGATGGCTGTCTTCCCCATGTGCCCCGCCTGTCAGGCCGAGTACGACGATCCCCTCAACCGACGTTTTCACGCCCAGCCCAATGCCTGCTGGATCTGTGGCCCACGCATCTGGCTGGAAGTGGCTAACTCCGCTAACGGCGATCCAATCCACCAAGCCATCCACTTGCTCCTCGACGGCCAGATAGTAGCCATCAAAGGCATCGGCGGCTTCCATCTCGCCGTAGACGCCACCAATCAGGAAGCTGTCTCCCGCCTGCGCCAGCGCAAACACCGCTACGGTAAGCCGCTCGCCGTAATGGTCCGCGACCTGGAAGCAGCGCGAAAGCTCTGTGCGCTAACCGCCGAGGAAGAAGCTCTCCTCTCGATGCCCGCCCGCCCCATCGTTCTCGTCCGCCGTCGAATGAATTACCGCAGCGCAAATACTCTGGGTGCCCCCGGTCCCGATTTTGGGACCTGGGAAAGCATAGCCGATGCCGTGGCGCCGGGAATCCCTTGGCTTGGCATTTTTCTTCCCTATACGCCCTTGCACCATCTGCTCTTCGCCGATGCGCACGTCCGTGCACTTGTGATGACCTCTGCCAACCTCAGCGAAGAACCCATCGCCATCGATAACGACGAAGCCCGCGCCCGCCTCGGCCAAATCGCCGACGCCTTTCTGATGCACAACCGCGAAATCCTTCAGCGCTGCGATGATTCTGTCGCCGCCATCGTTGACGGTGCGCCGCAACTGCTCCGCCGTGCCCGCGGCTATGTTCCACTCGGAGTTCCGCTGCCCTTCGACGCGCCGCCACTACTCGCCGTCGGCGGCCACTTGAAAAATGTCTTCACCCTCGCACGCGGTCGCTTCGCTTATCAAAGCCAGCATATTGGCGATCTGGAAAACCTCACTGGACTCGACTTCTTCCGCGAATCGCTCGATCACCTGATGCGGACATTTGAAATTGAACCGCAGGCCGTCGTCCACGATCTGCATCCCGGTTACCTCTCCACCACGTGGGCCAAAGAGTGGGCCGCCGAACACAAACTCCCGCAGCTCGCCGTGCAGCACCATCACGCGCATATCGCCGCCTGCGTCAGTGAGCACACGCTCACCGGCCCGGTCATTGGCTTGGCCCTCGACGGCACCGGCTACGGAACAGACGGAAAGATCTGGGGCGGGGAAGTGTTGATCGCAAAACCCGGCAGCTTTGAGCGCTTCGCGCATCTCGAATATGTACCTATGCCCGGAGGCGAAAAGGCAATCAAGGAACCATGGCGCATGGCCTTCGCGCACCTGCGCGCAGCGGGCTTCGATCTGGAGACAGCCGCATCGCTTACGGGCGCAACAATCAGTGAAGCGCAACTCCTCGACCGCATGATCGAGCGCAACATCAACGCGCCGCAAACCTCCAGTCTGGGACGTCTCTTCGATGCCGTGGCCGCAGTCGTGCTGAATCGCCGCGTGGTTGATTACGAAGCCCAAGCCGCCATCGAACTGGAAGGCATTTCTATCGACGAACCAGATGACGCGCCAGCCTACGCCATGGAATTTTTGAGCGGCGATTGGGCCAAGCGCGAACCGGTGCGCATCAGTGCTGCTACATTGTGGCGCGCGTTGATTGAAGATTTACGCACGGGCGTGAGCAAGGCTCAAATTGCTGCGCGTTTTCATGCCGGAGTCGCTCAGGCCTTTGCGCAAGTAGCCGTGCAAGCGCGTGCGGCTACAGACGTGCATCAAGTTGCCCTCAGCGGCGGCTGCATGCACAACCGCATCCTGGCGCGGCTGTTGCGTTCAGGGCTGGAAGAAGAGGGTTTCGCAGTCTATCAGCACCGCAGCGTAAGCCCCGGAGACGGCGGCCTGAGTTACGGCCAAATCGCAGTAGCCGCATCAATGCTCTCCCATCCGAGCGAACAAGGTGAGTGAGACATTTTGCAGATTATATTTGTCGATGCCGGGTGCTCCATTGCACTTCAAAACCACTGATGAATGACCTGCGCGTACCATAGAACGGGCGCGGCCAGCAGCAGGGCATCGATGCGGTCCAGGACGCCGCCGTGGCCGGGGAGCAGGGAACCGGAGTCCTTGACGCCCGCCGAGCGCTTGAGGGCGGATTCGGCCAGATCGCCCACCTGCGCGGCGATGTTGATGATAACGGCCATGCCCAGCCAATACCAGAGATCTTCGGGGTATGAGAGCCAAGCCCTGTTCCACTGAGCCATCAGCAGATGCGCCAAGCCGAGCAAAGCGCCCGTGACCAGCAGGCTGCCGGCGATGGAGCCGAGCGCACCCTCCCAGGTCTTGTTGGGGCTGAGCGAGGGGGCCATCTTGTGGCGTCCCCAAGCGCGCCCGACGTAGAGGGCGGCCATATCTCCGGCCCAGACAGCGCAGAGCAGGAAGGCGACCAGCGAAGGTCCATTGGCCTCCTCACGCAGGCTGGGCAGCGTGATCAGCGTGGTTCCGATGTAGAGGAAGCAGAAGATGGAGGTCGAGGCATCGGCCAACATCATATCGACGGGCCGGAAAAAGGTGCAATAGACCAGCAGGGCCAGACTCAGAACCACCACGATGGCCGCAGTGTGGTCCCTCTGGTCCCAGATCAGATTGCAGGCAAAAAGCGCCAGAATGGCCACCAGCACAGCAATGCGCGGCGGGGTGGCACCGGAGTTTTGAGCCAGACCAAGGAACTCCCAGGCGGCAAGAGCGGCTACGGCGGCCACGGCCAAGGTGAAGAGCCAAGACGACTGCGGCCACAAAAAGACCAGAAGCAGCACCACGGGAATCAGGATGAGGGCAGTGAGTACACGTTTCATTCAGGGTTGAGAATACACTGTCAGGGGGTGGGTTGTGTTGAATCCTATCTTTTCAGCGAGTTCGTATATAGACAGTATATCTATATGCGAACTGTTTATTGACAGACTGTCTATTGTTTTCTATTCTTGATGTATAGCGAAGGGTGAAAGCCCCGGCTGATAGCAGAGATGAGGGGGCGTATGAACTACGGATTAAGCGATCAAGTGCGAACCGTTGCGCTGGAAAAATACGTACATCCTGCCATTCTCGCGGGAAAACTTCAGTTTTCCGTCGCTGTCCGTGATCTTATGCGGGATTTGCAGGCAGATGGCTTCCCCTCGAAGAACTGGCCGCAGGTATGCACTGCAATTCGAGCCGAGAAGTTTCTTCGTGCGAACCGACTGGAGATCGAGGGCGTCGATGGGCCTCGGTCCAAGATGAGTTCCACGGTAGTGGTCCGTTATCGTGTTGCACCATCTGCGGCGCAGGCACCGACGCAAGAAAGTGCCTCCCGGCAAGAGAACTCACCGGAGGGTGCTGTAATCGATCCGAACGAAGAAACTCCTGAGGCATGGGCGTTTCGATTGACGGAGAAGATGCGTGGACTGCTCAAGGAAGAGTTGGCGGAGTATGGCGGCGGCGAAGCATTTTTGCGCTGGGTCCGCGGATACGACGAGGATAAGGCATGAGTCGAACTTTTTGGGACACCATGCTGTTTATCTACTTACTGGAAGATCATCCAGAATTCTCTACGCGCGTTCGGCAGCTTCTTGCACGGGCGCGTCGACGCGGCGACTCGCTCTATACGAGCTACCTTGTTCTGGGCGAGGTCATGGCGGGCTCGGATAAATCACCGCAGCCACGGAAAACGCAGACCATCCACGAGATTGTCAAAGAGATGGGCTTCACCTGCCTGCCCTTTGACGAAGGCGCGGTGGCTCCGTTCAGCCGGTTGCGCTCCAAGGAACGATTGAAGATCGCCGACGCCATTCATCTGGCCTGCGCGGCTTCGGCGGGGATCGACCTCTTCCTCACCGGCGACAAGCAGCTCACGAAGCTGGACATTCCCGGCATTCAGTTCATCGCGGAATTCAATACGCCGATCTTGTAAGCCCCTTGAATACGAGAAGCGGCATCACACGCTTGATTTGCCGTCTTCGTGCAGCCAATGCAGAAAGGCCTCCGAACCCTCGCGCTGCGTCGCTTGTTCCTTCAGGCGCACGTGGATCAGATCGGCCAGCCTCTTGGACCGGGTTGCCGGATCTTCTTGAACGGGTTTGTTTTTCTCTTCCGGCATCGAATATTCGTCTCCAAAAATGATAGATCGGCTGAAGGTTTGGATTCCGCATCCAAACGGCGATTCATCGAGAGATCCGCCGACTGAACCAGCCTCAGGCGCGCCTTGCGCCGTCCGTGCTGAGCCAGCGGAGAAAGGCGTCGGAGCCTCCGCGCTGGGCCATCGCTTCCTTCAGGCGGAAGCGCAACTGCTCGGCCGAGCGCTTGGCGCGGACTACCGGTTTGGCTTGCTGGGGAGCGTCTTGCTTGGCGGCGGCTGTCTGTTCCAATGTAGAGTTTTCCAATGAAAGATCCCTCATAGGCCGTACATCGTCAAAAGCTACCAGCGAGGCTATGCCTACGTCCAGAAAAACTTGCGGCAAAGTGAACCTAGGTAATCAACCCGTCACGATCTGTATGCGCTCGGGATGCTCTTCCACTTCGCCGACATTCTCGCTCAGGCCACCGTAGCGGCGCTCACGGCGCTGATAGTCGGCCATGGCTTCCAGCAGGTGGATGCCGCGAAAGTCCGGCCAGCGGCGCTCCGTGACGAAGATCTCCGTGTAGGCGATCTGCCAGAGCAGGTAATTCGAGAGGCGCATTTCGCCCGAGGTGCGGATCAGCAGGTCGGGGTCGGGCATATCGGCGGTGTAGAGATGACGCTTGATCGCCTCTTCGGTGATATGCTCCGTGCCCTGATGCTTTTTTTGCATCTCGGTATATAAACTGCGGAAGGCATCCACCAGTTCGGAGCGTCCGCCGTACTTCAGAGCCAAGGTGAGAGTGGTTCCGGTGTTGCGTGCCGTGGTCTCCGCAGCCCAGCGCATCTTCTCCTGAACCTCGGCGGGCAGTTCGTGGGTGTGCCCGATGTAGCGTATGCGCACGTTATTGTCCATCATGCGCTGCACGTTTGCTTCCAGGAAGCTCTTGAGCAGGCGCATGAGGAAGTTGATCTCGGCGCGGGGACGGCGAAGATCATTTTCGATGGAAAAAGCGTAGAGGGTCAGCCAGGGCAGGCCGATGCGCGAAACGGTTTCCATCACCTGCTGCACACTCTTGGCTCCCTGCTGATGGCCCACGAAGCGCTTCAGCGAGCGATGGCCAGCCCAGCGCCCATTGCCGTCCATGATGATGGCCACGTGTTTCGGCATCGTCTCCTGCTTCAGCGTCGCGTAGACGGCGCGCTCTTCCGCAGAGAGTTCATCGATACGCAGTGTTGGAGGAGGAACCAATGAAATTGCCTCTATCGTGCCGGATCAATTCAGGCACAGTAACTTGGACGCGCCAAAACCCGTAGCGCTGCATCATCGACCGTAGCACAAACGCCCCAGTGCCGCCAACGTCCGCGCGCTCCAGTGCTGGGCTGAAGCGCGCGGACGGTGACGTTACGCAATGCGACGATGGGTGGAGGAGGCCATGTCGCGCGCCGTGCCGCAGAGCAGTGAGCGATGCAGCGAGTCCAACTGAGGCAGCAGCGCGGCAATCTCCGCCAACAGCGGATCTGCCAGAATCGACGCCACTTCGTCGTCGCGCTGGCTGCGTGAGTCGCGCACCAGTTGACGCACGTCCACGCCCAGCGCCTCGGCCAGCCGGTCCAGCGACCCCAGCGTGGGAATCGCCTTTCCATTTTCAATCTTGGAGATATAGGTGCGCGGCACCTGCATTCTGCCGGCCAGTTGGCGCTGGCTCATGTGGCGCGCGCGGCGAATATCCTTGACCTGCCCGGCAACCTGCAAGCCAGCCTCCGCCGAAGGCTCAACCGGTTGCATTTGAACCGGAACGGGACCGGGACGGATAGGTTCCTCGACCTCTAAAGGCCTATGGCAGCGCCTGCAAAGGTTGTTGACTGTCTTGAACTGGGTGAGCCTGCAATCGGCAAAAGTGCAACGCACAACTTCGCGTGCTTCCATCTCAATGGGGGGTGTGGTCGTCATGGGTGGTGTGCGGAGCGCCAGAGCAAGGCTCCCGCGATGCTTCTCAGCACCACGATATTTGTTACGATCAACGAGATGAACCATAATTGTCAAGTGAAAAGTTGGGTTCGAACCAAACTTTCACCTATCATACCCCGAGAAAGCCCTAGGAAACCAGAAAAAAAACGAACCAAGTTACGCAACAGAGGATTCTTTCAAAAATGAGCGATTGCACTAAAAACGATGCAACGGTAGGCGGCGCGTTTTTTGAGTGCGCACAGGCCTGGTAACTACTGACTGAGTGGACCACCAGCAAGAGCCTGTGCAAGCGGCTGGCTTGCGAACTCGATGCATCCGCGACGGTAATTCCAGAACTCTGCGCGCTTTTACGACCAATCTAGCCGGGGCAGGCTTGATTGGACTCGCGGCGCTCTGATGCCGGAAGATCGCCAGCGGCTTTACCATGCGCGTGATGTGGTCGTGATGCGCAGCGTTCTCACTGAACTGACCGCGATCTTCCGCGCCGTTCTGGTCGGCTGAGGACGCGCTCTGCCGCAATAATGAGGCCGTGACCCGAATCACCGTGCGCGTGGGGGAAATTTGCGCTACGATAGGCTGGTTCGCAATCGGGTTGCTGCTCACTCACGGCGAGGCCCGGTCCGGCGTACGGGGGTGTCTATGGCTCGCTTTGAAGAGATTTTGGTTCACTCCGCCAACGGGGTAAAAACCATTACGCTGAACCGGCCAGAGAGGCGCAATGCGCTCTCCATGCGCATGATTGAGGAGCTGGCCCAGGCGCTGGACGAGGCGGCGCGCTGCTCGTGCAGCGTGGTGATTCTGACCGGGGCGGGAGCGGCCTTCTGCGCCGGGCTGGACATGGAGCATCTGGCGACGCTGAGCGCCACAACACCCGCTGAGCATCGCCGCGACTCGGAGAATGTGGCGCGGGTTCTGCGCGCTCTCTACGACTTTCCCAAGCCGGTGATTGCGGCGGTCAACGGGCCGGCCATCGCCAGCGGCATGGTTCTGGCTACCATTCCCGACATTACGCTGGCCACGCCGGAATCCAAATTTGGTTTGAACGAGGTGCGGGTGGGCTTTGTGCCGGCGATGGCGGCCTCGTTTCTGCTGCGCCAGGTGGGCGAGAAGCGCTGCCGCGAGCTGCTGTTGACTGGCCGTCTGATGAAGGCACAGGAGGCTCTTTGCCTAGGGCTGGTAACTCAACTGGTGGCCGCCGAAGAGCTGATGCAGACCGCGCAGGCGCTGGCTCAGACGCTTTTGCAAAACAGCCCACAGGCGATGCAGTCGGTTAAACGGCTGCTGGCCCAGCACGCCCGTCTGCGCCTGGACGCGGAATTGGAGGACGCCATCGAAGTGAACGCGCAGCAGCGCTCGGCCGAGGACTTCAAGGAAGGCGTGGAAGCCTTCAAACAGAAGCGCAAGCCCGAGTGGCCGAGCATGAGGGCGCGGGTGTGACTTTAATGAAGTTTCTTACTGCGGGTCCTTGTCGCGTTTGCGCAGGACGAGGATGACCGTGGCTACCAGCGCCACCAGCATTCCGCTCAGCACGGCCAGCGAGTAGCTGAAGCGATGGCGGTAGGCGACGGCGTGGGAGGTGGGGTTCGTGCGCGGGTACTGCTCGTCGGCTGAGGCGCGGCAGACGCGCTCGTTGCCGCTGGGATCGGTGAAGGTGATCAGGTAGCGCGGAATAGTGCCTTCGGCCGAGTCTCCCTGCACATTGAGTGATGGGTTCAGGTCGTTGGGGTCGGGCGAAACCAGCACCGGGTTGGTGTTCTTGCCTTCCTCGTCCAGCTTGCAGGTCATGTCGGGAACCGGATTTTTTGCCCCGCCCCACTGCTTGGCCTCGGCCTCGTGCAGCATATTGGCCTCGAAGGACCAGCGCGAGGGAATGATGGTGCTGATGACTTGGCCTGCCTTGGGCATCAGGTAGATCGGCCTCATGCCGCCGCCCAGCGCAATGATAGGCAGCAGCACGACGGGTAGCAGGGCGATGGCGCTCTCATTGGTCTTGGAGAGTGCGGAGATGGCGAGGCCCAGGCCCGCGCCAATCATCGACGAAAGCAGCAGAATGACAAAATCATAGAAGAAGTTGCTGTGCAGTCCGCAACTGAAGTAGACAATGAGCAGCATCGATCCGCATTGGAAGATGCACAGCCCCAGCAGCACGGCCAGCTTGGAGAAAACGTAGGGGATGAGCTTGAGCGTGACCATGCGCTCGCGCTTGTAGATGGTCCATTCGCCGACGATGTCGCGGGCGGCGTTGTTGCAGCCAAACCAGATGGCTGCGACGACCATCAGAAAGTGAACGATGGGCAGCTTCTCACTGATTTCGTCAAAGTGGCTGGCGCGCAGCGGGTAGTTGACCAGCGTGACCAGAATGGCGAAGAGCGGCGCTTGCCCCAGCAGAATGGCGGTCTGCGCCTTGTCTTGCAAGCGGACGATGACGTTGCGCTTGACCAAGGCCAGCCATTGCCCAAGGCCCAGCTCGCGGCGTGGCTTCTCGCTGCCGGGCTTGTCGGTGGTTTGCTGCTTGCCGCTGCGGTTGGTGACGAACTCCTGCCGGTAGCGCGAGGCCAGATAGCGTTGACGCCAAGTATCTGTGCGGTTGCCCTCCGGAACCGTATTCATGCCGGTAAAGAGCATCTCCGGATTCAGTTCCTGCACCTTGATGGGCGCGCCGGTCGTCGGCGGATTGAAGAACTGAATGGAATCCGGATAGGCCGGGCCGAAGAAGACCACCGCTCCAGGCTTCTCGCCCCGGTCGCGCGAGACCATCAGCAGATCGTCGAATTGCTTGTAGACCTTCAGGCTGGGCTGGTGGATGGTCGTCAGAATCGTCTTGCCGGTCTTGGAGAGATTCTTCAGCAGATCGATCACCGACTCAGCGTCGTAAGAAGAAAGCCCGCTGGTTGGCTCATCCAAAAAAAGCACCGGCGTGTCGGTGATGAGTTCCAGAGCAATATTGACGCGCTTGCGCTGACCGCCGCTGAGAGTCTTCTTCTCTGGCGAGCCGATGACAGTGTCGATCTTGTCCGGAATTCCCAGGTCGTAGAGCACCTTTTCGGTGCGCGTGGTGATCTCGGCGTCGGTCAGGTCGGTGCGCAGGCGGGCGGAAAAATACAACGCCTGGCGCACCGTCAACTGCGGATGGACGATGTCGTCCTGGGGCACATAGCCCATCATGTGCCGGTAGAGGTCGTAGTAGTCGTAGAGGTTTTGGCCGCGGAAGAGCACGGTTCCCTGCGCCGGGCGGGTGTAGCCGTTGAGCGCCTTGAGCAGCGTGGTTTTGCCGGCCCCGGCCGGACCCATCAGCGCCACCAGTTCATACGGGAAGACGGTCAGCGAAACAGCGTCCAGCAGCTTTTTGCCATTGGGCGCGTGGACGACAATGTCCTTGGCCTCGATGGTGACCTTGCCGTTGTAATCGCGCTGCGCCAGAGTGCCGTTTTCCATCAACTGGAAGCGAACGCTGCCCAAGCCGATCTCCTGGCCTGCCTTGGCCAGCACCTTGCCGCTGATGCGCGCACCATTGACATAAGTGCCGTTGCGCGAACCCAGATCCTCGACCAGAATCCCCGAAGGGGTGCGACTGAAGCGCGCGTGCCGCCAACTGACCATGGGGAAATCCGGCAGCGGAATTTCGCAATTGGGATCGCGCCCGGCCTCCATCGAATCGTGCTGGAAGGCGACGGTCTGAAAGTTGGCCTCGCCGATCTCAACCTTGGTTTCCAGATTGAGCAGACGTGCGGCGGAGATCTTGTACGAGCCGAGGTAAACCTCGTCGGAGGTCGTCAGCACAACCCGCTGAATGCGGTTGCTCAGGTCGCCCAGGAAGGTTCCGTTACTGGAGTTCCGGTCTTCCAGAATGTACTTGCCGTTCTCCTCGCTGATGACAGCGTGGTTCCAACTGACGATGGGCAGATCGATCTGAATATCGGATTTTGGATCGCGGCCAATGGTGATCAGCCGACCGCTGGACTGCGGCAGTGGGCGAACCATGCGGCCCGAGTCCAGGTTGGAGGAGGCGACCGGCCAGGGCATCGGGATATTCGCGCCCAATGTCACACGGACACCCTGCGCCACCTTGACCTGCTGGCCGGGCGTAATCTTTTTCCCGTTCACATAGGTGCCGTTTTTTGAGCCCAGATCTTCAATCGCGAAGCCGCTGCCCTGTTGCGTGAGACGGCAATGGCGGCTGGATACGGCTGCTTCTGGCACCACCAGATCGCAGTCGTTGCCCCGCCCGATCAACCAGGCAGCTTTCGGTCTGAACTCATCGTTGGACATATGCAGGATCGATTTCCGGAATGCTCACACTGTAGCACGAGAGACACCCGGATGAAAATCACCGGATGAATAATTAAAAATATCGGAGAAATCTCAGGAAAGATGAGTATAAATCGTTTTGGCGCCTCAGCTTTTCATTTGGCGTCCACCAGAACCGTGTTATTCTTTCGCAAGCAAATCATCGAATCGGGATTTTCCGTGCCTGGAGTGGATTTGCTTGCCCTTCCGGTTGAAAGCCGGCCAGAGGTGTTGAGAATGTTGAAGCCGTTTGCATGGATCGCGGTTGGATTGCTGGGCAGCGGATTGGCGGCGGGCGCGTGGTGCGCGGAGCCGACTCCGCTGTATGGAGCGCACGGCGTCAGCCCGCAGGCGGTTCTTCAAGGCACGCTGGGCAGTTGCTACTTTCACGCCTCCATCGCCGCGCTGGCCAAGGCCACGCCGGAGAAGCTGCGCGCGGCCATCCGTGAAAATCCCGGCGGAGGCTATCGCGTGCACTTTGTCGATGGGCCGGAGGAGGTTGTGTTTCCCGAAGATGTGGCCTTTGCGCGGGATCACATCTACGACCGCTCCGAGGGCACATGGGTCGCGGTGCTGATGCGTGGCTATGCGCAGCGCGCGCTGCGCCAGAGTCTGGTTCACGCCATCGATAAATCGGATCTCATTCCCGGCTACGTCAAGCCCATCGCCCTTTCATTTCTCAATCAATCCGACCAGATTCTGATCGGCTATGACCGCGCCATCCGCGCCGTGGTGCAGCAGGACGGGGTGATCGACAAAGCGAAGCTCAAGACCAAGCTGGCGACGCAATTGAGCGCTTTGGGCGTGCCGGATTCCGCTGCGCAGATGCTGGGTGGCTTCATGGAAGATCGGGGCTTCTTTGACTCGATTGCGCTCACCGTCGAAGAGAATGGCGAGGTCTTTGGAGCTTACAAAAGCCTGGGGCAGGGCGGCGTCCCGGTGCGGGTTTTTGAGGCCTTCCAGGGTAAAGGCTTCTCCGGCCAGGTGGCCGACAAGAAGCTGACCTTGGAACAACTGCGACGGCTGGGTTCCAGCCATATCGCCATGACCGCTGGAAGCTGGGGAACGCCCACCGGCGAGGGATACAGTTCCGCTGATTGGTGGGTCGCCAGTCATTGCTATACCGTGCTGAGTTACGACGACAGCGCACAGACTGTAACACTGCGCAATCCCTGGGGCGCAAAGCCTGATCCTGACGGCGTTTTTACGATTCCCTTCGCCACTTTCGTGAATGCCTTCGAGTTCTACACCTACTCGCAACCGACGGGGTTTTAGTTTCTTTTAATCTTGCCCATTTATAAGTGCTCCGTGCCCCATCCATTTCACGTCCTTTGTGAAATGGGTGGGAAGCCTCGACACTATTTTCACTCTCGTTCAATAACCGACTACGCTGATCCACAGGAAATGAAAGCCAATATCGCATTCCGGCCCGCGCGGTGAAATAATGGGTCGTATGCAGACTCAACTTTCCTTCGCCCCCCTTGCCGAAGCCGCAACTGAAGTGCTGGCCGTTCTGGCCGCCGATAGCCAAACCTCGAAGGCCGCCGATGCCAAGCCGCAGCCCGTGCTGCTGACCACAGACGCTGCCGTCACTGCCGCCGTGGCTGCCGTGCTCGCCAGCGGCGAATACAAGGCCAGCGCCAACGAGACTCTTTTGCTCCACGCCCCGGCTGGTCTGGCCGCCAAGCGCCTGCTCATCGTCGGCCTCGGCAAGCAGGCCAAAATCTCCGCCGACAAAGTGCGCAACGCCGCCGGAACCGTCGTCCGCTTCGTCAAACCGCGCGGCATTCGGGAGTTGACCTTCGCGCTTCCGGAATCCGATCTGCTCATCGCCGCTGCCAGCACAAAAGCCGCCGTCGAGGGCGCGTTCATCGGTGACTTCGATCCCGACACTTATCGCAGCGACCGCACCGACAAGAGCATTGAATCCTTCACGCTGGCCGCGCCCGCCAATGCTGATAAGGCCGCTTTGCAAGCCGCACTGACCGAGGCGGTCATCCTCGGCGAGAGCCAGAACTTCACACGTACGCTGGTCAACGAGCCGGGTAACAAAATGACGCCCACAATCCTCGGCCAGCGGGCAGCGCAGATGGCCTCTGAGGTCGGCCTCGGTTGGGAGGTCCACTCCACGGAAAAGCTGCATGAACTGAAGATGGGCGCATTCTGGAGCGTCTCGCAAGGCTCAGCCGAGCCGCCCGCGCTGATCGTGCTGCGCTATGAGCCGGAGGGTGTAGACAGAGACTTGGACGGTCCGGTGTTGGGCTTGGTAGGGAAGGGAATTACCTTCGATTCCGGCGGCATCTCGCTCAAGCCCGGTACCGACATGGACAAGATGAAGTACGACATGGCAGGCGGCGCGGCGATGATCGGCGCGATGCGCGCCATAGCCCAGCTCAAGCCTCGCGTGCGTGTGATCGCTGTCATTTGCGCGGCAGAAAATATGCCCTCCGGCACGGCGCAGAAGCCTGGCGACGTGCAGACGGCGATGCCTTTTGCCGATCAGCCTGGCAAAACTATTGAAATCATCAACACTGACGCCGAAGGCCGGCTGGTTCTGGCCGACGGGCTGACCTACGCCCGCCAACTCGGCGCAACCCACCTGATCGACGCCGCCACGCTCACCGGCGCTTGCGTTGTCGCTCTTGGCTATGCGAACGCTGGGGCCTTCTCCAACGACGACGAACTCTGGAACAAGTTCAACGCCGCGCTGGCCACTTCCGGCGAGAAGTTCTGGCGGCTGCCGCTGGGCGAAGAGTACGCCGAGCAGATCAAGTCCGAGATCGGCGACATCAAGAACACCGGCGGACGCTGGGGCGGAGCAAGTACAGCAGCCGAATTCCTCAAGGTCTTCGTCGATGAGACGCCGTGGATTCACCTCGACATCGCCGGTCTGGCTTGGGTGGAAGATTCCAAGCCCTACGTCGCCAAAGGCCCCAGCGGCATCGCCGTCCGATCGATTCTGGAGTGGGTAAGAAGCTATTAGCTGTTAGCTCTTAGCTTATAGATGCCGGAACCACAACAAAGCTGGTGGGTGGCCCAGGTCCCGATTTTGGGACCTGGGAATTCATTGAACTCATCAAGCCTTGCATGTACCACCAGGAAGCAAGCGTGGACCTGGAGGTCCACGCTACAGATGGGATGAGACGGCTGGTCTCGCGAGCAGCTAAGCTGTACGCAGCGCACTCGAGGTGCTAAAAGGAGACCAGCCAATGAAGAAGGTTAGCAAACAAATGCGAAAAATGG
>Ga0255351_1000800_pt1 | contig 13665 bp, 14 predicted proteins | sample HBST25r2metaG_FD_186024 | JGI IMG/M metagenome (GOLD analysis project Ga0255351, IMG submission 186024) | Peat soil microbial communities from Stordalen Mire, Sweden - H.B.S.T-25.r2 | ecosystem: Environmental > Terrestrial > Soil > Wetlands > Peat | place: Sweden: Norrbotten County, Stordalen... | reverse complement strand
GAACCGCCAGATCGAACAGCAGTTGCAACAGGTCGAGAAGGAATTGCGGCACAGGCATCCGGCTCTCCTTACTGAATGCCTTGCGCTTGCGTGATGAAGCCCTCGGCCATGCGCCCGTTCCACATCGTGAGATTTGAGGTAGGCTGATGATTTGACAGATTTGGGGGATTCTTGGAATTGTTATTCTGTATGTTATAGATATTTAGTTGCTTATGGAATCGATTCCGAGCAGCTATTTAATATATGCAAGAAAAAGCCGCCTGAAAAAAATATCGTAGGGGGGGAGGGGGTGGAGTTCCTTTCTGGTAACTAAAGCTGCTGTGCATTGTTTACTATTTAGTACCTGCAGCGCTCGCCTTCCGGATCGGCATTCTCTTCACCCAAGATCATTGTGCGCGCTTCGCTACGAATTATCTGCAAATGCCGATCAGTGGTCAGCGGATAGGGAGCAGGGATTAGGGATCAGAAAATGACGGCGGGTTGAGGTTCGTGGTCTCCCACCCTTCGCCAGAAATAAGCGAAGGATGGGGCACCCGGTACCCGGCCTCAAGTCTTTAATCTGCTTTGTGTATTCTGGACAGCGAGAAAAGCACCAACACCTCATCGACCATTTTCTTCATACGATTATCAATCTGGCTGACGCTCCAAGATTTCGCATTCGCCAATTCTGAATTGAGTTTCAAGCCATTCTTGTATCCTACATAGCGCCCTTTCCTATCAGTTCGGTCACGCTTTTCTTCAAATGACTTGTTACCCAACACACTATTAAATCCTGAAATTGTCAGATTGCCGAGTTTATGGACGTATGCATTCTGTAACTCTTTGGCTTTTGCAACATTGCCAGCAGCCATCATCTCTACCCATTCTTTCGGAATATTTTCACCCTTCGGGAAAATATGCTCTATTGTCCAGACAGACTGGTTGTTCTCTTCCCACCACAAATCAACCCAAGTCTCTTTTGTCATACCCTGCTCTGCAAGAGCACACAAAACAAACCGCGTGACACCATAGTTCTCCTCGTAGATCTCACCTTCGAGCTTGCTGCGGAATGTAGCATCATCGACCGAAACCGCGACCAACGCTTTACTGATCTCTGTAACAACGGAATCACCCGCTAATGTCGCTACCTTCTCGATGATCGCCATAAATAGGCGGGTAAGGTCACGAGTAGGAGGAATGTCTGTGAGGTTGCGTCTAACAAAAAAGCATACCAGTAAATGGACAATATTGCATAATTGCCCGATCTCTAGCTTGAGTTCTTTCTGCTTCACCAAAAGATACAGCATCAACAGATACGATGGCGACCCTTGAATGCGGTCGAGGTTTTTCAGCGGTTTTTCGAGATCGGCCCATTTTTCGTCTTTATTATGAAAAAGCATTATGGCATATAACTGACCAGCTTCTCTAATCTCCTGCAAACTCTTTTTGGCATCATGGTTTATCAGTTTTTCGTAAATTTGAATAAGGTTAGAACGCATTGCCAATGACCCTAGCGGATCTTTCTTAGGTTCATCCTCCTTGCGAAATGGTGCGTTCAATACATCTTTAAACGCATTATAATAGTGACGGAAAAAACGTTCCTGAATACTGTAGTCATCACCGAGATAATCAAGTAGCTTATTCCAAACATCAAAGTATGCATCAACCTTGCCAGGCTCAATGGTTTCCAAACGCGCTAAGAGCTTGTTTTTGATCAGGTCAATTGCCGTGAGTGGCTTACCGCGATTATTGAGTGACTCGAACAATGTGTACGCATCTGCGTGGCTAGCGACTTCAATTTTCACTAGGCATGCCTGATTTACCTTTTCCAAAAATTCTGACATAGATGCAGCGCGGCTCTTCTCGTTCACGAGCATTTTCTGAATGCAAACAAGGAAATACCTATATGCTCTGAATATTTTACGATTTCCGGCATTCGGCAGTTGATCGTATTGATCAATCACACCCAAAACAGATAAGATTGCCCGATAGTCACTTTGGTTGTTATTCTGAATCTGGGGGATCACCCGCAATTGGTTATTCCCCTTTTTGAGTACGAGCTTTCGTTTTAGGTTTACGAGTTCAACCTTCTGATCCTCATCCAATTCACTTTCAAGCTCTTTCAACGATTGGTATAATGCCGCAAACAAGAGCGATAATGTAGTCAAACGCTGCTGGCCATCTACAACTTCCAGCTTTTGAACGTCAAGCACATCTATCGATTGGTTAATGCAGATGATAGAACCTAGGAAATAGCCTGGAGCGTTTTCCTGTATGTCGTCAAATAACGACTCCCACTGTACCTTTCCCCAAATGTATTCCCTCTGGTAACGTGGAACGGCATACACCACTCCTGTTTCAATATCAAAGAGTTGAGAAACAGGGTAATTATTAACAGATTTGATCATTCGGTTACCTTTCAGGCCACGCGCTTCTCATCCTAGATCTAGTTGACCCAATCATTTGACCCACGAATCAGTATACCCCCTTGCTGTGCCATCTACTCTTTTTGACTTAACATTCGAACCTTGCAGTGGGAGACCTTGGCGCGGCGCGCGAACTCGGCCTCCGCTCTAGGTCTTTATCCGTGGTCTTCTGCGTTATTGGTCCAGACGTGTCCCCGGCAACCAGAAAACTGCGCGCCGTGCGGTACTCGATCGGGAAATCTACTGGGGGCGTGTCGCTTGCAGCGCTCGCGCCCGCACTAATCAACTCCATCGTCACATGCTGGCCGGACTTGGTCGCGATCAACAGATTCGATTGCGCCGGTTCCTTGGTAATGGGTTTGACGTAGACATACTGTGGTTCGCCCTCGTTGTGTTCGGCCTTGAATGCTCCCGGACTTCCCAGGATCACAGAAGTGACATCCTCTGGCATCCGTATCGACGACTCGAACTCCGGGCGCAAATGCATGATCGTCACCTCTCGTGGATCAATCGTGAGTGTGGCGACCCGCGCCGGAACGGCATGATCCGCCGCGAATAGCCGCAACGGAATGAAGAGTGCTGCTGAAAGCAGCGTGTAAAACCTCATCGCATTTACCTCCTGAGCGGCCTTTTCGCCGCTCGTATGCGCATCGTATATCTCAGCCGAACGGCCTCGACGTAGGCCACAACATCCGGGTTGCTGTAGTTCAATTGCTTTTGCGATACCCAGCGATCACCCGCATAGTAAGCTGCTGCCACCATGCGCAGATCGCCATGAAACTCCCACATCAGCGCGGTCACATAGCGAGTACCCGCTGCGATATTTTCTTCCACATCGAATGGATGAATGGCTCCGTATCGCCGCGCCGTCGCTGGCATCAGTTGCATCAGCCCCATCGCACCCTTGTCCGAGACGGCACGAGGATTCCAGCGCGATTCAACATCGATCAGTGCGGCGATCAACTCTGGCTGAACACGATAATGTGCCGCGTATCGGCGCACGCATTGTTCAGCCTGAGAGGCATCGGGCTGCGCGCGAGCGCAGGGCAGCATGGCAAAGAACAAAAGGACGAGCGAAAGGATTCCCCTTATCATTCCGTCACCTCCGGAACTGTGAGCTTGGCGGCAAACCGCGCGCCATCGTCGAGCAGGCTCTTGAATCCCTCTCGCAAGAGCAGGTGACGACGGTCCTTCTCCGTCTTCGCTAGGAACGGCAGCAGCACATCGCGTAGGTCTTCCGTTACGTGGTCGGTGCCGAGCAGGCGGAGCGCATTGGCGAAGTCGATCATCTCCGAAACTGACGGCGGCTTTTCGAGGGAATAGTTGCGGAACGAAAGCGCGATGCCCGCCATCTCCCGATGAAATCTCTCATCGGCATCAGGCGTGCGGCTGGCGATGATCTCCGCTTCGCGGCCTGGCGTCGGGTGTTCGACGCGCACGTACAGGCTGCGCCGGCGTATGGGATCGCCCAGTCTGCGTTCCTCGTTGCTCGTCAGCACAACGAAAGGAATGCTTTTGGCTTCGACCGTGCCAAACTCAGGAATCGACAACTGCCAGGCCGAAAGGATCTCAAGCAACATCGCCTCAAACCCCTCATCTACCTTGTCCAACTCGTCAATCAAGAGCACACACGGCCGCTCGCATTCAAGCGCCCGCATCAGCGGACCCGCCCGGAAGAAATTGCGCCCCTTGAGGCTTGCCTGCACACTCTGCCAGTCCCCGTGCGTACCGCGGGCGAACTCCATATAGAGCCGCTGGAGGCCCTCATCGAACTTCCCAATGGCCTGGTCCTCGGTCACGCCGCGGTAGCACTGCAACCGCTCGATATGCGTTCCGGCTGCTTTCGCGACCGACACAGCCAACTGGGTCTTTCCCGACCCCGCCGGCCCTTCGAGCAGCAACGGCTTCTGCATCCTGGCCGCCAGATACACGACCTTGATCATCACCGGATCGATGAAGTATCCGGTTGCCGCCAATCTGGTAGCGAGATCGGTGATCGAATCAAACATCGTCAACTCCTAGCAATTCCGCAGGAACCTCCTTTTGCTGGGCACCTACGCATTTCATAAAGCATCAGTACATTCCCAAATGCCAAGCCAGAATGCCGCCCTTCCAAAACTCGGTCAAATTCTGCTCTCCACCGTGTCTCTACGCCCGATAGAGTGGAGAACTTGAACCTTTGCGTGGGAACAGAATTCACACGGACGGAGGAATGAGTCCATGCAAGTCAAACCGGACGGACACGGAGTCGGAATGCTATTCCGCTTTCGCCACAATGAGATACGTGAGTTGAGAGAGACTTTTAAGCCGGTATTTTGCTGGAGTTTGACCGAATCTTGCACTGGATCGAAGATTCCTTTGCAGCGGACCCGATCGCTGCGACGGAGGTTGCGCTCGGTGTGTTCCTCCGATTTCAGGGAACATTTGCCCGTTAAGAACATTTGGAAGCCAATTTGATCGAGTACGGATGACAGAAGAGTTCGTCGAATGGGGGTGTTATGCAAGGTGCCGTCAAAGCGGATGTCCGTGATTTTCAACGCCAAATGGCTGCTGATGCACTTGGCAGCACCGAGGTATTTGTGAATGCCTTCGAGGCCGGAGACTTTCTAGAACTTCATCCAGCGACCGTTCAGAGGTTTGCCCGCGAGGGGTTGATTCCCGCCCACCCGGTCGCCGGCAGGAGGCGAAGACATTGGAGATTTCTTCGCTCCGAACTTGCCGAGTGGTTGCGCACCAGAGGATATGAGAGGGCGAATTCCAGGTGACGAGCCCCATACCAATCTCCTCCCTTTTGCGGTACATTCTTAGTACCGATGCACTTCGCGCCCTTATTGAAAGGAGGGCGTTATGAAGAAGGCGCGAAGCCAAAAAGGAAGTCTCTGCATGTCAGTCAATGGCAGCGGAACCCAGGTCTGGATCTTCCGGTGGTGGGAAACCATGATAGACGGAAGACGTGTTCGAAAGAAGCGACAAGTGGGCACGCTCGACCAATACAAAACCGAGGCCGCTGCGGAAAAAGCTGTGCGCAACTGGCGGTTGACTCTGAGTGCAAATCAGGGTGGAACAATCAGTGGAGTAACCATGAAAGCTGTTATCGACCACTTTCGGGAGAAAGAACTCGTGGACAAAGGCGAGGATGGACGCGCTTGGTCCACGCGGGATCGGTATCAGACCTATTTGAGCTCATGGATTGAACCGCGATGGGGAAGAGAAGAACTCATCGCGATCAAAGCCCCGTTGGTCGAAGAATGGCTGCGCAATCTGATGCAGAAGCCGCGCAAGCGGAGCCAACTCGAACCAGAAACGCCGAAGAACGACCGGAAGCCCATGTCTCCCGCAAGCAAAGCTCAGATTCGTAAATTGATGAGTGTTCTATTCAACCACGCTATCCGCTGGGAGTTTACGGACCGCAACCCCATCACTGGACCGAACAGAGGCGCGGGTGTTCGCCAAGGTTCCAAGCGGCTGCGCATCCCGGACATTCTCGAAATCTCCGAGGTGCAAGCCATTGTAGCCAAACTTCAATTGCGGGAGCGTGTGCTGTTGTTCTTGGATATGGCGACCGGACTGAGGCTAGGCGAACTGACCGGCATCAAGTGGGGAGACATCGATTTTGCGAACCTGCTGATTGATGTCCAGCGGTCGGTCGTGGATCAGGTGGTTGGGCGCTGCAAGACGGAAGCCTCGCAAAAGCCTGTGCCGCTCGACGAGTGCACGGCACAGGATCTGTTGTCGTGGTATCGGGTGACTCCTTACCGCGAACCTGGGGATTGGGTCTTTGCCTCGAACAGCAACCGCGCAGGGCAGAAGCGCGGCAAACAGCCGCTTTGGCTGCAAAGCATCATGCGTTATCACATTCAGCCGGTAGTCAAGGAACTCAGCATCGACAAGCGGGTTTCGTGGCACACCTTCCGGCGCACCTACACGACGCTTCTCCAAGCCAATCGGGAGGATATCAAAGTGGTGCAGGAGTTGCTGCGCCACGGTTCAGTGAAAGTGACGATGGATGTGTACGCGCAGGCGCAGATGCCGGCCAAGCGGAGGGCGCAACAGAAGGTCGTGGAGATGATGCGGCCGGAAGCGCGCCAGCGGACTCTCGCTGTGGGGACTTAACTGGTCCCCAAACTGGTCCCCGGCGATTTCGATGGATTTTCGCTAAGTTATTGATTTAATTTGGCGTCCCCGACGGGATTTGAACCCGTGTTATCGCCGTGAAAGCGTCGCTCTAAACCGCAACACTAACGAACGGCTGAGAATCAGAATGCATCGGAAAGAACCGCACCAACCGCAAAGAATCGCTTATCTGCTCCGCAGTTGTCCGCAGGGTCTGAAACCATGCCTGCGGACAACTGCGGAGCATTTAGGAAAATAAGTGTATTTCGTCAAGTTTTATTGCAAGAAAACTTGACAATACGATACCGTTGAAGGATACTGACAGCGTGAGAACGCAATCAAAACAGCCAACGGAGTCGAGTCCGATCATGGGTCTTGTCCGCCGCCGGATCGGGTGCGCGGGCGAACGCCTATGGAGACTTGAAGATTTCGGCGACCTGCCGTTTTCGGCTGTTGCGCAATCACTGTCACGCCTCACGCGCGAAGGGACTATCGAACGCCTCAGCAAAGGCGTCTACTATAGTGCCCGACAAACGGCGTTCGGGAAGAGCTTGCCAAGTCCAACTGCCATCCAAGAACTCGCGTCCCGCCGCAAGACTGTCTATCCAGCGGGTATCGCCGCCGCCAATCTTCTCGGCTTTACCACGCAAACCGCACGGCGCAGCGAGGTTTCTACCAGCGCGCTCAGCCTGCCCCGGAAACTCATTGGCAGCGAGACCGTTGTTCACACCCGGCGACCGGAGGCATGGGCCAGGTTGTCCGAAGCCGATGCTGCTCTGCTTGACTTCCTGAGACGGGGAGCAAAAAGCAGCGAACTCTCGCCAGAGGAAACCACCGACCGAACCGTGGCGCTGCTCTCTGAAAGTGGCCGCTTTGAGCGTCTTCTCAAAGTGGCGGACTCTGAACCCCCAAGGGTGCGCGCGATTCTTGGAGCTGTTGGCGAACAGATCGGCAAACCGGCTGAAATGATGCAGAGGCTACGGGCTTCTCTGAATCCGTTTTCCAAGTTCGACTTCGGGCTTCTGGCCGGCCTGCCATGCGCGAAACGCTGGCAGGCGAAGGGAATCATGGACGAGAAACAGGACTTCGGCGAGACCGAGAAAACTGAATTCGAGCGGGGCGGCGACACCGCTGGAGGGGCGAAATGAAGCTGTATGAACATCCAGATTTCGAGCAGGCGATTCTCAGGGCTGCGAAGCATTTTGGGGAGCGCGGGTTGCGCCCCGCAGTCATTGAGAAGGATTACTACGTCACCGAGGCGCTACGAATCATCTCCGTCACCGCCGGCGACAAAGTCATCTTCAAAGGTGGTACGAGCCTGTCGAAAGGTTGGAACCTGATTCAAAGATTTTCAGAAGACATCGACCTTTTCCTCGATCCGCTCGCGTTCAAACCAGCCTTGGGAAAGAACGGCATAGATCGTGAACTCAAGAAACTCCGTGATGCTGTCGGAGCACACCCGGCTCTTGCGTTTGTCGAGAAAGAGAGCCAGACCATTGGCGGATTCGGTCGCAACGACCGCTTCTCCTATGCGCAGCGTTTTGGTGGACCGGGTGAAGTCGCCGGTCGCGTCTTTCTCGAAGCCGGGACGGCAAGTGGCCGCGAGCCTACAAGCGTTGTTGACCTGCGTTCCTATATTAGTCAGTTCCTGGAGGAAACCGGCACCTCACTCGGCGCAGAGGATGAGGGACGATTCCCATTGCGGCTGCTGCACTTCCGACGGACATTCGTCGAGAAGATGTTTGCCATCCACGCGAAGGTGGAATTGCTCAAGCGCGACCGACAGCCGATTGGAACATATGCAAGGCACTATTACGATCTGTTCCAATTGGCTGGGCAGGACGAAGTGATCGCCATGCTGAAATCTGCCGAATACGCTGCAATCAAGGCTGACTACGATCAGATCAGTAGCAGACATTTTGCGAAAAGCTATTTTCACCCCGACGACATGAGCTTTGCGAAGAGCGATGCTCTCTTCCCGCCGAAGGAACTCGCCGCAACCATCGAGGCGGAATATGAGGGGCAGTGCAAGGTGCTTTGTTACGGCCAGTATCCATCGTGGAAAGAGATTCAGGCTCGCCTGCTGGAGCTGCGACCTCTCCTATAGCAGCAGATGTTAACCCATGCACGTGTTCCCTTAATGGTTGGGGATAAGAAAATGGCGGTATGCTTCCAGTTAACCTGAACGACTTGACACCTTCTCATATCCAGAACCTCATCGACTCAGAGGTTGCTGAAGGCTTGATGTTGGAGTATAAGCAGGAATTGCCTAGCAACCAAAGTGAAAAGAAAAAGGATTTTCTCTACGAAGTCGCCGCAATGGCAAACGCCGGTGGTGGAGACATTGTGTTCGGCATTGTGGATAGGCCTGGGGCTGACAATCAATCCACCGGGATAGCAGACAGCCTTTCAGGAATCAAACTGCTAAATGAACAAGTTGAGAAGGACCGGCTTTCAAACCTCATCAGAGACGGCATCGATCCACGTCTCACCGGGATTGCGATGCGTTCGGTCAAATGCCAGGACGGAGACGTGTTGGTGCTTCGCATCCCTCGCAGTTGGAACAAGCCTCACTTGGTCACTGTAGATGGTGTAAATCGGTTCTATCTACGCGGAGGGACAACAAAATATCCGATGAGAGTAGACGAAATCAGAAGGGCGTTTGCAGAGCAGGACGAACTTGGCGAAACCATCAAAAGATGGCGGGAGAATCGAGCGGAACTCGTAAGCAAAGGAAGAGGACCAGTCAGACTCGCAGGCGATGTCAAATGGTTATTCCACGTCATCCCTGCGTCTGCCTTTCGCAGAGATGTGCTTAGAGAAAGCTGGACAGTTGCAGAACAGGAAAAGCGTCAAGTGCATGTTCCGCATGAGTTGCGCTCGTGCCGGTACAATGCGGATGGTTTTTTGTGTCTGGCGGATACCGGCACTCAATTCACGGCCTACGGCTACACCCAACTTTTTCGTTCCGGCATTATCGAGTATGCGGACGGGTTTTGCTGTAACCCGCCACCAACTGGTGGTCATCCAATGATCTTTGGCCAGGAGCTTGAAAAACAGATGGTCAACTGCTATGAAGATGCAATCAGCCGATTTCGACTGAATGGGCGCAGGGAGCAGTTGTACGTCGGCTTTTCGCTAATTGGAATTGCGGGCAGAGCGTTTTTCGTCACGACAATGCAGAGCGCATTTCCGCAGACTGCCGGAATCAACCTGGACATCTTTACATCCCCTGAAGTCTTTGTGGACATCGATGATCCCGAAGAATCACCTTACGGCAACACGCTTCTTCCCCTGGTGGATACGATGTGGCAGGTGGGCGGACGTCAAGGAACACCATTTAGGCCCAACGGGGAATGGAAACCGTTCGGACGGTATGACTGACAGTTTTGCGAAATCTGCCCGGTTGGGCGAAGGTCTGACAGGTAATGATCCGAACTGCCGCAATATGCGAAAATTGACCAGAAAGGTACGGTCGGTGTCTACTCTTTTCTTTTCGTATTCACATGTTGACGAGGATCTCCGGGACCAGTTGGAGGTGCATCTTTCTGCCCTAAAGCGTCAGGGGCTCATCAGCTCATGGCATGATCGCCGTATCGCCGCTGGTTCCGAATTTGCGGCGCAAATAGATCAGCATCTCGACTCAGCCGATCTAATTCTCCTGCTTGTCAGCCCCAATTTCATCGCTTCGGACTATTGCTACGATCTGGAAATGACGCGGGCCATGGAGAAGCACAGGAATGGAGAAGCGCGAGTAATCCCGGTGATTCTGCGTCCTTGCGACTGGCACGAACTCCCGTTCGGAAAGCTTCAGGCCATACCGAAGGACGGCAAGGCAATCAAGACTTGGCCGGACATCGATGAAGCGTTTTTGGATGTCGTCAGAGCAATCAAAATCGCTCTCCAGTCGGTGCGCGTAAATACGATTGCCGTACCAGCGACGGCGGCGGTTCCAGAAGCGTTTTCTTCCGCCACTCCAGTAATTCGCTCCAGCAATCTCCGCGTCCGGAAAAAGTTTACGGACCTCGATAAGGACCGCTTCAGGCATGAGGGATTTGAGTACATCGCGAAGTTCTTTGAAGGCTCCCTGCAGGAACTCGCAACCCGCAATCCAAATCTCGATCAAACTTTTCGGAGAATCAATACAAATCAGTTCAGCGCTGCCGTGTACCTGGACGGTGATAAGGTCTGCCAGGGTTCAGCCTCGATCTCGGGTGGCGTCATGGGAGGCAACAGTATTGAGTACGCTATGACGGATGACGCTAGGTTCGGTGGCATGAATGAAGCCGTTTCGGTCAAAGCCGACGATCAGATGCTGTACTTCGAACCTCTGGGTATGCAATCCTATGGGCGCCATAAGGAAAAGTTCACCTTTCAGGGTGCAGCGGAATTCTTTTGGGGGTTGTTCATTCAGCCACTTCAGCCGTGACCGTTTCCTTCTGCCGGAAAGACTATGGGCGCAGGAAATGCCCCTTTACAATTTTCTGAGATCACCCTCGCCGGCGTATACTCATGCTCTAGGTGGGGGCAAGGGAATGGGTGACTTTGCTAAACGGCAGGCGGCTCAAATCACGTATGCGGAAGAGCAACGCAAGGAAGCGGCGATACAAGCCAATTCTGAGAGTCAAGCTTCTGTTGAGCGGGAAAATCTCAAAAGGAAACTCGGACCCGATTTGTGGCTCAGTTTTCGAGAGTTGATCGTCGCCAAGTGTCAGGCAGTAAATAAAGAGCTTGGTAAAGAGCACTATCGGTCGCACGACGAGTTGCCCAACAAGTTGCGTGTAATTAGACTCAGTCCTGTAGCTAATCTGAGTCTTGAGTTCTTCCCGGATGGCAACCGAATCCACTATGACTCAGGCGAATGTGTCGGGGATTATCTCATCGAAATAGACGGGAGTTCGGGGCAAGCGATTCTGTCTGATGCATATCATCGCACCTTTGAACAGGAATCGACGGCGGAGCATCTTCTCGAAAACTGTTTGGAGAAAGCACGTTTCTGAGTAATGCATCACCTGAGCAGCATTATGATCTATGCAGTCGGCGCTACGCGGCGGGCGCTAATCCGCAGCACGGCGCAAACAATCGCCTAATCGTCCCCGGCAAGAATGAATTCCCTGTACGGTCCCACTGTATCGAGTACCGCCTTGTGTTTCAGGATGAAGGTTGCGAATTCCTTGCCGTCTCTGGGTGCAATGAGAGGCTCCTGACTTGGCGGCAATGTTGGGCGAGCGTGCAACCTCATCTGATCCAGCGCGTACAGGTACCCGCCTCCATTTGAGGGGGTCATGCCAGGCCACGCAGAGAGGGCCGCTGCGCCTGTAAGGTTTGGGTTCGGCCAGGTCATGCTTTTGAATCGCTCATCATAAACGATTTTGAACCCCATCCTTTTTGCAAGTGAAATTGTGCGTTCAAGGGGTTCGAAAGCAAAGCCATCGCGTGGGCGAATGAAATTCTCCTGCGTCACCCACTGCTGAATTAGGGCATCGGCCTTTTGCCTTGTCTCGAACTCCGTGCCTGTCAGGACAAGAGATTCCACGCCGTCACATATCTGGATAAGTTGAGTTTCGCGTGACCCGTCCACAAAGAAAACCAGCAAGTGCCGGACAGATTTCTCTGCCGCATTCGTAAGCGTTGCGTAGAGTCTTGGCTTGTTTGTGTGCATATCCGCTCCTAGTTTCGATCAAAGTCGGGGAGCCAACCTAGATAAACGGCATCTTCGTCACTCAGGCCATGATTTAACAGCGTTTGGTGTTTGTCGTCGCTGGCGAAGAACCTCTCCACTGCGCTGTCCGTGTAGCAAAGGCGCCGCTGGAGATCGACCGTAAGATTCTCCTTGCTCAAATACCGCTTCGTCGCCATTGCCCCGCCATTCCGGCGGGAAAGCGCGAGCGCAATCATGTAGGACGGCGGGGTGGCAGGGTGCGTTCTGTCCGTCATTTCATCCACAAACACAGTAAAGTTCCGCATAAAGCCAACCTTATATCATACAATACACTCAAAGAACCCGAAACTCCAGCGGGCGGATGGTAGCGCTAGCGCCCTCGATCAGTTGTTTGCCTTCTTTTGAAACGTGGCGTCTGCTTCGCGGGCACTTCGAGGGCGTCGCCTGGGCCATCATTGACGGTGATCTGGGTTGAAGGACGGTCTTCGGCGGGTTCATCTGGTGCGTGTTCTTGGCTGTCATCGGATTCACGTTCGTCCGGAACGGTTTTTGCAGGTGACTGTTCTTCCGTCTCTGCATCGACAAGCTCCTCGACCTCTTCCGTCTTGCCAAGCAGCTCCTTATCGATCTCCGCGAGGCGCTGCTCGTACTCTTTGAGCTTCGTTTCGTAGGGACTTTGGTAGCCGAGCGCGGTGTGCAGGCGGGCCAGCGTTGCCTCGTTTCCCTGGATGGTGGCTTCCGTTTCTAGGATCTTCGACGGCAAGTCGCCGCCACGGCGCAGAACAGACGTGAGCAGGGATTGGGCTGATGGCAACCCCATGTGGGCTTCCGAGCGCGGCACATCGAACCACTCGCCGGCCAGGTTGTAGCGAACAGCCGTGATGTCGGTGATGGTGCCGAGTTCATCTTTGATAAGGGCGTCGCTGACGGCGAGAGGAATGTCGAGGCCGTTGACAGTTAGCTGCGTTGTGCTGTCAAGGGTCACCGTTCGCAGGTATTCGTTGGCGTCTTTGAGTTTGGAGAATTCAAGTCCGTTGAAGCGCACCTGGAGACTGAGGAGCTTGCCTTCGTCGTCTCGCCGCTCGTGCGACTTAAATATTTCGCTAGCCTTCTTGAGTTGGGGCAGTCTGTCTTGGAGATGCGCGATCCGGTACTCGACGTTGAGCAGTTGCTGCCGGTTGTTGTAGTGGTCGAGCCGGTTGGAGCGGGCGAGCAGCGTCAGGTTCTTGATCTCGTACTCCAGTTTGATCTTTTCTAGCGCAAGAGGGTTGCCGGTGGCTTGGGCCTTGGCTAGTGCGAATAACTGAGGACTCAACCGTGTCTCGCCGGCAATGTCTTCGATCTTTCGGCCCATGCGGCCGCCAGATTTGAACTGCGACAGAAAGGTCTGCTTGCGCTCCAGAAGCTGGGCGCGTTGAAGATCGTGCGCCTTGGGCGACGCAACGTCGCGCGGCTCCGAGATCATCCGATAGAACTCGACTTCGG
>Ga0255351_1000799_pt1 | contig 13667 bp, 10 predicted proteins | sample HBST25r2metaG_FD_186024 | JGI IMG/M metagenome (GOLD analysis project Ga0255351, IMG submission 186024) | Peat soil microbial communities from Stordalen Mire, Sweden - H.B.S.T-25.r2 | ecosystem: Environmental > Terrestrial > Soil > Wetlands > Peat | place: Sweden: Norrbotten County, Stordalen... | reverse complement strand
GGGATCGTCTGGCAGGTCGAGGGTGCGATAGAGCAACAAATCCTGGCCATTGATGATGGAAGTCGTCAGAGCCAGTGGGCTCAGGTTGGCGATCAGCAACGCTTCCAGGGAATCAATTGCTTCCAATGCCGCCAGGCTCGAGGAGAGCACCGCTCCCGGCTCATATCCGGCCTCACGCACCGCCGCCTCATATTCGGCCAGCACCGGACCAGGCAGCACCGCCGCCAGCACCTTGCACTCGTTCTTGTTCTCCACCAGCACCTGGTAGCTGAGCCCCGCATGCTCCACGTCAAACGGAACCATCTTGCGCAGCCGAAAGCGCAGCACCGGATAGGCTTCCGCCGCCTTCGTGGGCAGGGAATCGAAGTCCAGCACGAACACCCGCACCACCGTATCGGGCAGCACCAGCGTCACGTAGCGCGTGCGTGGCGAAACCAGGCCCAGCGTCGAGCGAATCGCCGCCGCCACAGCCTCCGGCGCTCTCAAATTCGGTTCGCCGATCCCCGGTAAAACCGCCCCGGCCGGCAGCGCCTGGAAAGCGTACGCCGGCGCTTGCCCTGGCCCCGGAATTGCCGCTGCCAGTACTCCCTCCGGCGCAACCTCCACCGCCGCCGGCGGGCGTCCGCCCGTCTGGATACTGATTTTCGCCTTGTTCAGCATTGAATTCACTACCGCGAAGCCTCGATAAACGTAACCTTGTTGATTTCCTTCAGCGTCGTCAGCCCGCGGCGAACGCGATCCAGCGCCGATTCGCGCAAAAAGCTCATCCCCTCTTTGCGAGCCAGCTTGCGCACCTCGGAGGTCGGTTTCTTCTCCAGAATCACCTCGCGAATCGGGTCGGTCAAGTCCATCAGCTCGTGGATTGCCGTTCGCCCTCGATAGCCGGTGCCGCCGCACTCAATGCACCCCGCTCCCTCGCGAAACCCAAACCCGCGCCACTCGTCGGGCTCCATGGCGCTGGCCAGCAGTACGTCGTCGCTGTAGGTCACCGTCTGCGCGCAGTGCTCGCAGATGGTGCGCACCAGACGCTGCGCCAGAATGCAGTTCAGCGCCGACACAAAGTTGTACGCCTCGACCCCCATGTTGATAAACCGCCCCAGCACATCCACCACATTGTTGGCGTGCACCGTCGTAAACACCAGGTGCCCTGTCAGCGCTGAGTTGATGGCAATCTGCGCCGTCTCGTTGTCGCGGATCTCGCCCACCAGGATCTTGTCCGGATCGTGCCGCAAAATCGATCGCAGGCCGCGCGCAAACGTCAGCCCCTTCTTCTCGTTCACAGGAATTTGCGTAATCCCGCGAATCTGGTACTCCACGGGGTCCTCGATGGTGATGATCTTGTCTTCGTCGCTCTTGATCTCGTTCAATGCCGCATAGAGTGTCGTCGTCTTGCCGGACCCTGTCGGCCCCGTCACCAGCACCATCCCATACGGTTCGCGAATATACCGCCGGAACCGACGCAGATCCTCGTCCGCAAACCCCACCACATCCAGCGTCAGGTGGTGAAACTTCTCGCTCATCGACTCTTTGTCCAGCACGCGCAGCACGGCATTTTCACCGTGGATGGTGGGCATGATCGACACGCGAAAATCGATCAGCCGTCCCTTGTATCTGACTCTGAACCTCCCGTCCTGCGGCACTCGCCGCTCGGCAATGTCCAGCTCGCTCATGATTTTGATGCGCCCAAGAATCGTCGAGTGGTGCTCGCGCGCAATCGGCGCCATCGCCATCTGCAGCACGCCGTCGATGCGGTACTTCACCACCACGGAATCGTCATTGGTCTCGATGTGGATGTCCGAAGCTCGCCTCTCCAGCGCCGTGAAGATGGTGGTATCCACCAGCCGGATGATGGGACTTATATCTTCTTCGCTGGTCAGCTTCTCAATGGAAATATTCTCGTCGCTGTTGTCGTCGCCCGTGAGCACGTCGAAGGTCAACCCTTCGCTCGCCTCGTCCAGCACCCGCTGCGATTGCTCTGTCTTTTTCAGCAGATCTGTAATCTGCGAAAGCGTCGCCACGCGCGCCACAATCCTGTGTCCCAGCAGCCCCGCAATCTCGTCCAGCACCATCAGGCGCGACGGGTCGCTCACCGCAATCACCAGCGCGTCTTCATGCTGCTCGATCGGCACAAAGTTATAGCGGAACATCAGCTCCACCGGCACGGTCCGCAGCAGTTCGTGCTGAATCCTGAAGTTCTTCAGGTCCACAAACTCCGCGTGATAGCGATGCGCCAGCGCCTCGGCCTGTGCCCGCTCGTCCTGACCCGTCGGAAGCGGAAGCGTAATCGGATTTGCGTCAGCCATGCTTTACCCCTGACCTCCGGCCGTCGATCCCAACGAGAAAATCGGCAGATACAGCGAGATGAGAATGAACACCACCACCACGCCCATGAGGATGAGGATGGCCGGCTCAATCAGCGCCAGCGACGCGGTCAGCGCCGTCGCCACGTCCTCCTCGAAAAACTCCGCCACTGAATTCAGCATCGCCGGCAGCGCGCCCGTCTGTTCGCCCACCGTAATCATCTCCGACGCCAGGTCGGGGAAAATATTCGTCCGCTCCAGCGATTCGGCCAGGCTCTTCCCCTCGCGCACCGTCGCAATCGACGACACCACCGCCTTTGAGACCCTCCGCGACGAGATCGACCGCGCCGCGGTCTCCAGCGACGGCACCAGCGGCAGGCCTCCAGTCAACAGAGTGGAAAGCGTGCGCGCAAACAGCGCCACTTGATACTTGAGCCAGATCTTGCCAAACACCGGCATCTTGATCCGGAACCCGTCCACAAAGTCCCGTCCCCGCTCCGTCCTGGCCAGCCGATACGCCCCCGCGCCAATCGCCAGCCCGATCAGCACAATCCACAGCAGATTCCGATTCAGCCACTTGCTAAAGCTCAGCAGCGCCACCGTCATCGCCGGCAGCTTCGAGCCCAACTGGTCATACAGCGTGGCAAACTGCGGCACCACGTACGCAAACATGAACCCCACCAGCGCCGACACCAGCACCATCAGCACGCACGGATAGATCAGCGACGTAATCAGCTTCTTCTTGAACGTAAGCGAGATCCGCTGAAAGCTCACATACCGCTCCAGCACCTCCTGCAGGTTGCCCGACCGTTCCCCGGCCAGAAGCGTCGTCGTGTACATCACCGGAAAACCGCTTTGCGCCTCGAACGCCGCCGACAGCGATTCGCCCGTCTTGACGCGTGCCGAAATGTCGTCCAGTTGCCCTGCAAAGTGCGCATTCTTCTGGTTCTTCGCCAGCATTTGCAGCGACCCCAGAATCGGCAATCCCGCCTTGATCAGCGTCAAGAACTGCTGATTGAAGATGAGAAACGCCTCCAGCTTGACCTTGCGCCGCTTCAGCCCCGCAAACCCCGACCGCGCCCGCACGCTGAACACGTGGTACCCCGCATGAGCAAACCGCGCCCGCAGCTCCTCCGCGGTCGAGGCCGTCTGCACCTGCTCCTGCACCCGTCCTCGCTCATCGGCCAACTTGATGACAAACTCCGCCATGCCCACGCTCGCCGGTCAACAACAAGCAGCCTTTGACCAGCCTTTCCAAGGGGTTTCGCTCAGGTTTCAGGGTACCAGCTTATGCTGCCTGTTCATGTACCGCCCAGCCTCATACAGCAAGACGCCAAAGCAAGATGCAACGCTCAAAGCCCGCGGTCGTGAACTCGGACAAGAATCTGGGTGGGAAACCATAAGTTTCCCCAAAAAGGCGGTCATCCTGAGCGAAGCGTACTTCAGCGGAGCCGAAGGACCTGCATTTGCTTTTCGGCGCTTTGAAAGGGCACGACTTCAGTCCTGCCAAAATTGCCGCAAGATGAGGGCTGGGCTTCAGCCCCTGAGGTACCCTGGATGCCCAACGAAGGTCCTGTGCCCCATCCATTTCACAGCTTCATCGTGAAATGGGTGGGAAACCACGAAGTCCATCACAAAGTCAGTCATTCTGAGCGAAGCGCACTTCAGCGGAGTCGAGGGACCTGCATGTGCCGGGTGCCCCAGGTCTCGCGTTTGAGACCTGGGATTCCACGCCCGCCAACACAACCCGAACCGGAAATTTTCCCCTCCGCTCATTGCAGAAAATATCCCTCCCCCGGCGCACAATTGGAATAGAGCCAAACAGGACAACAAACTCATGAACGAAATCACGCCGCCGCTCCTCGTTCGGCGGTGTCAGATATGTCTCCGGTTCAATCTGTCAGGTATGTGCCCGGTCTGTACCGGTCCGTATCCCCCCCCCCCTGGTGTTTTCCGTTAAGCCACTGATTCAACGTATGTTACCTAAAATCTGCGCAAGAGCCGCTATCAAAACAAAGGAGTTACAAGCAGCGAGGGAGACAAAATCACCCTTCGGACGCGCAAAAACGGCGCAATTAGCACGAATTAGCGATCCATAAACCCTGTATTCTGAATGCGCCTAAGAAAATATGGGAACCATTTTGGCGCAGCCAATGGATTGGACTATGCAGCATATTGAACTCGGCTCAGGATTCGGCGAGAGGCTGATGCCGGGCCTGCGCAAGCACTGGCGTCTGGCGGGTGTAGCCTTGCTGCTTGCCGTAGCCGCCATTGGCGCAGTCCTGCTGACAGCTTCCCACGGCAGCCGCCCAGCGGCGGCCGTCGTCGTTCCTTATCCGCACGAGCTAGCTCAGGTCAGCTTTGCCGTGGCAGGCGATGTGATTCCCCACGAACCGGTCCGCGCCGCCGCCGCCGCGGCTGCCACGGCCGGCGACCCCACCAACACCGCAGGCTGGGGCGCGCTCTTCAGCGACGTGAGCGACGTCTTCCACAAAGCCGACTTCGGCTTCGTCAACATGGAAACCCCGGTGGCGCCAGCCCATTCGCGCGGGTCAAAACCGTTCATGTTCGACGCGCCAATCGCCCTGATTGAAGCCCTCAAGGCCAGCGGCATCCGGATCGTCTCCTTCGCCAACAACCACGTCATGGACCAGGGTTGGGCTGGATTCACCGAGACCCGCGAGCATCTCCGCGACGAAGGAATGCTCTTCGCCGGCTCCGGCGACAACGCCGCCGACAACTGGCAGCCCGTCATCACCGAGGCGAACGGCATCAAGGTAGGCTGGCTGGGCATGACCCGTTGGCTCAACGGCAACCGCAACCCCGATAAGGCCGACCAGCCCCATGTGAACTTCTTCCCCTATCCCAATGAGTCCGGCGGCGCACCGGGAGCGGACGAAGCCGCAGTCCTCGAAGCCGTCCGGCAAGCCCGCGCCAAGTGCGATTTTCTGGTAGTTTCCATTCACTGGGGCATCGAATACGCGCCCGCTCCCCGGCCGGAGGACGTAGAGACCGCACACAAGATCCTCGAAGCCGGGGCGAGTGTGATCGTCGGCCACCACCCCCACGTTCTGCAGCCGGTGGAGACTTATAAAACTCAGGACGGCCGCAACGCGGTCATCTTCTACTCGCTGGGGAATTTTCTATCCAACCAGTCCCGCACCTACGTGGACGGTCTGATGCCCGACAAGGACGGCGACCCCCGCGACTCGATGATCGGCCTGTTTTCCGCCGTCCGCAAGGACTACGGGCCGGCCGGAATACGAATCGAGTTGGGCCACGTTGGCATTCTCCCCGTCTGGGGAGAAAACAACCGCAACGAGTTAGCCCGCGGCCAGGCCAAAACCACCATCATCCGCCCCATCCTCATCGACCGCGAGATACCGAGGCTGCAAGCCCGCCTTGACGAGTTAGGCAAGTTAGCCACCGCCGCCCCCGACGCTACGGGAGCATCGACCGGGCTAACTGCCGACCAGAAGAAGGAGTTTATCGAAGTTACAAATCAGCTCAAGTTATTAACTGACCGCCGCGCCCTGTTATTAACTCGCACCGGCGACGAATATATCACCGATCCGCCGAAGATGGCAGCTAAGCCGTAAGGCTGGATTGAGTTAAATCAAGAGATAGCTGGCCGGAAGTGAAGTTCTACGCCAGAAGCGGAACGCCGGCTTCGATTGCGGCAGCTCTGAGGTCTTTGTCGAGAGTGGCAAGCGGAATGCTGTTCCGGTGCGCAACGGTTAAATAGGCAGCATCGTAAAACGATAGCCGGTATTGCCGTGCGAACCGAAAAGTAGCTTGTTCATCCTCGACTGGGTCGATTTGAATTGGATAAGAAGAGAGTAATTGCAGAAACTGTGTGGAGTCTTCGACCGTCAGCCGTTTCCGCCGCTCATTCACGACCAGAAGGTTACGAATCTCGTACCACAACAACGATGGCGCCATGGCAATCTCATCGTTCAAGCGGCTTTGGGCCAACTCTGCTATAGGAGACGACTCATCAGACAAAGCCCAAACCGCCAGAATCGAGGCATCCAGGACGAATGCCATCAGGCACGTCCCTCATCGCGCGCGGAAAGGATTTCTTCCAAGGAGAGCTTTCCAATGCGCTTCCGCAGAGCGCGCATCCCCTCTGTGGCACGCTGAACCGCCTCCCGATTAATTTCCGGTTCTGGAGAGATGCGAGCCACGGGCTTGCCGTGGCGTGTGACAATGACGCTAGCCCCGCGCTCGACATCGTCGAGGATACGGAGGAACTTTGTTTTGGCTTCCGATGCTTGAATCGTCTGCATAAATTGACCAGTCAAATCGACTGGTTGAAGTATAGCAGGAATAATCGATCAATACCCGCTGGCCACCAGCCAAGCCTCGGTCAGCTCCAGCGCAGGTTTCTTCCCGGCCTGCATCTGCGCATGAGCCAGCTTTACCAGCACATCCGCCTCCACATTTACGGGAGCGCCAATCGAGAGCGTGTGCAGATTTGTCCGCCAATAGGTCAGCGGCAGAATCGCAATCGTAATCGTCTCTCCATCGAAGTCCGCAATGGTCAGGCTGATCCCTTCAACGGCCACCGAGCCCTTGTGCACCATCCACGCACGCACATTTTCAGCAACCCTGACCTTCAGCGTCCAATCCGTAGTCTGTTTGTCGAAGGTTGGATCCAGCGGCGAAATGACCGGGTCAAGCGCCGTCATCGTGCCTGTCCCATCCACGTGCCCCTGCACAATGTGGCCGCCGAGTGGACTCCCCGCCGCCGTAGGCAGTTCCAGGTTGACCTTGGCCCCAGGCGCTAGCGACCCCAGCGAAGTGCAGTCCAGAGTCTCCTGCGCCAGATCGGCGTGAAAGAGGGTAGGGTCCACGTCGAGCGCGGTCAGGCACACGCCCGAAACCCCCAACGAGTCTCCCTCGCGCAGCCGCCCAGCCAGTCCCGGCGCCTCGACCGTAATCCGTCGCACGCCGCTCGTGTCCACGACGCTGACCAGCGTTCCCGTCTGTTCAATGATCCCGGTAAACATGGTTCCAGTGTACGAGAAGCAGTGGTCAGCGGTCAGTGATCAGTGGTCAGCGAGCATGTTGGACGCCTGAGATTTCCGACTCGACGGGGTAAATTGGATCGATACGACCAAACTTCTTGAGGGCGATCAACTTGAGCAACGGGCACGTGAGCTTGGAGTCGATGTTGTCGGTGAGCCTCGCACACAGAGTTCGTCGGGGCGGGCGCCACGTGCATCGGATTATGAATTACAGCGCCGTGTAATCGAAGCCGAGCGCAGCATTCGCGAGTCAAGGCTGTGGATGCTCGCTGTAATTTCTGCGATTGCCTCCGTGATAAGTGCCATTATTGCCTTCGTAGCAGTGGCGAAGAAGTAAAGAGGACCAATGAGAACTGATCACTGATCACTGACCACTGTCTTTCGGCCACGGGTTCTTCAGCAGCGAGCAAAGCCCCAGGTCGTTCCCGTAGCGCTCGACCTCAACCTTAGCCATATGAATAGGATGCGTCATTCCGCGAAAGGCGGGCACGGCGTCGGAACCCATGATCTGTGGCGAGACAAAGAGGTGTATGCGGTCGACCATTCCGCCTTCCAGCAGCGCCGTGTTCAGCCGTGTTCCCGTCTCTGTCAGCACCGTCAGAATCCCCTCTTCGCCCAATAGATCCAATACTTTACCCAGCGGGACGCGCCCTGCCTCGGCAGGAAAAACCTCCACCCGCACGCCGCGCTTCCGCAACTCCTCAATGCGCTGCATGTCGCTGGAAACAGTAAAGATAACCACGTCATCATGGGCCGTCGCCACCATCTTTGAGTCCAGCGGCATGCGCAGCGCCGAGTCCAGCACCACCCGCATCAGCGGCCTTCGCCGCCTCAGACCGCTCCTGTCTGTCAGCATCGGGTCGTCCGCAAGCACTGTATCTACACCAGTTAGCGCCGCATCCGCCTGCCAGCGCAGCGGCTGCACAGCCGCCCTTGCAATCTCGCTTGTAATCCAATAAGGCTGTTGCGGTACGTGCTGACCAGCCGGCGGCGCGATCCGGCCGTCCAGCGTCATCGCCACCTTCATGAGCACCAATGGCCGCTTGTGTTGGATCCAGCGCGCAAATCCCTCGTTGATCCGCCGCGCCTCCGTCTGGCAGACTCCCAGCGTAACCTCAATGCCTGCCTCGCGCAGCCGATCAAGTCCATGCCCGGCAACGGCTGGATTGGGGTCGATGGTAGCCGCCACCACGCGGGCCAACCCCGCCGCAATCAGAGCATCCGAACACGGCCCCGTGCGCCCCGTGTGGTTGCATGGTTCCAGAGTTACATAGGCCGTGCCCCCCCGCAGCCGCTCACCCGCATGTTGGGTTGCAACTCTAAGCGCAGCCACCTCAGCGTGATCCAGCAGGTCGTATTCGTGCCAACCCTCGCCGGCCACCTGTCCTGTGTTATCCAGGATCACGCACCCCACCGCCGGGTTTGGCGAAGTTACCCCGATGCCGCGCCGAGCCAGCTCCAGCGCCCGCTGCATCCAGTAACCGTCTTGATCGCGCACATTCATCAGATCACTTTTCCCAAGTGTATTTCTTCGTGCAGATCAAGCACGGACAGGATGGTTCCGCTAAATGGTGGACACCGGCGCGAGGAATAGGACATTGAGTCCCTCCTATCGTTACCCACTTCCTGTCATAGAGAATCGAAAACAAGCTTGTCTCGCCATTCTCCACGAAGCGGCGCAATGAATATGCCCATAAGTCGGCAAGCTGTATCATGCGCGTCAAACCGCTATCGACGAAAAGAGGCGTTTCAATGATGCGTCCAAACAGTTCGCCAAGGCCTTGCTTTTCATCGTCCCGAATGGCGCGCAAATGCCGTGTGTGCTTCAACGCGACGGTTGCGTTGTTGTCGTGAATGAGAAGCCCGAACTCGCGCACCGGGCTCCGCGATTTCGCATCTTCTCCTTCAATTGAGCCGAAACCCTCGGCATCTTCAAGAAACTGTGCGAATCGAACGAGCAAATTTGAGAAAGTGAAGGCATTGACCTGATCGGGCCGTTTCTTCGTCAAAAAAAACGACTTATCTACGCACGAGGCAATCAGAACTGCCCACTCCCATCCGGAGATGGCCGCCGCTATCTCCAAAGCGAGCCAGTTACGTTCATTGAATGTTAGATGAGTATAGGGATCAGTATGCCGGTAGACTTTCTTCAATTGGGCATTCCGCTTGGCGATTCCCAGCTTCCTTACACGATGGATTTCAGCAACTCTAAGCCTGGCAACCTGACTACGCCGCTGGTCCCAGTCCATCTCGTCGAAACCGTCGATCCTGGATTGTTCGAGGTATTTGCGGAGCAGCCAAGCAGTATGGAGTTCCTCTCCGGCAACGCCATATCGGGCCATAATCTCAGAGATGGATGCATCAGCCTCACGCCAGCGCTCGATGGGGATTGCAATGCCCGCCAGCACAAAGTGCGTGCTGTTGCCGGGGATCTCCGGCACACCCGACTCGTCCAGGTAGCAGAGGTACATAAAAAATAGCGTCTGAGCTCTTGGAGTATTGACTCCAAATCGAGGTGCTTGGCATCTCATCTCAGGCGCTGATTCAATTATAGGCCAAATTCAACCGGAACCAAGGAAAAACTGCGTTCGCACCCTCGCATTCCCTATTCCAGCAGCGAGTCGACAAATTCAGCCGGGGAGAACTCCAGCAGGTCGGTCATCTGCTCTCCAACTCCAACAAAACGCACGGGCAGGTTGAGTTCCTGGGCGATGGCTACGGCGATGCCGCCCTTCGCCGTCCCGTCGAGCTTGGTGAGAACAATGCCCGTTACACCAGCCGCCTGCGTAAACAGCCTGGCCTGCTGCAATCCATTTTGCCCCGTCGTTGCATCCATCACCAACAGCACCTCGTGAGGCGCTCCGGGGATGAGGCGGGCAGCGGTGCGGCGCATCTTGTCCAGCTCGTCCATGAGGCCAGTTTTGGTGTGGAGGCGACCGGCGGTATCGACGATCAACTCGTTGATATTGCGGGCCTTGGCGGCAGTGATCGCGTCGTAGAGGACGGCTGCCGGATCGCCTCCGTGGCGGGTTTTGATCATCTCAACGCCGGAGCGGGCGGCCCAGACCTCCAATTGCTCAATTGCTGCTGCCCGAAACGTATCCGCGGCGCATAAGAGCACTGTCTGCCCCTGAGCGCGGCTCCAGGCGGCTAGTTTGCCGGCCGAGGTGGTTTTTCCGGTGCCGTTTACACCCACCAGGAAGGTGACTTTCGGAGGCGTGTCCGGGGTAAGCACAGGACGTTGGGGAGCTTCAAGAATGGCGCGCAACTGGACCTTGAGGAGGTCGCGCAATTCGTCGCCGCCTTCGATGGCCTGGCGGCGGGCGCGGTCACGCAAAGCGTCCAGAATCCGGGTGGTGGTCTGCACGCCGAGATCGCTGGTAAGCAGTGCTGTTTCAAGACTTTCCAGAGTGGATTCGTCGACGGTTCGGGTGAGGGCGACGATGCCTTCGATCTTGGAAGAAAGCGACTGCCGGGTGCGGGAAACGGCCTGCTTCATGCGGTCGAAAAGGCCGGGTTTGGCAGCTTCCGCCTCGTGAGAGTCTACTGCGTCTTTTCTACCGCCAAAAAGCTTCATAGTCGAGTGGTCCAGACTTGAGTCTAGAACACAGAGGCAGGGATCAGGGTACGCCGAGCTTTCGTCGGCTATCCGCCATCGGTTGTGAGTCTTTTGAGGCCATCCCGCAACTTCGCGCCCACCGGCTCTGGACGCTCTTGAGGGCGGCAGCCAGTGGGCGAGATTGGGAAAGGTTTGTGGACCCAGGCTATTTTTTGTAAGTGATTGCCAGGTTGGGGCCGGCTTCGGCGTCTTCGATGACGGCAACGGTGTTGAGTTCCAGCAGGTCAGCCCACTTTGAAGCTCCCAGGTGGAGCGCAGCGGGGTTGTCGGTTTCGTAGAGGCTGAATCCGCCGCTACAGTCAACATTGTGCCAGCGGCCAAGAAGGGTCACACCCTCGGTGGGGGCACCCTCGCCAGCGAGGAACCGAGTCGCAGTCTCTGCGACGGATCCGGGTATCAGGGCCCAGGTCGTCATGAATTTCATTTCTTTCGTCCTCCAGGTTGGATTCTGATGGGGAATTCTCTCGGAGTTTGCCGAGCAGAGCGATTGTAAGGCAGGGGACAGGGAATAGGGAACGGAGCCGCGCCTCTTGCCGGGGGGCGCAGCCAGTTGATTCGGGTGCGGATTACTGCACGGTCAGGGTGACCGTGCCCGTTGCCGTGGTGGCGCCTGACGTGCCAGTTACGGTCACGGTGTAGGTCCCCGCAGTAGTACCGGCGATGCCTCCACCTCCTCCACCACCTCCGCCACTGCTGCCGCCTCCGCCGCAACTGAGTACACCGCCGGTGAGGAACGCGAGAAAGACGAGGAAGCCCAGCATGGTCCGCCAACTGCGGCGGCGGCCCGGGATGCAGAAGAGCAGGACGCAGGCCAGAGTGGCGCCACCCGCCGTGTACCAGGGCACCGCGGGGTGTTTGGGATGGACCAAGGCTGCGGTGGTGGCCGCAGTGGTGGAGATGGTGAGGGTGGCCGTTCCGGCATTGGAGCCGGTAATGCTGACTGGGCTTGTTGAGCCGAAGCTCAAGGTGGGAGGATACGCAGCGCCGGTCGGGCTGCTGGTGATTGCAGCGGTCAGGGCCACCGCGCCGGTAAAGCCTCCGCTGGGAGTTAGCGTGATGGTTGAGGTGTTGCCGGTGGTTGCGCCGGGTGCGAGGGCGACTGACGTGCCAGCGATCGCGAGGCCAGGTACCGAGACGGCAGTAACCGTGACACCCGTCATGTTGTAGTTGGAGAGGAAGTTGGAGTCGCCGCTATAAGATGCAGTCACGGTATCGACTCCAACGGCCAGCGAGTTTGCGGGGATGGTGAAGTTGACAGACCCAGCGGTCATTTGGGTTGGTCCCGAGGTGTAGGTTCCGCTCGAGAGGGTGATTGTGCCAGTCGCCGTTTGGTAGTTGGGGTAGCCCGTGACCGCGATGGTCACACTCAAGGGCTGATTGACGACGATGGTTGGGAGGGGATAGGGCGAAAAGGCGACGCTTACCGGCGCAAAGGTGTCTACGGTGGTCACTCCGCTCCCGCTGGTGTAGTTAGAGTCGCCCAAGTAGACGGCGGAAATCGAATTGGGACCGGATGTTAGACCACTTAAGAACGTAAAAATCGCTGATCCGTTGGTCAACGGAATTGAATTCTGTCCGGCGACGCTGTTTACCGTCACGGCACCCGTTGGCGTCGGGTCTCCACTGGGTCCGCTGACTTTTACCGTAACGGAGACCGGATAACTCACGGTCCCGGTGGGACCTATCACAGTAACAGTCGGCGTGATCGTGCCAGACGAGTTCACGGTCACCCACGCGCTTGCAGAATTGGCTGCATACCAGGCATCGCCGCTGTAAGTTGCTGCGATGGGACCGAACCCGAGCGGCAAAGAGTTGGCTGGGATCGTGAAGCTGGCTGTCCCATTCACGAGGTTGACGGCCGGTGTGGTAACGCTGCCATAGGTCAGCGTTGCTGACCCTGTTGGCAGCGGCAGGCCGGTTACAGAAGCCGGCGTGACAGTTACCTGCAGCGGTTGATTGGCAAGGATGATGGTCGCAGAGGTCATCACCGTGATTTGCGTGCTGATCTTTGAGACGATCACGGAGATTGCGGAGGATGTTGAGCCTGCATAATTGCCATCGCCGCTGTATACGGCGGTGATGTTATAAGTCCCGGGCATCATGCTTGGGGTGTTGAAATAGGCCGAGCCAGCGGCAAACGAGTGGGCGCCAGCGATATTCCCGATTATGGGCACGTTTGCCAGGGGTGTCGAACCATTCTGGAATGTCATTGTGCCCGTGGGCGCCGCGCCGACACTATCGGTCGAGAAAAAGGCGGACAGGCCAATGGAGTTTGCCGAGGAAACCGACCAGTTTGGTGCGATCTGGGTGGTAACCGCCGGAACGACCGTGAGGGAATAGGGGGCGCTGGTACTGGCCTGGAAGCTTGCATCGCCGGGGAAAGACGCGGTGAGGCTATCGGCGCCACCGGGGAGCAAAGAGGTTATCAACTCTGCGATGCCGTCGCTGGCAAGGGCCTCTGTAGCCAGAGTCGTGCCGCCGCTCTTGAACGTGATCGTGCCCGTAGCGGCGCCATTCGGGTTAGCGGCCGTAGCACTGTTGCCGTAGGGTTGCGCGTCGATCAGGTAGTAGAAGCCGTAATACGGTGTAGCGGCGGGCAGGTCCGTTGATGGGTCAAAATATCCTGCGACCTTGAGACTGGTGGTGCTGCCTTCGGGGGCAACCGAGACTGGGATCGCGTTCGAGTCACTTGCGGCAAAGGTGCTGCTGCCTCCGTAG
>Ga0255351_1000798_pt1 | contig 13676 bp, 14 predicted proteins | sample HBST25r2metaG_FD_186024 | JGI IMG/M metagenome (GOLD analysis project Ga0255351, IMG submission 186024) | Peat soil microbial communities from Stordalen Mire, Sweden - H.B.S.T-25.r2 | ecosystem: Environmental > Terrestrial > Soil > Wetlands > Peat | place: Sweden: Norrbotten County, Stordalen... | reverse complement strand
GGACTTCGAGGGTTTGCGCCTGCCGGGAGACGCGGGCATAGAGGCGGGCGTTCTCGATGGCCTGGGCGATGCGGGAAGCGGTCAGGGTGAGCAGGTGAAGGTGTTCGGGGCGGAAGTAGTCGGCTTGTTCGCTCTCGATGTCCAGAACGCCGATGAGGCGGTTTTTGGCGATGAGGGGGACGGACAGCTCGCTGCGGACATCGGGGTTGGCGGGGAGGTAGATGTCGGAGGTGGAGACGTCGTTGAGGAGAATGGCCTGGCGGGTGAGGGCGACCTGGCCCACGACTCCGCGGCCGAGGGGTACGCGGGTGCGCTCGGTTTGCGGGGTGTGGCCGATCTGGAAGCGCATGCGCAGCTCGTGGGTGCGGTCATTGAGCAGCAGGATGGCGAAGATGCGGTAAGGAATGATGGTGCGCACCAGCTCGGAGGTGCGGGTGAGCAGGGTTTGCAGGTCGAGCGTGGTGTTGAGAGCGTCAGAAAGCTGGGCAAGATAAGCGACATCGGCGGTTTCGACACGGGCATTGACGGGGTCAAGATGGGCCCATGGGTTGGCGGGAGCCGCGGGGCGGTAGTCGCCTTCGAGGTCGGATTGATCGGGCGGCGATGGGGGAGTAGCGGGCATCGTGAGCGAGTCAGAGGTCAAAGAACAGGGATCGGGGAACAGGGATCAGGGAACAGGGAACAGCCCCTGCTATCCGAGATACAAGGGGCGGAAAGCTGCATAAAGCAGGGCCGTGGCCATCAGCAAGGAAATGAAACCAACGAATCTCAAATGGCAGAGATAACTTTCGGCCTGAATATACTTGCGCTCCCACTTACCGCGAATCCATTTTAATTGGTGTCCGATGATCCAGATTTGTGTGCCTTTGGCAAATCCCACCATGAGGACTGCCATCGCAAGAAGAACAAGCGCCAACCCTAACAGGCCAATCATGCTGAATATCATTGCAGCCACCAAGCAAGAGCTATGGTACCAGTTCGGCAGGGCTTTGACTGCAACCCGCATCGGATGATTTGAACCGGCCTGATCCCTGACGCCTGACCCCTGACTTACACCGCTCCCAACTCGCGGACGATGGCTACGGATGCGGAGGCGCCAATGCGATTGGCGCCGGCTTCCAGCAGGGCTCGGACGTCAGCGAGGGTGCGTATGCCGCCGGCGGCCTTGACACCGCTACGCGCGCCAGCCACGCCGCGGAGCAGGGCAACGTCGGCGGGGGTTGCGCCACCGGTGGAGAAGCCGGTTGAAGTCTTCAGGAAGTCCGCGCCGGCCTGGATGGCGACCTCTGCGCCGCGCAGCTTTTCTTCCATACTGAGCAGGCAGGTTTCCAGGATGACCTTGAGCAGCGCGCCGTGGTGGTGCGCCACCGTGGCGGCCGCATGAATGGCGTGGTGGACGGCGTGGTGGTTGCCGCTCTTGAGCTGGCCGATGGGGATGACCATGTCCAGTTCGCGGACGCCCAGGCGGGTGAGCGCGGCCGCCTCCTGGCGCAGCGTGGAAACCAGCGAAGCGCCGAGCGGAAAGCCGATGACTACGCCGACGGGAACGCCGGTGCCGGAGAGGATTTCGACGGCTGTGGAGGCCCAGACGGGGTTGATCATGGCGCAGGCAAAGCGGTAACGGATGGCCTCGTCGCAGAGGTTTTCCACCTGGTGCCGGGTCGCGTCGGGCTTGAGCAGGGTGTGGTCAATGACCGCGGCCAGGTTCTTCCAACTGGAGAGCGCGTGGGCTGAAAATGCGGCAGAATCGAATGTTCCGTGGTCGAACTCTAGATCCGATGGTTGAATAGGCGTAATTGCAGCCATGCAATGCTCCTTGAAACGAAAGATGGCAATGAAAAATGCCGGGTACAAATGCCGCTCTCGACGGCGGCTTGCCGGGCAGTCTACGGGATATGAGTATAGAGCTTCGCAGGGAACGGAGCCAACACGATGGACGCAAAACCGAGTCCTGCGGTTGTGTCCGCGGTTGGCTGAACGGTTTCGCTACCCGCCTATCTGCCTCTGGTTAGAGTGAAAACCTTGGGAAAACCATCCCTCAGGGGCTAAAGCCCCATCTCTTTCATTTACAGCATCTTGTGGCACGACTGAAGTCGTGCCCTTTCAAAACCACACCTTCACCAAAGGCTATTACTCGGGGTGGTCGGGGGACATGAGGCAAATGTCGGGCAGGTTGCGGTAGCGTTCCGCGTAGTCCATGCCGTAGCCGATGACGAAGAGGTTGGGGATGGAGAATCCGACGTAATCGGCCTCGATTTTTTCCAGTCGCCTTGAGGGCTTGTCGAGCAGGGCGGCGATGCGCAGGGTCTTGGGGTGGTGCTGGAGGAAGACTTTGCGCAGGTAAGACAGCGTAAGACCGGTGTCGAGGATATCTTCGACGATGAGCACGTTCTTGCCTTCGATGGGCTCGTCCAGGTCCTTGATGAGCTTGACGGCGCCGGAGGAGCGCTGACCCTTGCCGTAGCTGGAGACGGCGACGAAGTCGAATGTAGCGTCAACCTGCACGTTGCGGGCGAGATCGGCCAGAAACGGCGCCGCGCCCTTGAGCACGCCGACCATGACCAGCTTTTCGCCGTTCAGGTCGTTGGTGATCTGTGCGCCCATCTCGGCGACGCGCTCGGCGATCTGCTGCCGGGTGTAGAGGACTTCAAGACCCTGGTAGGTGATGGTAGCCATGCACACAGAGTATCGCGCACGCGTGGGGATCCTGTGCAAATCTGGATTGAAGCAGCCTTCAGCCTTCAGCTATCAGCTTTCAGCTTTGGCTTCGGGCCTGAGGCTTTCCGCGCAAAATGGAGGAGCGTGCGGGGTGACTTCCCGGCCGCGGCTTTCTTACGGTTCAGCCGTCTATACTTGAAGAGAGATGATTCCTTATATCCACATTGGGCACTTCAGCATTCCTACCTTCGGCTTGATGCTCTGGCTGGCGGCCGTGGCGGCTGCTTTTATCATGGACCGGGGCTTCAAACGGGCCGGGTTGCGCACGGACGGCGAAGGGCCGGACGCGGTGGGCATGGTGGCGGTTGCGGTGGTGATGGGGATCGTCGGCGCCAAGCTATGGCATGTTCTGGATACGCCGGTGGAGTTCCGCGAGTACGGCTGGCGGGTGCTGTGGGATTCAGCGGGCTTTGCCTGGTTTGGCGGGCTGCTTTTCGGAATTTCAGCGCTGGTGTTTCAAGGCTGGTGGGTGAAGATCGGCGCGCTGCGGACGCTGGACCTGGCGGCTCCGGCGGCGGCCATCGGCTACGGCATTGGGCGGATCGGTTGCTTTCTGTCCGGCGACGGCTGCTACGGCATTCCGACCAAGCTGCCCTGGGGCATGAGCTTTCCCAACGGGATTGAGCCGACCTTTGTGCGGGTGCATCCAACGCCTCTGTACGAACTGGCCGCCGGCCTTGCGATCGGCGCATGGCTGTGGTGGCGCGGCGGGAAGAAGCGGGGCACTGGCGCCATTGTCGGGGAGTATCTGCTGCTGAGCGGCATCGCTCGTTTTCTGGTTGAATTTCTGCGCCGCAACCCCAAGGTTCTTTGGGGCTTATCGAATGCGCAACTGGCCAGTGCGGGATCGGTGCTGGTGGGGATTGCGCTGATCTGGTGGGCGGCGACGCGGCCGGTTACGGAGCCGGTGAAGGCGCAGGTAGAGCGGACGGCATAGCGATGGTTCTACTTAACTCCCCAAAATCTCAGTCAAATGTAGGAATTTTCCGAGTGGATTTGGTGCGGGGCGGAATTTTCAGCTCGACGCCGCCCAACGGCGCAAAGAGCCTGCGAATAGCTGTTCCCAGATCTTCTTCAGCGCCTGCTGAAGGTGTGTCTTCTTCGGCCAGGATTGCGAGGCAGGCGCGGGCTTCGGCTTCCATGGAGCGGCCGTTCAGAGCGGCGCGGACCTGGAGCTTGCGTTTGACCTTTTCGTCGAGATTGCGGATGGTGATGGTTGCCATGGTTCCAGCCTAGAGCGGTTTCAGGATAGGTATACCCTATCTGCGCTACTGCGAGGTCGCCGCTCCTTGGGGTCGCGTCGACTTGAGTGTATTCCCTTTGGGTACGGCAATCCTGAAACCGCTATAGCGCTTCGGTGCTAGCATTGCAAGCAGTGACAGCAATGCAGGCAATGCTAGCAGTCATTGTTTAGCCTGCGGACGCGGAAGCATCGAGCGCCTCCCGCAACTGCGAAAAACAGTCGCGATTGAAGTCGTAGGCGCCGGCGTGGGGGCGCTGGGCCGCCAGCGCATGACCTTTGTTCCATGCTTCGTTCGCCTGTTCCCGGCTGTTCTCGCTCCAAAGTAAGGCGCTGTCGCACAGCCAGTAGATCTCATCGCGCTCCGGCGGTTGCTTTGCCTGCATCCGCTCCCACCAGGCTCGCGCGGAGGCAGAATCGCGCTTCAGGAAGGCATTGCCAAAGACAAAGACGGTGTGCCATTGAGCGGGGATGTCGGAGGCGGACTGGTGATAGATGGCTTCGGCCTGATCGAGGGCATGGCAGGCTTCGGCGATTCGGCCGCAATCGTGAAAGTAGTTGTAGGCGAGCAGGCGAACAAACATGGCCTGCTGGCCTTCGGTGAAGGTGTTGGCGGCCCGCTGAAGGGCTTCGATGTCGTAGTTGCGCGGACGCAGCGGAGTGATCAGGATTGCTGCTGCAATGGCGAAGCAGCGCTGCAAGTCGGCAAGCGGGCCGCCGCGCAGGATCTGGTAGATTCTGGCGCCGTCAGAGTAAGTGGCTTCAGGGCGAGCCGGCACCAGGTTTGCCGCGAACACGACGAGGCTGAGGTTGCTGAAGAGCGCGAAGAAGTACCACTGCTGCTCATACGGGCTGCCTTTGGCCATGAGGCCCAGCCAGATTGCAATGAGGCCGGTAACGAGGTTGGCAAGGGGCCCGGCTGCGATCATCACGATTTCTCGCTGGCGAGACTGTCTGGGATCGGATGGGACAAGGCCTGCGGCGCCTCCCTGGCCGAGCAGGTTTTGGGGTATGAACTGGAACTTCCATTTGCCCAGAGCAAGGTTCCAGCGAAACGGTCCAATCATGAACATGCGGAGTTTCATGCCGACACTGATTCCGGCCAGGGCGTGGGCTCCCTCATGAAGGGCGATGATGAAAAACAGGGCAATCGGGAGGTCGACCCAGAAGGTCAATCCATACGAAGGAGGAAGATCTTGAGAGGAAGCCCAGCGATTCCAGAGAGACAATCCCGCCATGGTACCGGCGATGCCGATCAACAACGCGAGCACATCGAAGCCCCGGCTGGTTCCGTCGCCGGCAATGCGGGCTGGTTTGGGATTGGCGATGGCGGCGTCAGCTCCCTTGCCGCGGCGCGCGAAGGCCACCAGGCCGGCGAATCCGACGGCGAGGAGCGTGATGTAAATGGCTGAAAAGCTCAGGGGCAACGTTCGACCCCAGAAACAGATTGGTCCCATGGTCACAATCAGTACCGCACTTGCGGCAATCGCCCAGACCCTTGCCCATGCCTTCGATGACCGGACGGTCCACCACGCCATGCTGAAGATGAACAGCGATACGGAGGCCATTGCGAGGAAGATCGACTCTGTGCTTGCGGGGAGATAGGCGTCCTCGGCTGGACTGAGCAATGCGAGGATGTGGCCGGGAATGATCACAGCGAAGACGATCGCCAGAAATCCGTAGCATCCGCACAGAATTTTTCGCAGTACAAGCACAGCGGTCTCCACTCCGTCCTGGATTGAGCCAGGCGCACGTTTGAATTGTGTCTACCGGTTTGTAGACACTATACCTCGTGATGAGCGGGTGGATTTTGAACTTTTACGCGAAGGCGCGAGGGCGCCGCGGCGGAAGCAGTCGGGGGCGTGGTCGTTGACCATGCCGACGGCCTGCATCCAGGCGTAGACGATGACCGGGCCAACGAATTTGAAGCCGCGCTTCTTGAGGGCTTTGGAGATTTCCTCGGAGACGGGCGTTTGCGCGGGGATGTGGCCGGTGTTGTTCGTTGGCTTGCCACCGGGCAGGGATTTGCTGGAAGCAAGGTCCCAGGCCCATGCTGAAAAGTCTTCGCCGGCGGCTTGCATGGCGAGGTAGATGCGCGCGCCCTGGATGGTGGCTTCGATCTTGGCGCGGGAGCGGACGATGCCGGGGTCCTGAAGCAGGCGGGCGATGTCGGGCTCGGTGAAGCGCGCGACCTTGGCGGGATCGAAGTTCTTGAAGGCTTTGCGGAAGGCTTCGCGCTTGCGCAGGATCACGATCCAGGCCAGGCCGGCCTGGAAGCCTTCGAGCATCAGCATCTCCCACAGCGTGCGGCTGTCATAGATGGGAACGCCCCATTCCTCATCGTGATAGGCGCGGTAGAGCGGGTCGTTGACGGCCCAGGAACAGCGTTGCTTCTCTTTGGGTGAGGGCATGGGGCCTCCTGTCTAAAGGCGTTTGATAAATGCCAGCGCTTCGGCCAGTTGGGGAAACTGCGCTTCTTCGGCCTTGAACGCGGGCGGGTGAACGCAGCGGCGGATTCCGCGCATCCTGACGGGGTGCTTGAGGTGAAGCATCTCGTGATAGAGCAGGTATTCAATGGCGTAGCGCGGACTCGATGGGCGGTCGAAGACGCGGCTGACCACGATGGTGTTGTGGGCGGCGTCATAGTGGCCGAGCGACCGCTTGGCGTGGTGCTCGCTCCAGGTAAGTTCGGGCCGTCCGAGCATTCCGCCGAAGAAGCGCATATTGAGCGAGTCAAAGACTTCTTCAAGGTGATAGAAGCGGCCCTCGGGGCCTGTGAAGCGCTTGGCGCCGCGCGCGCCGCGGATCAGCTCGGTCTGGCGGGTAACGGCGGCCGAAGAGGCGAAGCGCTTGTAGCGGAGGTTCTGCGTCGCGTCGATGGGCTTTTTGTAGAGCTTGGCGATCAGGATGTGGGCGATGGCATGGAGAACCGGCTCGGGCGCGCCTTCCAGCAGATCGGAGAGCGAGACGTGAATCTGGCCTTCTCGCAGGCGGATGGTGGTGTTCAGCGAGGTGAAGCGGCGGAAGCGAACGGAGATGGGCGGCATCGGCGCGCGTGGGCGCAGGGCGCGGTACTCTTCCTCGAAGATCAGGACGAAGGCGGGGGACGGCACGGTTCTAGATTAAAGCAGTGGACAGGGTGCAGTGTGCAGTGAACAGGGCGGTGTTGCCGATGACAGGTTGCAGGCGGTGGTGGGTAGAGTGAGAACGTCCCGATTACTTCCGGCGAGGCGGTGATACGCTCATGACTTTGGATGGGTCGCCCGAAGCCCTCATTTTACTTGCCTCTGAACACGATGGATGCCCTTCGGCGGTTCGGATCGTCACATACGAGGTAGAAGCTATCTCCGGCTCCCACCATAAGTTCCGTGCGAGGGAGAGATTTCTCTGTCAAGGACCACACTGGCTGTCCTGAAGAGTCGTATCTTGCCATGAAAACCGATCCTAAGCCAGCCTCGGAATCCGTTACAACCGCCCATCCATCCTTCAGTGACGCAAGATGGAACGAAGCTCCCACATAGCTGGCTTCCGGAACCGTGACTGACCATTTCTTCCTCAGCGAAGAATCGAAGAGCGCGAGATGGAAGCGAATGAGATTACGATTCGTGTCGCCCGTCGAGTAGAAAACAGCACAGGAGTCGGATGGACCGGCCGCGACGGTTCCATTCCGTCCTTGAAACTTGGTTTGAGAGCGGACATTGCCGCTCTCATCGAGGCGCATCAGGTGCATCGAAGGCCCTAGGTAGCTGCTGCTCAAGACACAAGCGCCTCCATGCTCCGTTCCCGCCCCCGACGGCAACGTCCAATTGGATGGAAAACGCTTTTTCCACTCAATCTTCCCTGTCGCAGCCAGATTGAGCAGGATCATTGGACTCTGATCGCCCATTGCAAGGAAGTGACCGTCCGAGAGTGAAACGAGCGCCTTGAACTCGGGGCCGCTTCCCGCTATCTTTTCAGGCGCTCCCCACGCGCCTCTTTCAACGAGAACAAAATCCGCGCCGTCGAAATAGATGCTCCTGCCAACAGCGTGAGAATGGTGAGCAACAACTGCAAGCGGGCCAGTGGCAGAAGTTGCTATGGCGAACTGACTGACCTCTGGGAACGGTGGAGCGATCGATAGCGGCAGCCGATTTTGGCTGACTACGGCCCCATTCGCGTCGATGTGGACGAGACGAGGGTCAATGCGTTCCCAAGCATAGGGATCAGAAATGAACCAAAGGTCTCCAGCGGAGTCCGTTGCCGCCTCGTCGAGAACAGAGGCACTAACCCCTTGTATCGATTGTTTCCAAATCGTGTGTGAATCGAAGCTCTCGTGGGGGGCTTGGGCAGATAGCTGCCCGGCTAGAAGCATGAACACTGGGGCCAGATAAATCTGCGTTCGCAAGGTAAGATCCGCCGACGATCTCGATCCTACCACGCTTCGGACGCTTCAGTGACCTCCGATAGGCGTCACGTTTCGTCCTGAGTGAATGGTCGACAATCCGGACGGGACTCTTGTTTCGCCGAGCGGGTTGAACGGTGACTCTCATCTGTCACCTGTCACCTGTCATCTGTCGTCCGGCTTGGGCTCCGCGCGGTCCTGGCCTTTTTCGTCTTTGTGCAGGTTGAAGTACTCAGTCTGCTCGGTGAGCAGGCGCTTTGCTTGATCGGCCAGGTCCTGGCCGCTCTCAATGGCTTCTTTGCGCGCGATGTCGAAGACGGGATCGCCGGCCAGCGTGCGCAGAATGCCCTGCCAGCGATCGGTGGATTCGGTGAGCGTCTTCAGGGATTTGCGGAGGTCGGCGTGGCGGTCTGAGTAGACGTCGAGATTGTCGCCCAGCTCGTCCATCAGTGCGGTAAAGTCCTGGAGCTCGTCGTCGAGGCGACGGCTGCGGGACGGGCCCTTGGCGCGGTTGGTCAGGCCCTTGATGACTTCAGCGTGCTCATTGAGAAATTTGGTATAGAGGCTGACGCGGGCGTCGGGGTCGATGCCGGCTTCGCGAATCTGCTCGATCTGGGCCTCGTTGAGCGGCTCGCGCTTTGCCGATTGCGCTGGCATTGGCGCTGAGGCGCATAGGATGACGAGGGGTATGAGAAGACGACGCATGGCGTCTCCATTGAAGCACAGACGTAGGGAACAGGGAATAGGGAACAGGGAATAGGAAACAGGGAACAGGGAACAGGGATCAGCGAACAGAGGACGGGGATTAGGGATTAGGCATTGGGGATTAGCTCAAGGCGAGGTTGATACAGCGGACTTTCTGGCTAGCAGGTCCCGGACCTACCCCGATGCGCTTTATTTATTGAAGACGTGCATCATGGCGTCGCTCTGCACCTTGTTCACCTGGGCCAGGGTCTCCTGCACGAGGGGACGGTCTTCATAGCTGGAGCTGTGCAGCATTTCATTCAGGCGGAAGGCGGTGTGGCGGAGCAGGATTTCTGCGTCCTTGAGCTTCTTGTCGTCGTTGGAGATGGAGATGTGCAGCTTGTGCGACAGGAGCTGGACCTTCTTGAGCAGGCTGGTGGCCTTGTCCACGTCGCCGGCCGCGTAGGTGCGCAGGCTGAACTCGGTCATCTCGTGGATCAACTGGGTGTAAAGGAAACTTTGCTCGCGGGGCTGGGCCTGGTCGGCCTTCAGGCTAAGGGCGTCGATGCTGAGCTGGTTGGGAGTTTTGTCATCGAAACCCGAGGCGCAGGCGGGGAGTGCAGACACGGTGAGGAGTACGGAACTGGCCACCAGGATTTTGAACCGCGATAGAGACCGCATGAGGGACCTCCGTTGTTGCGGTACTTCCTTAGACCGTGACTATGTCGCATTTCAAGCGAATGTGCAAGTACAAAAGAGCACACTTTCATTCAATAAAAGGCGCAGCACGGCAGGTGGTGACCGCCCGATGCGAAGATCTTCATCTGTTTTAGTCCTATTTTTCGAGTAAAAGCAGGCGCTGGCGGGCCTGCCATTCCTGTTCCGGGAACTTTCCCGCGGCTGCATCCAGAAAGTGGTGGTAGTAGGCAATCGCCTGAGCTTTTTGGTGAAGGGTGTCGCAGGAGGTGGCCCAGAGGAAGTAAGTGGAGGGAACTTCCGGAAGGAATTTTGACCGCATCGTAAGCGCGTGAAGTGTGACGGAAGGCTGATTGGTGCGGGAGGATGCAAAGGCCAGGCCGCTCCAGCCGTCGGCGTTGGCGGGGTCAAGCTGGGTGGCCTTGTCAAAGGCGGCGAAGGCGTCGGGGTAATGGAGCAGGCGGATGAGGTTCTGGCCGTGGCCCACCAGCAGGCTCGCATCGTTGGGGTTGGCGGCGATGAGCGCGGGGTAGTAGTGGTCGGAGCCGGCGAAGTCGCCCGCGTCGGCGAGGATTTCGGCGAGCATGCGGGTGATTGCGAAGTCGCCGGGATGGGCGTCGTGGAGCTTCTGGACAAGGGGCAGGGCTTCCGCTTTGTCCTGCGCGGCGAGTACGGCGGCCAGTTGAGCGGTGAGGGCCGGGTCGTCGGGAGACGCGGCGAGGGCGGCGCGGAGGAAGCTTTCCGCCTCGGGATATTGCTTTTTGGCGATGAGCAGGTGGGCGAGTCCGGCATTGGCGGCGGCGGACTTGGGGTCGTTGACCAGGGCGCGGCGAAAGGCGGCTTCCGCGGCGGCGGGCTCGCCGGCCTGGTCTGCGAGGTTGGCGGCGAGCAGGGTGTCGTCCATGGTTTCCGGCGTGAGCTTGAGGGCCTGGAGCAGGTCGTTCGATGCTTCGGTGGGGTCGCCGCCGCCCTTGCTTTCGGCCTGGTCGATCCGCGCCAGGGCACGCCAGGCACGAGCTTTCAGGGCAGGTCCGGCGTCCCCGGGATCAAGTGTGGTGGCAGTGGCGATTTCGCTACGGGCCTCGGTCAGTTTGGCTGTGCTGTCTGCGGCATTGGGCTGGGCATTGGCCTGGCGGGCGAGCAGCAGGCCAAGGGAGAGATGGGATTCAAACGACTGCGCATCGGCTCCGATGGCGCGGCGATAGAGGCCGGCGGCATCGTCAAGCCGGTTTTGGGCGTCGGCGACGAAGCCGGCGTCAAACAGGGCGCGGGCGTCGGATGGATGGGCGGCGAGCCAGGGATTGAGCTTGGACTCGGCGGTCTTCCAATCGGATTTGGCCATTGCGGCTTCGGCGAGGGCGACTTCTTCAGAGGCGGCCGGCGAGGACTTGTCCGCGGGAGCCATGGGCTGAGCCGGCGCGGCGGGGACTTGCGTTGCGGGGTTTTGCGCCGCGGCCGGGGCGGAGGAGGCGGTTGCAGCGGCGAGCAGGACGGCAATGGCGAGACGAAGCACGGATTACCTCAGTGATCAGTTTAAAGGGCCGACGGGGATTGGACGGCTGGGGCTGAGGTTGGATAGGGGAAGCGGGTTTGATGCTAGAAGTGTAGCGGCGGACTGGGCGTGCAAAACTGACCATCGCGTTGGTGCAGACCGGGCGCACTCTAACAGCAGGAGAGATCAACCATGGCGGACCAATTCGAAAACAAGGAAGAAATCAAGGTGGAAGAAGCGACGGCTCCCGATACGACTGCGCACAAGAGGGTCGATCAGGTGGCCGAGAAAGCAGCAGAGAAGGTTGCCAAGACGGTGCAGCACTTCGACAAGGAGAATGGCAACAAATTTAACAAGTGAGCGGGAATGAGCGGGAACTCCGGCTCGCGGATGGAGAGGTTCCGCGGCTGGGAATGAAATGTTGAAGGAATTGCGACTCATTCACTATGCAGCGAAACCATGATGGGAGTATGCTGCGTGTGCAGTTGAAGTCCTCAAGAAAAGAAAGGTACTATCGCAATGCGGATTTTCAAGCCTCTCACTGTGGCAGCCTCTGCGCTGCTGACGCTTCTCTTCCTCAGCCATTCGACCCCGGCGCAAGCTCAATTCCCGGCGTATCTTCACGCTATTTCTGACCTGAGGACGGCCCGGGAATACCTGAAAATGGACGGTCGGCCGGCATTCGCAGGTCATCGCCATCACGCCATTGAAGAGATCAACAAAGCCATCGACGACATGAAGAAAGCGGCGATCGACGATGGGAAAAATCCGTGGCACACGCCACCTCCGCAAAGCGGCGGCGATCCAGGCGCACCGATCCATACGGCGCTGAAACTGCTGGATGAGGCGCACGAGGATGTGGGGCGCGGAGCGGATTCGCCGGAGAACCGCGGACTGCAGATTCGCTCGCTCAAGCATATCGACGAAGCGCGGGCGGCGCTGCATCACATTCTTGAGGACAGAATGTAGAAGCGGGAAGCAGCTCAAAACCGAGACGGCAGCGAACGGATTAGTTCGCTGTCGTTTTTGTTTTTTGCGCCCAATTGTTGTCCCGCCATTTGAAGAGACAGGTGGGTTGCGCGCCAGTCCGCCTTATAATAAAGAATGGCCAACCGCGCCCTGAGCCCTTCTGAGGGTGCAGGGATGCGGATGGACAACTTCTTCCCGGTGCTTTCCCATTGAATGACGCCATCATCATCCGCGGCGCGCGGACTCATAACCTGAAGAACATCTCCTGCGATATTCCCCATGGCAAGTTGACGGTGGTCAGCGGCGTGTCGGGGTCGGGGAAGAGTTCGCTGGCCTTCGACACCATTTATGCGGAGGGGCAGCGGCGGTACGTCGAGTCCCTTTCCGCGTATGCCCGGCAGTTTCTGGAGCGGATCGAAAAGCCGGATGTGGACCTGATCGACGGGTTGGCGCCGGCTATTGCCATCAAACAGAAAAACACTACGCGCAATCCGCGCTCGACCGTGGCCACGGCGACGGAGATCTATGACTACCTGAGGCTGCTCTACGCACGCTGCGGGACGGTGCATTGCGTCTACTGCGACGGGCTGGTGAAGCGCGACTCGATGGACGAGGTGGCTGAGGCGGTGCTGGCTCTGGGTGAAGGCACGCGGCTGCAGGCGCTGTTTCCGGTGGCTACGGCGACTCCGGAACCGGAAGCCGCAGCGAAGACGGCCAAGCCCGCGGTGCGCGCGGCCAAGCCGGGCGCCAAGCCGAAACCGGTGGCGACGAGCGGCGATTCACCGCACACCGAGACGCTGAAGGCGCGGCTCACGGAGCTGCGGAAGAGCGGGTTCAACCGGCTCTATCAGCAGGGAAAGATTGTGGAGTTTTCTACGCCGGAGTCGCTGCTGGAACTGGACTTTACGCTGCCGGTGTTTGTGCTGTTAGATCGCATTGTGGTGAGCGCTGAGAACCGAGCGCGCATTGTGGATGCGGCGGAAATTGCTTATCGCGAGGGTGGCGAAGTGATCTTCGAGGAAGCTCTGCGTGCGGCACCCTTGGACGGGCCGATTGCAGCCGAGCCGCGGCGATGGAGATTTTCAGGCGCGTATGAGTGCAAGAGCTGCCACAGACCAGGCAAGGAGCCGGAGCCCCGCCTCTTCAGCTTCAACAATCCTTTTGGCGCCTGCCCGCGCTGCCAGGGGTTTGGCAATACCGTCGACTTCGATTTGAACCTGGTGATTCCGGACAAGGGATTGAGCCTGGCCGATGGCGCGATCGACCCGTGGGAGCGGCCGAAGTATCGCCCGTGGTTTACCGACTTGAAAAAGAACGCGGCGGAACTGGGTGTGCCGATGGATGTACCCTGGCGCGAGATGCCGGAGGCTGCGCGGGAGACCGTGTTGCGCGGAAACACCCAGAGGGTACCCGGCTTCGTCGGCGTGTATGGATTCTTTGCGCAGATGGAAAAGAAAAAGTACAAGCTGCACGTGCGCGTGATGCTGAGCAAGTAC
>Ga0255351_1000796_pt1 | contig 13690 bp, 10 predicted proteins | sample HBST25r2metaG_FD_186024 | JGI IMG/M metagenome (GOLD analysis project Ga0255351, IMG submission 186024) | Peat soil microbial communities from Stordalen Mire, Sweden - H.B.S.T-25.r2 | ecosystem: Environmental > Terrestrial > Soil > Wetlands > Peat | place: Sweden: Norrbotten County, Stordalen... | reverse complement strand
CAGACGGAATTGTAAGAAGGAAACAGAAGATGAAGAAACTCACCGCTGAAGATGCTGAGACCAGGTCGCCGGATGTGGTCGCTGAAAATGTCGAGCAGTTGAAGACGATCTTTCCCGAAGCGTTCACCGAGGAGAAGGTGGACTTCGAGGTGTTGAAGCAGCTCCTGGGCGGGATGGTCGAAGAGCGGGAGGAGAAGTATGGCCTCAACTGGCACGGCAAGCGCCGCGCCCGCCAGCTTGCGCTCACGCCGTCCACCGGAACACTGCGCCCATGCCCGGAAGAGAGCGTGGACTGGGATACGACCAAGAACCTGATGATCGAGGGCGACAACCTCGAAGTCTTGAAGCTGCTCCAGAAATCGTACTCTGGCAAGGTCAAGCTCATCTACATAGATCCGCCTTACAACACCGGCAACGACTTCATTTATCCCGACAACTTTCAGGACAATATCAAGAACTATCTTGAACTCACCGGCCAGGTGGACAGCGCCGGCAATAAAATATCCTCCAACACTGAAGCGTCGGGGCGCTTTCACACTGACTGGCTCAACATGATGTATCCCCGCCTCAAGTTGGCTCGAAATCTACTCCAAGATGATGGATCGGTCTTCATCAGTATCGACGATAATGAATTCGACAATTTGAGAAGACTCTGCGATGAGATATTTGGACCAGAGAATTTTGTCGCCACAGTTATCTGGCAAAAGGTCTTCTCTCCGAAGAATACGGCCTCATACTTCTCGGAAGACCATGATTACATCCTTGTGTATGCAAAACGTAAGGAGATATGGGAACCTCAACTTTTGCCGCGTTCAGAAGAAACAATTGCTCGGTACACAAATCCTGACGACGACCCACGTGGGCCTTGGCTGTCGGGTGCACTTCAGGCGCGAAACTATTACAGTAAGGGACAATACGAAGTCGCAAGTCCATCCGGGAAGAAATTCTCCAATCCGAAAGGAACCTATTGGCGCTTTTCTTACGAGCGATTTCTTGACCTGGACAAGGACAAGAGAATCTGGTGGGGAGAATCTAAGGATGGTGTTCCCCGATTGAAGCGTTTTATTTCGGAAGTTAAAAGCGGAGTGGTTCCACAGACGCTTTGGAAATATGAAGATGTTGGGCACACTCAAGAGGCGAAGGAAGAACTGCTCAAATATGTCGATTTTGAGAACTCCGAGAATGTCTTAAACTCAGTCAAGCCAACTCGACTGCTGAGGAACATCGTTCGTATCGGAACTTCATCTGACACTGAAGACTTGGTTTTGGACTTCTTCGCGGGCAGTGGCCCGACTGGACACGCGGTTTTTGCGCAGAACGCAGAAGATGGCGGCAGGAGGCGCTTTATCCTCGTTCAACTTCCTGAACCTCTTCCCATCCCCGAAAAACTTGTCCGAACAATTGCGGACCTTACAAAGTCAAGAATCAGAAACGTATCTAAGGAATTGGCAGAGTCTTCAAATGGCAAGTTAAACTTGGACAATCGAGCTGTCGCAGACCTCGGCTTCCGCGTTTTCAAGCTGGCCTCCAGCAACATCAGGGCTTGGGATCCAAACCGCGACGACCTTCCCACGACGCTGCACGACTCCATCGAGCATCTGAAGACCGACCGCACCGAGCAGGACATCTTGTTCGAGCTGCTGCTCAAGCTCGGACTCGATCTAACCATCCCCATCGAGCAGAAATCCATTGCCGGTAAAACCGTCCACAACATCGGCGCAGGCACACTGCTGGTCTGTCTTGCCGAGAAGATCGCCAGCGCCAAAGTCGAGCTGCTGGCACTGGGCATTGCCGCCTGGCACAAGGAGTTGGCTCCTGCCGGCGAGACGACGGTCGTCTTCCGTGACAGCGCCTTTGCCGACGACGTGGCCAAGACCAACCTTACAGCCATTCTCCAGCAGCACGGGCTGGAGAACGTGCGCAGCCTGTGAACGAATGCCCGAAGCAACTGTTTCCAAAATGGAAACGGTTCAAGCCAAGGGCAGCAGGTCGCGCAACTTCACGGCCATCCTGGAATAGAGCAGGATTGGCGACATGAACATCAGGAGCCTGTGACTGTGGACCAGTTTTTGATTTACCAGAGTGAGGACGGGCAGACCAAGCTGGACGTTCGGCTGGAGGACAAGACCCTGTGGCTCAACCAGAAGCAGCTCACAGGGCTTTTTGGGAAGGCCAAAGGCACGATCAGCGAGCACATCAAACACATCTTCGAGGATGGAGAATTAGAGGCCGATTCAGTTGTTCGGAAATTCCGAACAACTGCCGCAGACGGCAAAGACTACGACGTGGACCACTACAACCTCGATATGGTGCTGGCGCTGGGCTTCAGGGTGCGCAGCCAGGTGGGGGTGCGCTTTCGCCGGTGGGCCAACGACAAACTCAAGGAATTCATTATCAAGGGGTTCGTACTGGACGACCAACGCCTGAAAGATCCGGCACGGGGCAACGACTACTTCGACGAACTGACCCGGCGCATCCAGGACATCCGCACCAGTGAGCGGCGGTTTTACCAGAAGATCACCGACATTTATGCGACTAGCGTGGACTACAGCAAGGACGATCCGCTGACCCAGCAGTTCTATGCCACGGTACAGAACAAGGTTCATTACGCCATTCACGGCCAGACCGCGGCCGAGGTGATCCTGTCGCGTGCCGACAGCGGCCAACCGCACATGGGGCTGACGAGTTGGGAAGGGGCGCGCGTCCGTAAGTCGGATGTGGCCATCGCCAAGAACTACCTCAACGCCGAGGAATTGAGAGCACTGAACAATCTGGTGGAGCAATACCTAATCTTCGCCGAGTCTCAGGCAGAACGCCGGGCACCGATGACGATGCGAGACTGGATCACCAAGCTGGAAGGCTTTCTGACTTTGAATGATCGCGAGATTTTGCAGGATGCTGGCAAGGTATCAGCGAAACTTGCCAAGGCTCATGCTGAAGAACAGTACGAAGAGTTTCACCGGCAGGAAGATCGGATGCTGGAATCGGACTTTGACCTGATGGCGAAACAACTCCCACCCCCACGCGAAGGCAAAGAATGAAGCTGCACTTTGAACCCAACTTGGACTACCAGCACACGGCCATCGAGTCGGTGTGCGACCTGTTTCGCGGCCAGGAGACCTGCCGGACTGAGTTCACCGTCACGCGCGATGCGACGGCGGCCCAATACGCCTTCGCTTTTCGCGAGAACGACTTGGGCATCGGCAACCGCCTGCACTTGCTGGACGATGAGATTCTGGCGAACCTCGGCGACATTCAATTACGCAACGGGCTGCGACCTTCTGCTTCATTGGCCTCTGGCGACTTCACTGTGGAGATGGAGACCGGCACGGGCAAGACCTACGTGTACCTGCGGACCATCTTCGAGCTGAATCGCCGCTACGGCTTCACCAAGTTTGTGATCGTGGTACCGTCGGTCGCTATCAAAGAAGGCGTGTATAAGACGCTCCAGATCACCGAGGACCACTTCCGTTCCCTCTACGCCAACACGCCCTTTGAGTATTTCCTTTACGACTCCAGCAAGCTCGGCCAGGTGCGCAACTTCGCCACCAGCCCTCAGATTCAGATCATGGTTGTAACGGTCGGCGCCATCAACAAGAAAGACGTGAACAACCTTTACAAGGACACAGAAAAGACCGGGGGCGAGAAGCCCATCGATCTGATCCGGGCTACGCGGCCGATCCTGATTGTGGACGAACCGCAAAGCGTGGACGGCGGCCTTGAGGGGCAGGGCAAGCGCGCGCTCGGGGAGATGAATCCGCTCTGCACCTTGCGCTACTCCGCCACCCACGCCGACAAACACCACATGCTCTACAGGCTGGATGCGGTGGATGCCTACGAGCGCAAGCTGGTAAAGCAGATCGAAGTGGCCTCGCTCGAAGTGGAAGGCGGCCACAACAAGGCCTACATCAAGCTGATCTCGACCAGCAACAAGCGGGGCCAGTTTAGCGCCAAAGTTGAGCTCGACATGCCGCAAATGTTTGGTGTGAAGCGCGAACCGGTGATCGTGCGCCCCGGAGATGATCTGGAGCAGATTACAGGCCGTGCCGTATACGCAAACTGTTTGGTCCAGGCCATCGGCTGCGCGGCCGAGGATCAGTATTTGGAGCTGAGCAACCAGGAGAACCTTCTCCGACCGGGCCAGTCAATTGGGGACGTGGATAACGACGCGATAAAGCGGCAAATGATTCGACGCACGATTGTGGAACACCTGGACAAAGAGCTTCGGCTTCGCCCGCAAGGCATCAAGGTGCTGAGCTTATTCTTCATCGATGCGGTCGAGTTCTACCGCAAGTACAACGCTGACGGCGTGCAGGAGAAAGGCAAATACGCCCTGATGTTCGAGGAGGAGTACCGGAAGGCCGCTGCCCTGCCAAAGTACAACACCCTCTTCAAGGAGGTAGACCTGGCATCTGACGCCGTCGAGGTTCACGAGGGGTACTTCTCCATCGACAAGAAGGGCGGGTGGACAGACACATCCGAGAGCAATCAAGGTAGCCGCGAAAACGCAGAGCGAGCCTACAACCTCATCATGAAGGATAAGGAAAAGCTCCTGAGCTTCGACACAAAGCTGAAGTTCATCTTCTCTCACTCCGCACTACGCGAGGGCTGGGACAATCCGAACGTCTTCCAGATTTGCGCGATGCGCGACATGGGCTCTGAATTACTCCGCCGGCAGACAATAGGACGCGGGCTGCGCCTGTGCGTGAACTCGATCACGGGTGAACGAATTCGTGGGTTCGAGGTGAACACACTCACGGTCGTGGCCAATGAGGGCTATGAGCAATTCGCCGAGAACCTTCAAAGGGAAATCGAGGCCGATACCGGCATCCGCTTTGGCATCGTGGAGAAGCACCAGTTCGCCTCGCTCCCCGTAACGGACGAGGCCGGCCAGACAACAGCGTTAGGAGTCGAGAAGTCTGAAGCAATCTGGGCGCACCTCAAAGAGGCTGGGCATGTCGATGTGAAAGGCAAAGTGCAGGACACCCTCCGGCAGGCGCTCAAGGACGGGGCGTTTCAGTTGCCAGAGCAATTCCAGGCGCAGCTCCCGCAGATCGTAGAAGTGCTTCGCAAGCTTGCTGGAAAGCTCGACATCAAGAACGCCGATGATCGGAGGCCTGTGAAGACAAGGCACGCAGTTCTCCAAAGCGAAGAGTTCAAAGCCCTGTGGGATCGGATCAAACACAAGACGACATACCGCGTGCAGTTCGACAACGAGAAGCTGCTAAGGGACTGCGCTGAGGTAATTCGGAAGAGTCCGCAGATAACCAAGACCCGCGTACAGATTCGAATAGCCGACCTCGCAATCGGGCGCGGAGGTGTACTGTCCGAAGAGACCCGGGTGGCAGCGCCGATCATCATTGAGGAAATGGACATCGAACTGCCCGATCTGCTGACCGACCTTCAGGACAAGACCCAACTCACTCGGCGCAGTCTTGCGCGGATTTTGACGGCCAGTAACCGCCTTGATGATTTCAAACGGAATCCCCAACAGTTCATTGAGCTGGCGGACGAGTCGATCAACCGCACCAAGCGCCTCGCCCTTGTGGACGGCATCCGCTATCAACGCATCGGTGACGAGGATTACTACGCTCAGGAACTCTTCGAACTGGAGGAACTGACCGGGTACCTCAAGAATATGCTGAACTCGGACAAGTCTGTGTACGAACAGGTGGTATACGACTCGGCCGGCGTCGAGCGCACGTTTGCTGAGCAATTGGAAAAGAATGAAGCTGTGAAGGTCTATGCCAAGCTCCCCGGCTGGTTTAAGGTTCCGACGCCGCTCGGAACCTACAATCCGGACTGGGCAGTGCTGGTAGAGAAGGGCGGAGTGGAGCGGCTGTATTTCGTTGTCGAGACAAAGAGCAGCCTCTTCACCGACGATCTGCGTGATAAGGAAAGTGCCAAGATCGAATGCGGTAAGGCGCACTTCAAGGCGCTGGCCACAGGAGAAAACCCTGCTCAATTCGTCACTGCCCGGAATATCGACGATCTGATGGCACAGGCTTAGCGTTCAGATCCCGACGGGGTCCACGATGACAGACCCTTTTGAACACCGTCCCACAAAAACGGGGTTCACGAGCGGCCCTTTGTTCGTTGGTAACTAATCAACAACTCACGCGGCGAAGAAAAGGGCTCAATGAGCGAAAGAATCAAGATTGGGGAAGACACTTGTCCCCGTACTCAAGAAATCTGCATCCAGGCATCTTAAGATACATTACGCGCTACCTGTGATCTAGCTCACAGAATCAAAATCTGACGTTTCCCTTTGTCTCGTTCCCGTTAGATTTGTGGTCTCAATGAACGAGACCGCACGACTCTTCCTTTTCGCCAATTAGCCCCACAAAAAAACATTTTATGATCCTAAAGGGGTTGCAAGATCATGGTCGATTCCAGCGATGCACTCTCGTTCGAAGCGCAATACCCTTTTGTACAGGATGACAGCCTATACAGAAGATGTGTAGTACTACAAATCTTCTGCGAACTACACTCGGCATACCGGATTTATTTCCTATTGAGAAAGAAAACTTGAGTACTCAGAGCAACGAAGAGGAAGAACTAAAGTCTAACCGGATGTAACCGCAGTGCTTTGTTCGGTGAAATCTATCGATTTGGAAAGGGTAAGGAATGACTGTCGCAGAAGCTCAAGAGAAACTGGAAACAATCACACGAAACCTTGCGTCCGGCGAGATTTCACCAGCCCAGCGGCACCATTGTGAAGCACAAATGGCCCGCTGCAATCGGATCATTCAAAGAGCACGACAGCAAGCACACAGGGCTTTAGCCTCCTTTGCTGGGACTCTCCTCGACATGATGGACGACACGGTTTTCGATCAGAATCAAAACTCCGCAATCATCACAGCAGCGCATCTCATCCGTGGCGCTTCTATCGAACAACTGGCCGTCGCCGTTCCAGCCGCCATTCGCGAGACTCCAACGTGCGACACTCGGCCTACACGGGTCAAATGTCCTGAATTCACGGAAATTGTTATCTGCCTGCTCAGCCTGGACAACATTGCATTCTCATGCGAGCGCAACATTGCCATTCGGACGGCTCTCCACCTGAGCAATATCGTTGGAAGGCCACAAATCTACCAATCGGTGCGCCGCGCACAGGCGGACACCGGCGAGTTGGGACCAAAGGGCATGGTGAATCGGCTTGCGGAGATATGCTCTGCGTATCGTCCAAAAAAGTCCGGACCTTCGCCACGTGCGTCCGGCTCCAAGAGAATCACTTCGCTCAGTACGCCATCGACCGCGTAGAGCTTCCAGTGAAGATTGCACGGGGACGCGTTCAAAACGCCTCCCCCGTGCAATAAACCCACTACCGTCCTGCCATTCGCCTTTTACAAACTCCTTTAGTTGCAGAAGGTTAGCGTTTTATCTTTACATATCTGTATATAACTGCTGTATAATACATCACAGAAAGGTGGCAACATGACCACTCCGAAGAAGACAGCAATCCGAACGAAACGCCGAATCGTTGCTCCCGCAGAGAAGCGTACTCAAATCCGGCTCACCGTCGATTCCAAATTCACCAAGGCCCATTTCACCCAGCTTTTTGCCGTACTGAAAATCCGCAACAAGAATGCCCTTGCCGAGCATATCATCATGAATTTCAAGACCAAGACCGCTCAAGCGCCGTTGGTTGCGTTCTATAACGGCCCGTGGCTGAACATTCCATTTCAAACGATCGACACAGCCTTCGTCTTCCCGTTGACCTACGACATTGCAGATGAACTGGAGAGAGTCGGAGGCGAGATTCTTGGGGGAGTGAATCGCTCCAAAACGTTTCGCGTGATGGTGGCCTACTTTGCCTCCATCCACAAGCTGAAAACTCCGACACAAACCTTCGCGTAATTTTTGGGAAGATCGCGGAACATGAGGCAACCGCATGAAGCTGATGATTGTCGAGAGTCCAAACAAGATCAAGAAGATCAAGGCAATTCTAGGCAGCGGTTGGGATGTTGCAGCAAGCGTCGGGCATATTCGGGATCTCCCGGTGAAGAGCCTGGGCATAGAGCCGAACACCTACAGGCTTGAATACCAGATCCTCGAACGGAGCGAATCTGTCGTTTCACAACTCCGGCAGCGCGCCGCCCGCTCCGAACAGGTTTACCTCGCTACCGACCCCGACCGCGAGGGAGAAGCTATTGCATGGCACCTGCAACAGGTTCTCAACCTTCGCCGGTACGAGCGCGTCACCTTCGATGCAATCACTGAAAACGTGATCCGAGCCGCTCTCAAGGCACCGCGACAACTCAACACCAACCTTGTTCATGCGCAGGAGGCCAGGCGCGGCGCAGATCGGCTTGTCGGCTATCAGGTGTCGCCTGCCCTCTCGAACCAAACAGGCATTGCGCGGCTCAGTGCCGGGCGCGTTCAAAGCGTCGCTCTCCGCCTCGTCGTTGATCGGCAACGCGAGATCGAGGCGTTCAAAGAGACAAAGCACTTCGGCGCCGAAGCGATCTTCGATGGCGGAAAGTGGCGCGCCCAGTGGGACACGGCCCCGTTCCTCAAAGAAGGCGAGGAATACATTCTGGACGCAGCTCTGGCGGAAGAGGCCGCGAAGTGCAGGCTCTTTGCGGTCACCGCTGCGGCCACCAAGCCGGCTACAAAGGCTCCGCCTCCGCCCTTCACATCCGCCACGTTGCTTCAGGCGGCAAGCGTGACGCTCGGATACAAGCCGGAGCAGACCGCGCAGATTGCCCAGCGGCTCTTTGAAGAGGGGTTGATTACCTATCACCGCACCGATAGCCAGAACTTCTCCGCCGAAGCGCTGGCTGAGATTCGTGCCTACGCGGCCAGCAACAACCTGCCCTTGCCGCCCAAGGCGCGTACCTGGAAGTCCAAAGAGAGCGCCCAGGAGGCTCATGAGGCAATCCGCCCCACCCATCTGGAGCAACGCCAGGCCGGAGCAGACAGCGATCAGAAGAAGCTCTACGACCTTATCTGGACCCGCGCTGTAGCTTCTCAACTTGCGGATGCCGAATACAGTGTGAACACACTGACGCTTGCCGCCCAGGATGGCTCGGAGCCATTCGTTTTCAAAGCGGTGGGCCGAACCCTCATCAAGCCGGGATGGCGCACTCTGACGGCCAAGGACGCCGCCGAGGAACCCGATCCGAACGACACGGAAGACTCGGAGAAACAATCCGACGAGAATGGCCGCGTTCCTGCGCTTGGGCGCGGCACCCGGCTTCACGCTGACAGCGTCCGCGTGTTGAACAAACAGACGCGCCCACCGAACGGCTACACCCAGGCGAGCCTCATCAAGAAGCTGGAGCATGAGGGGATCGGACGGCCATCAACCTACCCAGCCATCCTCAAGAACATCATCACCCGCAACTACATCGACGATTCCAAGAAGATATTGCGGGCCACGGACCTCGGCATCCTGCTCATTGATGCGCTCAAAGGCCACTTCGCCTTTCTTGAATACGACTACACGCGCTCCCTTGAGCAGCAGCTCGACGATATTGCCGAAGGGAAAGCCCAGTACCTCAGCGTGGTTTCCAGCATCGACGGCCAGCTCAAGAAGGAGTTGGCGCAGTTGCACATCGCGCCGCAGCCTGCCCCTGCGTCGAACGGTTCAAAGCCGGCAACGACTGGCACAACTCCGTCGCCTGGATCGCTCGTGTGCCCCAAATGCAAGCAGGGCATGGTCAAAAAGCCCAATGGACAAAACTTCTACGGTTGCAGCCGCTACCGCGAGGGCTGCAACTTCAGCATCAACGAGACCATTGCGAAGAAGACCCTGACCCCGAAACAGGTCGAGACGCTCTGCATGAAGGGCAAGACTGCTTTGCTCAAAGGCTTCGTATCCAAACTGGGCAAACCCTTCGAGGCGTACCTGACTTTGGGCGAAGAAACGGACTGGAAAGCGCAGTTCCGATTTGAGTCCGGCAGATGATAATTGGCATCGTGAAGAATGCCATTGAAGTTTAGTACACGAGGGCTCACTTTAAGAATTTCTCACATCGGCAATTTGCCACGTACAGGTGTCGAAGCAGCTTTTCCAAAACTGGACTACAAGATTGACGTTTCAGGAAACCCATATTGGCTGCGAAGAAGACCTCATTAGACGAAAGCTGGTGAATATGCCCTCACTCCTGAACCGGGACTTTCAGGATTGTCCAATCGAAACCTTTCGGTCCGTTAGGTACATCTTGCACGATAACGTCATCCAAAGTCGGAACGCCTGTGAGATCCGGCCTCCACTCTGCCTGTACTTGCTTCAATCCTGTATCGAGGAAATGCCCTGGGACCCCGTACGTGATTGGTGCGCCTTGAAAACCTGCGTGTAGTATGCCAATCACCTTGGGGTCATCCGTTCGGAATATAGGCGACCCACTCGCTCCTCCTTCTGACAGGATGTCAATTGAAAAACCATGGGGGTCGGCACAGGAGCAAGGAAGAACGCTACTGACAATTCCGCGACGAGCGAACGCCGATATTTGAGACGCCTTGCCTTGCTCGTAAGGACTAAGGGGGACATCACCCATCGGAAAACCGAGAGTAGCTACTTCTAACCCCACTTCAAGCACATTTGAATCTCCACAAACCTCGACAAACGGTAATCCCTGTATATCAATTTGAACGAACGCAAAATCCGGTTTTGCCTGCCCAAAGAATGGGCCTGACGATTCGAAGCTTGAGACGGAATTGACCGCTTTGATTTTGCGCAGAACAACCCCGAACATCGTCTGTCCGTCCTTTGCCTTCGGCTCCGGGAACAACATTACGAAACGAGCAGGGGCCGGGAATCTCTCGATCGCATCGACGACATGTTGATTCGTGAGAACCATACCTCGTTTATCAACAATGAAACCGGTACCTATGATAAGCGGGAATGCTGGCGCGGTACTCGTCTCAGAGGGATAAAAGCGCGAGCCGAACGCCACGACAGCTGGAGCCACTCTGCGGACAACTTCAGTCAACTTCATAGCGCGATTTCCCCTCCGAATCAATGCCATTCAATTACCAAAGAGGTTTAGCCGTCCCATTCAATCACTTTGCAACGAACTCTCGCTTGACTCTGGAACCTTACGTATAGAAATCTCCACGGAGAAACGATCAAACCTTAGGGCACCTATCTGAGTTCGAAATACGGAACCCACCTTCGTAAGGTCACCGTCGATACCGCTGCCTGCCCGCAAAACAGCCATGTGCGGCTGAAAATACCTCGCACCAAAAGCATTGCGATTGTGGTTACTGGGAGCCCTACTACCAAGAACCGTCTTTGTTTCGTAGAACATAATTCTGTCTCTAAATTCGTCAATCGCCGCCCTTGCAGGATTCCTTCGCTGTATCCGAATGCCAACCTTGCGGTTGGCTGGTTCTAAATCTGCGCGCGGATTCTCACCGCCTGGTGCCATCACCATAAAGCGTGTCTCAGCTGTCGGGATCACTAACTCAATGGGTTCAACTCGCGTCAATAATCCCGGCATGGACCGTCGCCCGTGGTATACCGTCAAGTGCATATTCTTCACTATTCGCTTACGCTTGGCGAGTCCCTCTGTGCTTAGCAAATCCATGATTCGATTGCAGTCTTCCGAACATAGCCATAGTTGCGCCCAGATTTCAATAGCTCGCAGCATATGTTTCACCTTTTGCCAAACTCGAACCTGCTGCTACGTTTCGCTTCCAAATATACCGCGGGTACTCATGCTCGGATGCGTTTGGGTAAACCTTGATCCGAGGTCTCAGAACTAAGAGATCGTGCTATGTGGAGGCCTAACGCAGAGATTTTGACTGTAAAACATGGTAGGTGGGGTTCTCCTCTTTACCCTTTGAGCTGAAAGCTTCAATCTCTAGACCCTTATCCGTAAAGCGAGCATTGAAAACCTGTCCCGTTTGGAGTGGAACACATTTTGACCAGCGCCAAGCTCTATCGCAGGCAAACATGTAAGAATTCCCGTCCGATGCTTCAGCAAACATGACATTGAGTACGTGAGGCCAGCGGATCGTAGTGTCGTAAGAGTTGCAATTCATATGCTGATTTGAGCTCGTCGTGGCGTTGCCGTAGGTGCTGTTTCCCACAGTATTCGCGTAAGCTGAGGTGTTTGCGCTTCCAACAATACTGCAACTAGTTGAAACCCCGCCGCCGGACTCCTGAGTATATGGCACCGACTGTGCTTGCAGGACTTTCAGAGTGAGACCCTGGCTTGGGGCTTGAATGGGCCGCTGAAACAGCTTCTCGTCGATAGAGGGGTTGATTTCATATTCCGCAACTGTCAGGTCTGAGCTGCCTTGGGATTGAGTTACGTGCCGCTTGAACCCTAAATAGACCCCATCGACCAACCGCCAATCTGAGAATTCGGTCGATACAGCTCCTGATGCCGTAGTCATGCGGGTTGACAATAGGCGCCCCGTCTGCGAGTCGATTTCCCAGATGATGCTCTTCCCAGATTTGCTGATCCTTAATTTATCAACCGTGACGCCACCTACCTGGTCTTCGCCCAATGAAGAGATAGCGTAGTCCTCGGCATGTTGTGCGACCTGTAAAGTATCGAACTCAAATTGATCGTGTAATACATCAAGATCTGCAGGCGGAACAGCAGTGGTCATAGTGCCGGTAATTCTGTAGTTGAAGTCGGGAGTAACGACCTGCGTTTGCGACTGCCCCGTGGCGGCCTTCACCTTCATATACGCTTTATCCGGATAAATCTTTATAAGTTCTCTCTCGAACGACCTCTCACTGCCTTGATTCCGGTCACTGGCAACTCCCTTCCACCGGACGGAGTGAACTGCCATGACCTTCTCATGTGGGCCAAATGCATCGAGTGCCTTCTGGAAGACGGCCCTCGCATCGGCAGTCTGTGCCTCCGCGCTTGCCTGCGCCTTGCTGCTCACACTCGCTAAGATTGCGTTGAGAACTTGGTCGGACACACCATCTTTCTTCAGTGCAATCAACGCTTGCGGTGCTGTGTCGAACTTGACCGGCCCACGCTGGATCGCGAGTATGATTGTTTGCTCACCGATCCCGGCTTTGGTCATACTGACAACGTCAGCGTTCGTGATTTCTGTGGTGGGAACCTGTGCCATGGAAAACTGTGAGACGAGCAGGAAGAGCGTGAGAATCGCAAGTTTAATACCCATATTCCCCGGTCCTTTCTGGGATAAAGATGAGATAGCCTGACCGCAACTGACGCAAGAATTGTACACCTAACCACCGTGATTTCTTACGGAGGTTAATGTGGAGACGCATCGGTGCAACGTCCGCTCTGAACCATCGTTGGCCTGCCGCTGACCTTCGCGGCTCACGTTAACATTGTGCTCAGCCCAAACAAGCTTCGGCCACTGGCACCTCCGGCTGATCCCGACCGCGAGGCCGGCCACGCTGGCCCGGCCTATGTGCGCCGAAAGCTGCCCAGACCGCACTATTCACCAGCGTGTTCAGAGAGCATCCACGCGCGCTCGCCGCCTCGTGGGCGGCGAGCCACACAGACTCAAATACACCAACCTGTGTTGCGTGGACCCGGCGCGAATCCACATCGAGCAGCTCCACATCAAGCAGATTCACTCCGTCCAGAGCCTCGCGGACGCGAATCGACAAATCGCCGTGCATTCTCCAGCGCCGGCGCAGGCACCGATCAACCTTTGCAATGAAACGAATGTTGCGGTATACAATTTGCATCGTTGGCTCCTATTCTCCCGTTCTCGAATCTCCATACGGTTCCGCGAAGGC
>Ga0255351_1000791_pt1 | contig 13725 bp, 8 predicted proteins | sample HBST25r2metaG_FD_186024 | JGI IMG/M metagenome (GOLD analysis project Ga0255351, IMG submission 186024) | Peat soil microbial communities from Stordalen Mire, Sweden - H.B.S.T-25.r2 | ecosystem: Environmental > Terrestrial > Soil > Wetlands > Peat | place: Sweden: Norrbotten County, Stordalen... | reverse complement strand
GTTGAACGTCGCCGCATCGTTGGGGCGCAACGTCAACGACTCGTTGCAATCCTCCAGGGCGAGTGAGAGCCTTCCAACAAGCGCACGAGAAAAACAGCGGTTGCCGTAGGCCTCGGCATCATCCGGTTTCAGGCGGATCGCCTGATCGAAATCTGCGATGGCCCGCTCCTCCTTGCCTGCGTCATGGTAGGCGATGCCCCGCGCGTCGTACGCTTCGATCAGATCCGGTCTGATGCGAAGCGCCTGGTCGAGGTCCGCGATGGCCTCGTCCAACTTCCCTTTCGCCATGTATCGGATGCCGCGGTTGCAAAAGGTCCCGGCATCTCCGGGATTCAGCCGTAGCGCCTGCGTGTAATCCGCAATTGCCTTGTCGTTCTGATGCTCGTCGCTGTATGCGTTGCCGCTGTTGCTATAAGCTTCGGCATCATCCGGCTTGAGTTCGATGGCCTTGTCGAAATCCGCAATGGCCCGTTCGTATTCGCCAACGGAGTCGTATGCGCTGCCGCGGTTGTTCAATGCGCCTGTGTTCTCCGGTTTCAGTTGAATGGCGCGATCGAAGTCCGCGATGGCTTTGTCGAAGTGGCCCATGACGGCGTAGGCCACACCGCGATAGTTGTAAGCGTCGCTGTCATCGGGCTTCAGTTGGATAGCGCGGTCATAATCGGCCATGGCCTGATCGAATTCGCCTTTCGCTGCATACGCATTCGCGCGATTGCTGAAGGCGCCCGCGTAATCGGGCTCGAGCTGAATCGCCCGATTGAAGTCGGTGATGGCCTGGTCCTGCTTGCCCTTCATGGCGAACGCGATGCCGCGGCTGTTGAAAGCTACCGCCTGGTTCTCGTTGTCCTCTTTGCCGGACTCAACCAGCGCCGTGCAGGCGGCAATGCTCGCGTCCGGATCGGAGCCTTCGCAGCGAGCCCAGTTGTCTGCGGGGTTTTGCGCCGCAGCAGCGCTGGAAAACAGCAGTACGACACACCAAACTGCTGCCGGCGCGGCATTGCCAGCCAGGCAAACTGATCGGGCATCGAAAAGCCGTTTCACGCTAAAGAACCTGCAACGATCATTCGCAAGCCTGCCGGGGAAGATTTCAGTGCGCAATCGATAAAGAGGGAAAGATGAGTCCAAATACGATCTGGATTTTACTTCATAATTCATTCAACATACAATTTCTCATCTGAATACTTGCCTTTGAAATACGAGGTTCTTCATGCGTTTGAAACTTTCCTCCCTATTGCTCATCGCGCCCTTGAGCCTATTTGCGCAACTGCCGTGGCAGCAGATTACCGTTCCTACGACCCGTGACGTTGCGGCGAATTTTCTCACGCCTACGCGAGAGTACGGCGCAATTCATTGGGCCATCTGGGGTGGTCCGCTCACCCGGGAGCGCATCACCAGCGAGTTCGACGCCCTCTCGAAGGAGGGCATGTACGTCGTGAACTTCGGACCCGCGCGAGGCATGACACCGAAGTATCTTTCATCGGAACATCTGGCTCTAACGAAGTTTGCCGTGGAAGAAGCGAAGAAGCGCGGCATGAAGGTCTGGCTGGCCGATGAGGGCAGCTACCCCAGCGGCTTTGCCGGAGGAAAAATCAGTGAAGAGTATCCGCAACTCACGATGCAGGGCATTGTTGCGGATGTGCGCCTGAGCATCGCGCCGGGACAGACGATTGCCATGCCTGTGCCAGCAGATACTCTGGCCGCGATGGCTGTGAATATGCCCGCGCCGCCCAGAATGGCGCCACCGGCGACGGGGCAGGCAATGGGAGTGAGCCCTACTCCGGGCGGCCCTGTCGGACCGCCGGAGGGAACGGCCGAGACTCTGCCCATCATGGATGGTCAGATCAAATGGACTGCGCCGCCGGATGGACACTGGGAGATCGAATTCATCCGCCACGTATTTCGCAGCTCGCCTACGCGCTATATCAATCGCGCCGACGGCACCTACTCGAAAGACAGTTTGTACTCATTGATCGACTATCTGAATCCGGAAGCGACAAAAGCGTTTCTGAAGACCACGCACGACGTCTACAAGCGCCTCTTTGGCGACGAATTCGGAGCCACGGTGCTCGGCTTCTTCGGCGACGAGCCGGACTATACCGGCTTCATGCCGTGGACACCGGCCTTGCTCGACCAGTTTCGCCAAAAGAAAGGTTATGATCTGCAGCCGTATCTGCCGCTTCTCTTCGCTCCGAAAATGACTGCCCAAGCGTGGCAGGTGAAGGCGGATTACTGGGATGTTTGGAGCGGCATCTTCAGTAACAGCTTCTTCGGCGTGCAAGCCGAGTGGTGCGCGCAAAATCACTTGGAATACCTGGTCCATCTGAATCATGAAGAATTGATGCTGAATCTTTCCCGCGGCGAGGACCTGATCCGCAACGAAGGAGATTTCTTCCGCGATCAGCGCCATGTCGAAGTTCCCGGCGTGGACAATCTCAACCAGCTTGTCCCGGCTATGGTGAACGCGGATGATCCGACCTATTCAGTCAACAATAACTTTCCCAAGCTGGCTTCCTCCGCCGCTCATTTGTTCGGGCGGCCGCGCGCGTGGGCCGAGGAAGGCGGCGCGCAGGGGATCGACGGCAAGTTCCAGCTCGACTATCAATTAGTCGAAGGTCTCACCGCGTTGCAGTTGCAAGGCGCTCTGGGACGAAGCGGGATGACGGGAGCTACAGGCCCGATTCCCATTTCGCCGCAGTTTACTTTGCTTGCGTGGTACACCAATCGCGCCGGCTATCTGATGTCGATCGGCCGGCCCGCTGCGCAAATTGCCTTGTACCATCCGGCGAACAGCATGTGGCTCGGTGATGAAGATGCGGATCGCAGCACCACAAGATTGTCGAAGGAGTTGCTGGAGCATCAGATTGACTTTGACTACTTCGATGAGCAGTCGCTCAGCTCGGTGGCAACCCTGGAGACAGATGGCTTCAGGAATTTGAGTGGCCAGCTGTATCGCGCTGTGATCGTTCCCTCCTCGGTTGTTATCACGCGAGCTTCTCTCGACCGCTTGCGGACCTTCGCGAGCACAGGCGGAAAAGTGATTTTTGTTGGGAACATGCCGACCATGGTCGTTGACCGGACCTTCCTTCATCCGGAACCCGCTCCCGATTTGAGTTTCGCAATGCACGAGCCGATGGACGATCTGACACTCCCAGTGATCGCGAATTTGCCCAAGTCGGATTTTCACCTTGACCAGCCGTGTCCGCTGATCAAATACACCCATCGCACATGGGCCGATGCTGATCTTTACTTCATCTTCAACGAAAGCAACGTGGAGCAAACGCGGACCGCGACGGTTGCCGGTCATGGCCATGCACAGGTCTGGGACTTGGCGACAGGCCAGATCCATCCCATGCTTGATGCGACAGCGCAGGGAGACACTTTGCAATTGCCGCTCGTGCTTGAGCCCTACGAAGCAAGAGTCATAGTGATTGGCCCACTTCCACCCGGCGTCTCTGCACCGGAGCCGGTTCTCTCGTCGCGACAGTTGATTCAAGACCTCGATGGCGACTGGTCACTCAGCATCAATGGACAAAGTTTCACCGGTCCGCTGAAGTCGTGGCAGGATCTGGGAGTCAAGGATCTATCGAGCGCAGGAACGTACACGAAGCAGTTTGTCTTGAGCGCAAAGCCCGCCGGCAAGCGCCGCATCTGGCTCGAATGTGCGGATGTCCGCGACTATGCCGATGTGCGGTTGAACGGTGTCGAACTTCGGGCACGCGGCTGGCAGCCGTACCGCTGGGACCTGACGCACGCATTGAAGCGCGGACAGAATGAGATCGAGATCGAAGTCAGAGCCGCGCCGGCCGGTAGAGGACCAGCACCTGTGCCGGCGAACCCCGTTTCAGCCACGCGTCCTCAGACGGCCGTGGATGGTGCTGGGCGGCCAACACCTCCAGCACCAACGGCTGGCCTGCTCGGACCCGTGAGAATCGTGTCTTCGGAATAGTGGCTGCCTGCAAAGCTTCGCGCATCCCGCGTCAGACAATTCAACTCAGATGCTCGGGACCAGGCGAGATCGAATGAATGACCCGGCCCCGATCCCGTCTCAAGGAATGTTTCTCGTATCGACCCACCAATCCGGGTCTTTGCAAAGTGCGCAGTCCGGGCCGGCAAACATCCCCACAGCCTGTCCGTCGCCCTTCAGTTGCCAGTCGAGCCACGCCAAGACTGCGCTGGACCAGCGAAGATCGGGCATCGGATAAGCGCCGGTGTGGCCGACCGTATTGAGACTGGCTTTGAGCACAGGCGAGGCAGAGTTGAGCGCCTTATAGCACTGCTCTGCGCCGCTAAACCCCGAGTCCGCCGGACCGCCTGTAAAAATTGCCGCGGGAATGGCCAGCTTTTCCGCAGTCCAGCCGTCCTCCGCGCCGCCGACCATTCCCGGCGCGGCCTGGGTTGGGAAGCTGCTGTTAAGCGCGACCACGGTAGTGATACGCGGGTCTTTGGCTGCGCGAAATGCCTGCGGACCGCCGCATGACTGCCCGATGGTTGCGACCTTCGATGTGTCCACTCTGCCATACAGCGCGCTGTCTTTGCGGCTGTTTTCCGCGATGGCCCAGTCCAGGCCTTTGATCAGGACTGCAGGATCGCTGATGATGAGCGGATTTCCATTCGCGTCCTTCTCATTCGCCACCGCGGCGATGCTGCCGCGAATAACAAGAAAGGGAATATCGCTTCGGCCGATTGCGATGACGAGATATCCGTGCGATGCCAGTTCCCCGAGAAATCGCGTGAACTCAACCGATGTGTTCCTACATCCGCCATTGGCCCATAGCAAGACCGGAAGCTTGGGAGTTTTCGAGAGATCCGCGGGCCTGTAAACAGTATGTGTTGGCAGCGAGGCCGGCTCCTCCCGGACAGCGAGATACGGGCCTGAGCCGGCGTAGGGATGGAGAGCCCAGTCGGCAAAACGCAGCGCCTGTTCTCTTGAGCCATCCGTCGGCTGCACAGGAAGCGTGACGCTGATTCGGCCGGAGCGCCGATCCACAGTGATTTGCGAGCCCGGCGGAGCTGTCCAGGTATTGCTTCGATCCGGGACGGCGGCAGCGGCCTGAGGCGCCGGTGAGTTGGCGGAAGGCTTGGTCGCTGCCTGCTGCCCGCCTGCCGCAGCGGACGCCATCAGCATGGCTGCGGTAATCAGGGAGCGAGGCGCGGGGCTGAGAGCTTGAAAAGAAAGTTTCGCCGCAGAAAGATCGAACATGCAAGCCTCTCCTTTGTCAGAGCGATATACAGCGATCTTGCTGAATCGAGAAATTCGCTTGGAGCCCAGTGACTCAAGTCGGGCTCGGCTGATCGTCCGCGCGCTTGATCCACTTATAGACGCGCGCCGAATTCTTCCAGAAATATTTCTCTGCCACTTCTCTCCGCTTGGTGGAGAAGAAGCGCCTCACGAGCTTGACCTCCTCCGGGATGGTGGCGACACCGTAGCTGTTCGGATAATCGGTTCCGAAGATTACGCGATCTTCGCCGAAGGCATCGAAGAGATACTCGAGCCTGGCGCGCAGAAGTTCATAGTCCTTTACGATGACGCCGTCAGTCATGCGCGGGTGATACACCTCCGTAAGCTTGACGAAGATGTTGGGCCGCGCCGCCATCTCCTTCACCACACCTTCGTAGTCCTGTTGATTGTCGGGCGTCGCATCGAAGGAGGGCAGATGGTCCATGATGATGCGAAGGTCGGGGATGGCATCGGCCAGCAATACATTAGCCTGCATCAAGTTCATGCTTGGATTGGCGGTATCCAGCGCAAGGTCAGCCTGAGCCAGCAGCTTCAGATTAGCCACCTGGTCGGCCTTCAGTGCGACCTTGCCATTGTCCGCGCTGTAGAAGCGGCTGGATCGGATCGCCCGATACAGCGGGTCCTTGTGAAAACGCGCCACGTATTGGCCGAAATCCGGCCGGCCCGGATCCAGATTTCCTGAGACGCCAACCATGATCGGGTTGTCCCTGCACTGTTCGAGATACCAGAGGTTTTCGTCGATCCAGCCGCTCGATTCGACCACAATCGCGCCCACGATGCCGGCCGGTTTTGCCAAAGAACTATACATCGACGGGAGCGATGTCTTTGAAATCGCTCGATAGGCCGGCGATCCCATGTAGCCCGCACCCAATGAACGCGTACCGTCAAACAGATGAATGTGCGCATCGACGATTGGAATGTTGTCGATGCTCGCTGATTGAGCGTGCGCGCCGTCCCATGACGCAACAGCGGCTGTTACTGCGGCGCCCGCCAGAAACTCCCGGCGGCTCAAGCCTTCGCGCATGCTATCGGGCTTCCGAAATGCTGACATAGCAAACCCCCAAACGCTTCGGGCAATCATAAAGCACATGCCCGGCGCGATCTTCAACCACCCTGCCGCACGGATCCTGTTGGAGCGAATCCTGGCAGCAGGCTGCTGATTTCTTTCGGCTCACGGTTTTCCTGTTTTCATGCCGGTTACAAATCGTTGCGATGAATCTATAATTCGAGGTCATGTTTACTCGCGCAGGCTCTATGGACATGAAATGCAAGTGAGATCGGACGGCCGGCAAAGGAGTCTTCCGCCCATACGCTACCTCTTGGTGCTGTGGTTGTTTGTATTGAGCGCGGTGGCGTACCTCGATCGAACGAATATCTCCATCGCCGGCGTTCAAATCAGCCGCGAGTTTGCGATTGACAATACGCACCTGGGTTGGATCTTCAGCGCCTTCCTGATTGGCTACGCCGCATTTCAAATTCCCGCGGGACTGCTTGCACGGCGGCTCGGCCCTCGTCGCGTCTTGAGTTTCGGCATTGCGTGGTGCAGTGTCTTCGCAGCTTTGACTGCGCTTGTTCCGCCAACCGTGCGCGGCGCGGTGTTTCTTTTGGCGCTGGTGCGCTTTGGTCTCGGCTGCGGCGAGGCCGCCATGTACCCGGCTGCCAGTCAATTCGTCAAACGCTGGTTTCCCATAGAGGAACGTGGCAAGGCAAACGGACTGATCTTCGCCGGCGTTGGCATCGGCGCGGGTCTCACACCGCCGCTGGCCACTGCAATTATCCTGCGCTACGGATGGCGCGCCGCTTTCTGGTTCAGCGCTGCGATCGACGCGATTGCGAGTCTGGTGTGGTACCTTGCCGCCCGCGATACTCCTCGAGAACACCCTCTGGTAGGGGAAGCGGAGAAAGCTCTCATCGGTGGACAACAGAATCAGCCGAGCCCCGCCGCCATACCCGTTGACGCCGCACGCGTCAGCAAACCTCGGGTTCTCTGGGCGAAGATTTTCAAGAGCAAAGAGGTTATCGCCCTCACATCGAGCTACTTTGCTTATGGCTATGTTGCCTGGATATTCTTTGCGTGGTTTTACATTTATATGGGGCAGGTGCGAGGCCTCAACCTGAAGGCCAGCGCGGCCTTTTCCATGTTGCCCTTCATCGCAATGACCATCGGCAGCCTCGGCGGAGGCGTTGTGAGCGATTTCATCGCGGCCCGCTTCGGCCTGCGCACAGGGCGCTGCCTGTTGCCCGTACTTTCCTTTGCATGCACGGCCGTTCTCCTGGTGGTTGGATCGCGAGTTCATAGCGCTGTTGCCGGAGGACTGATTCTCGCCTGTGGCGCCGGTGTCTTGTACATCGCGCAGAGCGCCTTCTTTGCGGTCACGGCCGATATCGCCGGAGAAAATGTCGGCGTGGTCTCCGCCATCGTGAACATGGGCGGGCAGGCGGGCGGAGCTTGCACGGCTTCGCTCACTCCTCTGATCGCGGCCCACTTGGGGTGGGAGATGTCCTTCGTGACCGCGGCTTCCATCGCACTGCTCGGAGGCACGGCATGGCTGGTCATCAACCCGCTGAAAGCCTGGCACGAATAAAGCTCCGGCCCGAAAAGGTCTTGATCTGCAATCAATTGAATTCCTCCACCCACTGGATCGGAGATAAGAGGACCACGCATCTGAGCTGCCGGCGCAAGATCCATATCGGTCATGCCGCCTGCGAACGAACCACCTGTTCGATCACCCAGTCCACCCACGCGCCCTGCTCTGCGGGGCAGGCCACGCGGCCTAGCCCATTCGCCAGAATGGCATCCACAAAGTCTTCCACCACGGGATAGTGGAGGTTCGAGTGGGGCGGCAAACTCTCCACGCGGCTCTCTTCACGCGTGGTTACGCGCAGTTCCGGACTGTTGAGCGGATCGAGATTGATCTCGCCCTCCTCGCCGATGATGCGGAACTGGTCTCGCGCCACGCGCGAATTCCAGCGCACGTCGATGACCGCATGCACGCCGCCTGGCAGTCCCATCAAGACCGTCGCGGAATCCTCGACGCCCATGCGATGCACGGCGTTCGATCGCAGTCCGCAGGCGTGCTCCACTTTGCCGAAGAGGAAGTTCATGGCGTCGATGCGATGCGAGGCGATGTCGTAGAGCGGGCCGCCTCCGGCCAACGCCGGATCACTCAACCATTCGCGGCCTTGGATTTCGAGCCAGCTGTGGCAGTTGGCCTCGGCCAGCAGCGGCCTGCCGATGGCGCCCTCGGCGATGAGCAGCTTCGCACGAATGAGCTTGGGATAAAGCCGTCGATAGTAAGAAACGCCGAACGTGCGCCCCGACGCGCGGCCCGCGGCCACCATCTGCTCCGCCTGCGCATAGTTGATCGCCAAAGGCTTCTCGCACAACACGTGCTTGCCCGCGCGCAAGGCCGTGATGGCGGCGATGGCATGGAGCGCCACGGGAAGCGCAATGTAAACCGCGTCCACCACAGGATCGGCGACGGCTTCCTCCATCGTCGCCCACGTCTTCGCGCCGGGAAACTCTTTCGCCTTGGCCGCGTCACGCGTGACGAATCCATAGAGTGCGCTGCGCGGCTCCGCTTGAATGGCAGGAATGACCCGCTTGCGCGCAATGTCGCCGATACCCGCGAGAACCCAGTTCACCTTGCTCATCAAGAATCTCCTTTTTCAGTGCCAGCTCGAAGAGGCTGCGTCCTGAAGGCTATTGAATTCTTTCATTCACCGCAAAACAATCCGACTCGCCGGTCAGCCTCTTACGTGAACTTCCCAGACTTTGGACATGCGCGACGTTCCTGCGAGGCCGGTGACGGAAAGAATCACAGTGTAAATTCCCTCTTTGCCAGGCTTGGGCTTGTATTGATGGATTGGGTTCTGATCGGTCGAAGATGTTCCATCGCCGAAATCCCATTTCCAGGAAGTGATGTCTCCCTGCGACTGGTCTTTGAAGGCGACCATGCCTCGATCCATGTCGACCACATTGAATGTCCATTGCGCATCGATGGCCTTGCGGAATTGCGGTTCAAGCGGCATCAAACGAAACGCCACGAGCTGCGATGAGTTCCCGAAGAAAGTGTGTTTGTGACTCAGATTCCAGAAATGATGCTTTTTCGAATTAACGTCATCGTAGTCGAGGACAGCCCACGAAAGTCCGATCAATTTATTCTCAGTCAACGGAGTTTCCACCGCGCGCTCCGGACCTTCGCACCCTGCATAATCGAATGGGGTAATCCAGAACTCCAGCACCAGTTTTCCCGGTTCGCCAGGTTTGAAGTTGTATTTGATTGCATGGTTCGCGTAAGGCAGTTCCTTTGTATACTGAGCGCATCCCCAATCCATCGCCCAGTCTTTTCCCTCCGCGGGCGTGAAGATGTGGTAGTTCTGCGCCTGGTCGCCCTGATAGGAGAAGTAAGCATCGGAGCTACTGATGCGGGGATCGATATCGGCCGTCTCGCCGACAGCTTCTTTCGTCCACACGTCGCGGTGATAGATATCGATCAGCGGTCCACCCGACAGATCGCCATCCACGACAACTTCGAAGATGTCGTTGTGCAAGTCAGGTCGTGAAAAGTCCCAGTAATTGTCGTAGGCCTCATAGAGAAAGTACAGCCGGTTGAGTCCCTTGACCCAACCTACTTTCACTTTGACATCGAGATCCTTCGGATCGCGGTTCGTGCCATGGCCGCCCGGAGCCAACGTGTCCTCCAGTTGATCCATGCCGATCGCATAACTGTCCGGCACCATCGCCCAATCATCCGCATCGCCATCGATGCGCGGAATCTTATCCGGCGGAAACTGAAAAACCTTGAATGTCACGTCCGGGCGCTCAAGAGCGCCGGCAGGGCGCAGCATCAAGAACAAAATGCAAAGCAGGAAACGGCTTCGCCACATCGCGGGACCTCCTGAATCAGGAATCGATCAGCGGTCGATTCGTTTGGTCATGTTATCCAATGCGTTCATGTCAAGGGGATACCCGAGGCCCGGAGCAGTCGGCGCGTGCACATAACCTTCGGCATCGATGCGGAACTTGTCCTTGTAGAACGGCCGATCCGCATACTCGGCCGGGAAAGGCATCTCGAACCAATCGGCGTTCGGCAACGCCAGCTCCACATGGAAGTGCAGCGCCATATCACCGGTGTTGCCCCAGTTGTGCGGCGTGCACTCCATCCCATGCGCGTCGGCCAGAAGTCCCACGCGCATGGAGCCGGAAATTCCGCCCACGTTGTCGGCAATCAGGCGAACCACGTCCAGCGCATCACGCTTGATGTACTCCCCGAAATCAGAGATCGAATACAAAAACTCGCCTACATGGATGGGAAGATTCAAGGCTGCGCACAATTCGATCAAGCCTTCCTGGTCGGTTGATCGCACCGGATCCTCGAACCACGCATAGTTCAGCTCATCCAGCAGGCGGCCAATGGCCATCGCCTCAAAGCGGTTGTATTGCTGCACGGGATCGTGCATCAAAACAAATTCGTCGCCCACTGCTTTGCGAACTTCGCGAATTTCCTCCATGTGCCCGATGTAGCTTGGAATCTCGGGTCCGGAGGCATGCTGACCCTGGCCCGGATGGATTTTGTAAGCCTTGTACCCAAGCCCCTTTGCCTTCAAAACGTCGGGTACATAATCTTCCACCGTCGGCAGATGCTGCGAGCTGGCATAGGCCATCATGCGTTCCTTGGTTGGAGCGCCTCCCGACAGGATTTTGTAAATGGGCCGGTTGACCGCTTTGCCGAGGATGTCCCACATGCAAACATCGGCCGCCGCGGTGTAGTAATTCGGCCACGAGCCGCCGCCGCGTGTAAAAACTCCTGATGCCGCTGCCGCGCCGCCATAAGCCGGCCCCGTTCCCGTGCGCGCGCCTCCCGGGCCCATTCCGCCGGGCCGCCGCATAACTGGCCCATCAAATCCGGCGCGCGCTTTCATGCCGGTGGTCGAGGTCAGCGTTGGCAGAAGGTCGATGACGCTCTTGCCGACGAGCACCGGCTTGGCCCAATCGAGCCATCCGACGGTGATGTCGCGATCGCCAATAGTGTAGTTGCCTTCGATGCCGCTGTTGGTGACGACCGAGATCAGTTCGCCAGTCTCCGAACTATTCAGCTTATGCAGCTTGCTGATGTCAGTTACATAAACTTTCACTTCCTTGATGGTGAGGTCGGGAAGGTCGCCCGGTTTCACGTCCACTGATTGGGCAGCGGCGGCAATGGGATTGGCAAGGGCAGCGAAGCCGGCTGCCGCGAATCCGGTTGAGCCAGCCAAGAAATTGCGTCGCGATGTTGTCGCATTCATGTTGATCTCCTGGGCGTTATTGGGGCAGAGCAAACGAGAGAATGTTAGATCCCGATGCGATGGCGATGTATTGCCGCCCATCGATTGCGTAAGTCATGGGTGAGGCTTTCATGGCATGGTTGGTCTCAAAGTGCCAAAGATACTTTCCATTGCGTGCGTCGACGGCGGCAAATCCCCCGCTGCTTTCGCCGAAGAACACCAAGCCGCCGGATGTGGTCAGAACACCTGAGTAATTCGATTGCAGCGGCCCGGGCAGAACGATTTGCCAGGCCACTTTCCCGGTTTCAATGTCAAATGCACGAAGAATCTTCTGCGCGGGATCAGTAGGGTTGTTGTACCTCCGATAGCCTGCGTCTTCCGCTTTGACGTACGTGGTGCAATCCTCCACCGTCATTACGTAGTACAACCTTGTGGCAGGATTGTAGGCGGTCGCATACCAGTTGGTTGCGCCGCGCACCGCGGGACAGGTCACCGTCCCCTGCAAACTGGTTTCGTTCTCCGGAAGCAGTTGCGGAGTCCAGGTATGCTCGTCGATTCCGCTCGCCCAGGTCAGCTTCCTCACCATCTTTGTCGCCATCAAAGGCGTACCCGTTGTGCGGTCGAGAACATATAGAAAGCCATTGCGGTTCGCGTGCAAAAGCAGCTTGCGATCCTGACCGTTCCACTTCGCATCCGTCAGCACGATGGGCTCATTCGCATCCCAGTCGTGAAGATCGTGCGGAGTGAACTGGTAATACCAGAGCATCTTGCCGGTATTTACGTCGATGGCTAGATCGCTGTTGGTGTAAAGATTGGCGCCGGTCCGTTCATCGCCGTCCGTATCCGGATGCGGATTGCCGGCGGCCCAATACAAAACATTTGCATCGGCGTCCGCGCTGCCGGTCAGCCATGTAGCCCCACCGCCGAGACCAAGAGCCGAACCCTTCCATGTCTCGGCTGCGGGCCCAGTGTCTCCGGGACTCGGAATCGTGTACAACTTCCACGCGAGCTCTCCCGTTGCCGCCTTGTATGCAGCCACAAATCCGCGAATCCCATTGTCTCCACCGCTCACACCAGTGATCACCAGATCGTTGACAACCAGCGGCGCTGAAGTGCCGCCATACTGACCCTTTGCGCCCTCAGGAGTATCCACATCCCAGAGCAGAGCGCCGGTCAGCCGGTGCAAAGCAATCAAGTGCGCATCGTCGGTAAGATAGAAGATGCGATCTCCCAGCACAGCCACGCCGCGATTCACGCCGATCGCGGCATCGCTCGCGATTGTGCCCGCAACGCTCTTGGGCCGCACGTATCGCCAGATCTCGCGCCCGGTCTTCCCGCTCAGCGCATAGACCTGATTGTTGCCGGTCACGTACATCACCCCATCCACAACCACAGGAGTTGTCTCCAGTCCGTTGAAGGGAATCGAGTAGGTCCATTGCAGTTGCAGATTTCGAATGCTGTTGAGATTCACCTGGTCAAGCTGGCTGAAACGGTTGCCATCCAGCGTGCCGTTGTACGTCGGCCAACCTCCATTCCTGGGATGAACAATCTCCTGAATCTCTGCCACTGTTGGCGGCGATTGTAACTCGGAGAGCGGCCCCACACCCACGCCTTTCAATCCGCTCAGGAATGCAACCAGGTTCCGTAGTTCGTCCTCCGCTCCCTTATATGCAGGCATTGCTGAATGCTGGTCCGGAGTGGTTGCCTTGTATTCGCTGTCAAGCAGCAAATGCAACTTGCCGTCGCTGCTTTGCAATACCAGATCGTGACTGCCCTGGGCGCGCGCGAACCCATGCAGCACGCTTCCATCGTTCAGCGTTGCCGAAATCGTGCCCCAGCCTTCGGCCATCTTCGTATCCGGATCAGCCAGCTTCTGCTTCAACTCCTCCAGCCTCAGCCTGCGTCCAACGTCGGAAAGGTCCGGCCCGTTGGGTGCTCCGCGGCCTCGAACCATGTGGCATGTGGAGCACCCTCCGCTGCCAAAGAAGATGCGTTCTCCCACTTTCGAATCGCCTGCAAGCGCGGTCGCCGAGTCCGCCGGGTTGAGCAGTCGCAAATAACGAGTCAGAGTGTCAATCTCGGCTGCTGGCAGTGAAAATGCCGGCATCTTGGCGTTGCCTTTGCGAATGATGTCCGCGATGTCGCTGTCCCGCATGCTTCGGAGCTCGGCCGAATTTACCAGCGTTGGCCCCCGGTCCGTTCCCCGCGCATCCGCGCCG